>JACCDV011233024.1_pt1 | contig 10660 bp, 9 predicted proteins | sample 7446131 | NCBI WGS metagenome assembly JACCDV01 (sample SAMN15323448, study PRJNA562643) | freshwater metagenome | isolation source: river surface water | place: USA:Blue River Watershed | collected 2017-08-17
AGCACGGTGAGCGCCTTAATTTACCTCTAACCGGTTCAGGGGAGGCTAAATGCGCATCAACTGGGCTCGTTTATATTTTGGAAAATGGAAATTGCACATGTCAGGCTGCGTAATCCCCTTTATTGACCTTAAGGCTCAATATCAGGTACTCAAAACCTCTATTGATGCCCGCATCCAGCGTGTACTTGATCACGGTCAGTACATCATGGGGCCTGAGGTAACCGAGCTTGAAGAAAAGCTGGCTGCATATACGGGTGCGAAACACTGTATTACGGTTGCTTCCGGCACAGAGGCGCTGCTGATCTCCCTCCTGGCGCTGGGTATCAAACGAGGCGATGAAGTCATCACGACACCGTTTACCTTTGCAGCCACCGCCGAGGCGATTGTTCTGCTAGGCGCGACCCCGGTTTTTGTTGACATCGAGCTAGATACCTGCAATATTGACGTGAGCAAGATCGAAGCAGCGATTACCCCAAAAACTAAAGCCATCATGCCAGTCAGCCTCTACGGTCAACCGGCTGATATGAATGAAATTAATGCCATCGCTGCCCGCCATAAACTCCCAGTTATTGAAGATGCAGCACAGAGTTTTGGTGCCGATTACATGGGCAGAAAAAGCTGCAATCTCAGTACTATAGGCTGCACCAGCTTCTTTCCGAGCAAACCGCTCGGATGTTACGGCGACGGTGGGGCGATCTTTACCAACGACGACGACCTAGCTCAAGTAATGCGTGAAATCCGTGTACATGGCCAAAGTAAACGTTATGTACACACTCGTATCGGTGTCGGTGGTCGGATGGATACGCTACAGTGCGCGGTTGTTCTGGCCAAACTAGAGCGGTTTGACTGGGAAGTGGCCCAGCGTATAAAGATCGGCGCGCTTTACAACGAACTGTTTGCGGGCAAGCTGCCGGTTGTTACTCAACGTCCAGATCGAACCAGCGTCTTCGCTCAATATACCGTGTTCGTTAAAGGCCGCGATCTAGTTCAGGATAAGTTGAAACAAGATGGCATTCCAACGGCTGTGCATTACCCAGTCCCACTTAATGAGCAACCTGCCTATCGAAATCTGTGTAATGGTTACAGTACACCCAATAGCCGAAACGCAGCAAAAGTGGTCATGAGTCTGCCAATGAGCCCAGACCTTTCAAACGTCGATCTGGAAGCCATTTTCCGTGCTTTGGAACGATATGCGTTTATGCAGGAGTGGTAAGAGAGGCCCATATATTTACCTAATGAATTCTAGGTATTTCGTGAAGATATTCAAGGTCTGAGAGCGATTAATGTTTTAGTAGGGGTCGATTTCCGTTTTAATCGGACTTTTTTGCTGGGTAACTATTTCGGTATTTAACCAAAGCTTAATAAAGTATATGCTAATTATTATTGCGCGGTAGATGTGGGAAGTTCAAAAATTTAATAGATTAGGTTAATGCAGAAACTTTCACCAAAAAGTCCCTACGCTCGAAATGTCATCATCCTGATGAGCGGGTCAGGGCTCGCTCAGGTCATAACCCTTGCTGTTAGCCCTATTCTCACTCGTTTATACAGCCCTGAAGATTTTGGCGTGTATGCACTATATGTGGCTATTGCTTCAATCATGACTGTTTTGGTTACGGGAAGATATGAACTTGCAATTCTATTGCCCAAAGACAATCGAAATGCATTGAATGTCGTTGCCCTATCAATGATCCTTAGTTGCATAATCAGTACATTGTTGCTTTTGTTAATCTTAATTTTTCATAGTTCAATTACCGAGTTCTTAGATGCACCTGAATTGGCCGAGTGGTTGTACTGGATACCCGCATCCACCTTGCTTATGGGCTGCTATACAAGCCTTAGCTATTGGAGTAATCGAAAGGCATATTACCAACGATTGGCTATCAGTCGTGTTGTGCAGACCGGTAGTACATCATTTATGCAATTGGGTGTGAAGAATGCGAACGTTGGAGCAGGTGGATTGATCATCGGCTCGCTCGCGGGACAGTTTTTGGCTGGTGCGGTATTGGCCCATCTGATTTATCTCGAAGAGCAGAAAAAAATTAAAGCCCTGCGCTGGAAAAGGATGTTAAAGATGGCGCATACATACCGTAATTTTCCGCGGTTCCTAATTGTTGCGCATGGGCTGAATACCGTCTCAGGGCAGATTCCATTGTTATTGTTAAGTAGCCTATTTAATACTGCTACAGCTGGATTTTATATCCTAATCCAGCGAGTCATGGGTGCCCCTATGCTGCTGGTGGCTGGTGCTATTGGTGATGTTTTCCGTCAGGAAGCCAGTCAGGCCTATATTAATGTTGGTAGTTGTCGGGACATTTACATCAAGACTTTTAAGCGCCTACTTATTCTGTCGGTCTTGCCATTCATGATTTTTTTCTTGCTAGCACCGACATTTTTTGGTTGGTTCTTTGGTGAGTCGTGGCGTGTGGCTGGTGAGTATGCCCAAATTCTTACACCGATGTTTTTTTTACAATTCACTATAAGCCCAATATCTCAGGTTACTTTTTTTGCTGAAAAGCAAAAAATAGACCTTGCATGGCAGATTTGTTTTATTGCACTTGTCTTGTTGGCATTCTTGTTTGGTTATTTGATGGAAGATGTTAGGCTGTTATTCACATTTTTTTCCGGTGCATGCTGCCTAATGTATGTTTTGGGGTTTATGATAAATTATAGACTGACCTGCAGAGCTAAAAATTTAGATTAATAAAGTATTTTGTTTAATCTAACTATGAATCACGCCGATTGCATGAAGTCGTAAAATTAGCATTGAAATGGTTTCGCTGTGAAGATATCTATAACAAAAGACTCCTTGATTTGTGATCTTCGCCGACTTGGAGTTAAAGAGGGTGATGTTGTATTTCTGACTGCTGATTTGCTTAAGGCGGGTTTTTTTTCTGGCGATAGACAAAAAATCTTGCAGGATTGGTTAGAGGTTTTATTGCAATCTGTTGGAAAGAGTGGAACGCTCGTAATACCAGCGTTTACAAATTATTTTTCACGCTTCAAAAAGGATAGGGATGTCTCATTTACAAGGGATTCAATCCCGTTGACTGGCGCCCTCAGTGTTGCATTTCACGGTCACCCAGAAGTGCTAAGAAGCAAGCACCCGACCAATTCATTTTTTGCCATTGGAAAGTATGCGAAGCAGATTCTAGAGGGGCATGATGAAAATTCTACTTCATACCTGCCCTATAAGAAAATAATAGCTTTAAACGGAAAGCATTTAATTATTGGGGCAATTCAAGACAGGCGTCTTGCTCCTATGCCAATGCACTATGCTCAGGAGATCTTGGGGCTTACTCGAAAGAAATGGAGTGCCGGATTTCTTCAGTCGTATTATGTTAACGATGTTGGAAATAAACAGCTGTTCACTTGGCATGACCCTGGTGGGTGCTCTGCTGCAGGCTATAAGACGTTGGGGCATCATGTTATTAAAAACGCCATTTCATTTGGTAGAGTTGGGAGAGGTAGTTCAGCATATATTGATTGTCAAAAATCCTTGGAAATTTTTCTTGAAATACTGAATAACGATCCAGGTATCCTTAGGTGCGACAATAAAAAGTGTGCGGATTGCTTTGGAAGCCCTGTTTATAAGCATCCCATTTTTTGGCTCAATAAAATTATGCGTTATATATTTAATCGTGCTATTAATTTCACGGAAGGGAAATGTGCGCATTTTTAACTGGCTGCTGGCCCCTGTGCTTAATATGAAATAGAATTATTCTGAAGGCGAGTTAGCTAATAAGTTTTTTAATACGGAATTGATTTGGCAGTTGCTCTTTCTAAATTTCAAATTTTCTATTAATAAGTGAATTCATATGCGAATCAAAAAAAATAAATTAGTAGCTCTTCATTTACTAAGCCACTGTGGTGCCCTCAAGGCAGGAGAGAGGTTTTTCCTGATTGGTGATGAAACTACCAAGCACTTAATAGAAGATTTTTTGCAAGCCGCAAAGGGTCTTGGTGCTCATGTGGAGTTCGCCTTAATGCCTTTAGCTAGTCGGCACGGAATGGAACCTTCTATAGAAATTGCCTCCCGTATGCTGCAAGCTAATTTAGTAGCAGCACTTACATGCAAATCAATCGCGCATACTCGAGCCCGAATGAATCTAAATGCTAATGGAGGTCGGTTTTTGAGCTTGCCCGGTTATTCTGATGAGTTAATGCTAGATCCCTCGCTGTTGGTAGATTATCGTGCTCAGTTACCCTTGGTCCGTAACGTAACCAATGCTTTTACAAGGGGAAGTAAGGTGCGAGTTTGCACTGATGCAGGTACCGATATTACTCTTAATATTTTAGGGCGTGAGGGTAATTGTTGCCCGGGTTTCGTTAATGAAGAATTTAGTTTGGGCTCGCCGCCAGATATTGAATCTAATGTATCGCCTATAGAGAGTGACTCTGAAGGCATTGTAGTGGTCGATGGATCGGTTGCCACGGAAGAGCTAGGACTTTTGGAAACGCCTATTGTGCTGCAAGTTAGTGGGGGGCGTATAGTTAGTTTTGAAAGCGTAAATTCTGAATATGTTCAGCTTTGTGAAGATATATTCGCACGGATCGGTAATCCTTTGGCGTATGTTTTAGCTGAGTGCGGTGTTGGTTTGAATCCAGCTGCCAAACTCACGGGTAACATGCTCACTGATGAAGGTGTGCTTGGTTGCGTACACTTTGGTTTCGGTTCAAATGCAACGGTGGGTGGAAAGAATGATGTGCCATTTCATCTAGATTTTGTATTTCGGCGTGCTTCACTGTGGGTGGATGATGCAGCCATACTAATCGATGGCTTACCCGTAAAGGAATATCTTGATGCAACAAATCCGTAACTTTAATCGCGATTTTGATGCTCTGGTCTCGTTGTGTGGAGCTCGAACCGCTTTAATTTCAACGACCAACGAAGAGCAAAAGTTAAGTTATAAGGAACTTGATGAAATCATTGATCGCACCTTGGTATGGCTTAAATCTCAAGGTGTTGAAAAGGGGGATACGGTTGGTGCTTTGATGCCGAATTCTATCGAAATGATTAGCCTCTTCCTTGCGTCTATGCGCGGAGGCTTTGGTTTTGCCCCTATAGCTTGTCATACGACAAAGAATGAAATCATTCGGTGGGCTAAATTGGTAAAACCAAAATTGATTTGTTTTAGCCCTGTTCTTAGCGGTGATGTTGCCGATGTTGTGCGATCAATTGATTTGCCAGGACTTGGTGTATTGACCAATGGAGAGTTCGCTCATCTGCCAGAACAAGTAGAAAGACAATTGCATTTTGATGGTGGTCGAATCTACTTATTTTCTAGCGGTACTACTGGCGCACCAAAGGCTATTGTTCTAAACATTGATCGCCTTTGGTCTGCAGGCCACATCTTTGTTAGGTTGCATGGTGCGGAGCTTGACAAACCTTTTCGTATTTGGAATTATCTTCCGCAGTCATATTTGGGGGGGTTATTTAATCTTGTTCTGATACCATTTTCCGTTGGTGGAACGGTTGTCGTTGACGATGTGTTTAGTGGCAAAACTTTTCTTGGGTTCTGGCAAGTTGTTAAACGCTATGACATAAATGTTCTTTGGTTAGTCCCAAGCATTGTGCGAGGGCTTATTTCTTTTGGGGAGCGTGCTCATCAAAACGAAATTTTAGAGATGTCAAAAAGTGTTGAGTTTGCCTTTCTTGGCACGGCGCCCATAGAGCTAGGTATCAAGAAGAAATTTGAGAGGCTATTTGGTTTTCCACTACTAGAAAACTTTGCTTTATCTGAAACGACTTTTATAACATCCGAGATGAGGGGTGAAGGTGAAATTCGTAAGGAGGGTAGTACCGGATGCCTACTCCCCTATGTGGAACTTAAGTTAAGAGCAATTGCTAATGAGGACGATTGTTATAAGGAAGTATTAATTCGTACTCCTTTTATAATGGAGGGTTATCTTGATGATAATCACAAGTTAACCATGCCGGATGAGAATGGTTACTTTCCTACAGGTGATCTGGGATATTTAGATGACTGTGGCCAGCTTATATTGACGGGTCGAAATAAGGATGTGATTAAAAAAGGTGGATACCTTATAGGATTGAGGGAAATTGAGGTTCTAGTACAGAAGTGTGATGGGGTGAATGAGGTTTCAGCAATTCCGATATGCCATAAGTTCTATGGAGAAAGTTATCGCTTACTCTTGATTATGAAAGCCGATATTTCTGTGGGTGAGCTTCAAAATGTGAAAGATTTTATTTTTTCTGCCCTTCCAAAGCACAAATGGCCTGATAGTGTAGAGGTGGTTGATGAGTTCCCCCGTACGGCGAGCGGTAAGATTCAAAAGTTTTTGCTTCAACAGGATCAAAAATGATAAAAAAAGAGGGCGATGTCTCTAAATTATGTTTTAGTAGTCGAGTGAGGAGAGTGCCGCAGGCATTGTCTATATACATTAATGACATTGTCTATGCGCAGAAACGTAGGGGTTTTGATATCACCACATTATCTCTTGGAGAAGCATTTTTTGACATACCACAGTTTGATTTCACAAAGATTGATTTTGTTAAGGGATACCATTATTCAGACAGCCAAGGTCTTCCTGAGCTGCGAAAAAAGATATTAGACTTTTATCACGAACAATACGCTACCAATTTTTCGGGGAGCGAAGATGTTCTGATTACCGCAGGTTCAAAGGCTGCTATTTATCTCGCGATACTTGCCACTGTCGATGCTGGCCAAGAAATATTAATTCATGAGCCAGCTTGGTTAAGTTACCAAGAACACGCCCGCCTGGTAGACGCAAGTCCAAAATTTATTCCGTTCAGTACACCAATTGATAAATTTGGTGAATTTATAAGTGATCGAACAAGATTGTTGGTTATTAACAACCCAAATAATCCTGCGGGGCGTCTATATTCTTCGAAGGAACTCGAGCAATTAGTTTTTTTGTGTAGAGAACGTGACATTTGGCTTTTGGTTGACGAGGCTTATAGTGATTATCTTGAGCCTGGGTTATTTCGCAGTGCGCTTGATTTTGATCCGGAGCGTAAGACAGTTATCGTTGCTAATTCACTTTCGAAAAACATGGGCATGTCAGGCTGGCGAGTAGGCTATCTAATTGCGCATAAAAAACTGATTCGAAATGTACTTAAGTTAAACCAGCATATAATTACGTGTGCACCCACGATATTACAGGCTTATCTAGTAAAATATTTTCATCAAATTATAGCGGTTACTTTGCCTCAAGCTCGAGATATAGTAAAAAAGCGAGAGCGTCTGGTAAAAATACTGGACTCCCTAGGCATTGAGTACCTACCAGGTAGTGCTACATTCTATTTTTGTTTGAACATTGGTAATTTCCCAGCGAGTTCACAGGATCTAGCCCTATATCTATTGCTCTGCCACAATATCGCAACAGTTCCAGGTTCCGCTTACGGCGCAAGCACTGAGCGATTCTTGCGAGTCTCTATTGGCGCTGAAAGCGATGAGAGGATTGCTGATGCCTTAACTTTACTTCATAGCATTTTGCATACGCAACCGGATATTAGCGCTATTGTTGATGAAAAGCTGAATTTTTTTAACTTGGAACGTTTTGATAGTTTAAAGGATTGATTTATATGTATACGATGGATAAATTTTCTGAATGGCTTTTTGAATGGTTCCTGAAGCGTATACCAAAGACCAAGCTAAGAGCTAGCGACAATTTATTTGAAATCGGGGCTATAGACTCGTTAGGGATAATAGAATTAATCGAAGATATGGAAAAGTCATTCTCTGTGCGTTTTTCAGAGGATGACTTTCAGGATGATCGTTTGCTGACTATTTCAGGCCTAGTACAAATATTAGTCGAAAAACATAACTATAAAATTCAGAGCTAGATTTTTAGATTTAATTCAGCGAGCTATTTGTGAATTTTGACAGGAGAGGTTCTGTTCTTAACTGGATGGCTAATATCATTGCCGAACGTTTTGGCCATGGCTTTACTCTTAGAGAGAATACCAACGGTACTGTGGCGCTGAGGCTAAACGAAAATTCTCAATGTATTACTTTGGCGGCAGACAATGTCAGCTTCACACGGATGGATTCTGATTTAGATTATACAGAGTGGGATGCTGTGGCTGAAGGTTGGCGATATGTATTGGGATCACCATTGCCAGCGCCGGGCGTAAAAAGCCTGCCATCGCCTTTAATTACCACTACGGCGCAGGGTATGCATATAGCCTATGACATTCTAGGGTTGATGTATTGGATGCTTTGCCGTTTGGAAGAGGTGGGTCGTACAGATCTGGCTGAGCATGGGTGGTTTTCTGCAAAATCTAGTCACGCTTTCAAGCACGGTTATCTGGAGCGTCCGGTGGTGGATGAATGGCTGCATATCTTGGGGCAAGTCATACAATGTGTTTGGCCGAGCATCGAACTTAAGCAGCATCAGTTCAGCATGAAGGTTAGCCATGATGTGGATAGCCCTAGCCTATATGCTTTCAAATCTTGGGGTAGCGTTGTCCGTATGATGGTTGGGCATTTGCTCAAGCGTCATGACATTCGTCTATTTTTGCAGGCGCCCTATACCAAGCTGGCTTCGTGCAGCCGAATACACCCAACAGACCCCTTTAATACCTTTGATTGGATTATGGATCAGTCTGAGCGCCATGGTACTATCAGCGCCTTTTACTTCATCTGTGGGCATAGTGATCCGCTTGATGCTGATTATGAACTAGAAGATACACGTATTCGCCATTTATTGCGCCACATCCATGCGCGCGGTCACGAGATTGGACTGCATCCGAGTTATGGTGCTTATCAAAAACCAGATGTGATTCGTCAAGAAGCCGACCGTCTACGTTTTGTCTGTGCCGAAGAAGGAATTCAGCAAAACCAGTGGGGTGGGCGAATGCACTATTTGCGCTGGGAACAGCCTACTACTTTGCAGGCCTTGAGCGATGCTGGTTTGAATTACGATAGTACTTTGGGATATGCGGATCGCCCCGGATTTCGGTGCGGGACCTGTTTTGAATACCCAGCTTTTAACCCAGTTTCACAGCAGATACTACCGTTGCGTGTGCGGCCCTTGGTTATGATGGAGTCTTCTGTGATTGATGATGCGTTTTTGGGATTGGGTACAGGAGCAATGGCTTTCGATAAAGCACTCGCTTTAAAGAATTCGTGCAAAAGCGTCAATGGTTGTTTCACGTTGTTATGGCATAATTCAGATTTAAGAAGTAAACAAAGAAAAGACATGTACGTCAATTTATTAGGTTGAAATGTCATTTCTGAATAAAAAAATAAAGTTGAAGATTGGTAAATTTATTTTTATAGCTCAAGCGGCACTGCTCTGGTTTTACTTGTTCAGTAATGTTGCAAGCGTAGGTAACGCTGGGGTGGCACTACCATATTTAGCAATTTATTTTTTGCTGGGCATATTACTTGTTTTTTTAAAAAACAATCTTCATATACCAAAAGTAACAGTAAATTTTGCATTTTTTTTGCTGTTTTTTTTCTGGATTTCCTTTCGTTATTTAGTTGATAAAGATGGAACTTATGATTTTATGCAAGTAACGATTGGAACGACTGGAGGGATATTCACATTTTATCTTCTTGGCTTGTTTATAAAAGAGGGGCTAGAGTCGTTGCAATATAATGAAAGCTCGTTTTTTGGACTTGTATTGTTATATACAGCTTTCGTCGTATGGCTAATTTTTGATTTTAGCGAGAGAAAAATGCCAGATCTTTTTCTTCTCTTTGATATCAATGGTTTTTACCAAAGGCCTGGTGATTTTTTGTCTATAGGCTATCTCCTTTTTTCATATATATTTGCGTTGTCATTTATTTCCAAGAAAGTAAATAGTATTGGATTTATCATCTACCCTTTTATTTTTTATACACTAAATACAGTATTGCTTTTAATGTGTTCACAATTGATTGGATCGAATAGTGCAACCGCTGTAATTATTGGAGTCTATTCACTTTCAGTTGTGTTCAGTATTTCAACAAATAAGCGCTTGCTCATTGATTTGTGCGGTACAGAAAATAAAGGAAATAAACTAGTCAAATACCTGATTTCATGGATGAAAAATTCTTTTATTTTTGTTGGTATTTCCCTAGTTTTTACAACTAGTTTGATCCTGTGCACCGATTTTGATTTATCAAAACTGCGTGTCTTTGGCTTTGGTGCAGGTAGAAATAGTTCACTTGAATCAAGGAACGATATACTTGTCCGATGGGGGGTAGAGCAAATATCGCATGCACCAATATTTGGAAATATTGATGTTGCATATCAAGTTACAGGTGATGCGGGGATTATCCTTCATAACTTTTTACCCAGCATTTGGGCTAACTTAGGTTTGTATGGTCTTTTTATTTTTTTTCTGATTTTATTTTTTATTTATAGGCAAAACTTTAGTACGGTTCTTAGGGTTGAAAAAAACCACCCCTCACGAGTTCTTATCAAGAAAGCAGCATCAATATACTCGTCAATTATCCTTTTATTTTTATTTTTGTTTGCTAACATTAGTACTAGTTATTCGTGGATAGTGTTTTGGTTTGCTGCTGGTTTTTTCTCTCTTTCATTTTCGCAACCCATAGATACTGAATATGGAATTATCAATAAAACTACGAGACTAACCTTTAAAGATGTTAGCTACTAATCTAGACTTTTATATCCATAGTGTGGGAAGGTAGGTAGCTTAGTAATGTGTGGAATCGTCGGAGGA
>JACCDV010811530.1_pt1 | contig 10659 bp, 11 predicted proteins | sample 7446131 | NCBI WGS metagenome assembly JACCDV01 (sample SAMN15323448, study PRJNA562643) | freshwater metagenome | isolation source: river surface water | place: USA:Blue River Watershed | collected 2017-08-17
CACGCACATCAAGAAGCGTGTTGGTCTCCATGGAGGACTCCGTATCCATCAAAAACAACCAATGATCGAAGAGTTCCTACGAGGCGAGTGAGCAGTGTTTCAGCCCAGAAAATTGTCCACTACGCCGCATCGGGGGAATACGAACGTGGGGAATGCATGGGCTCGTGAACAGGCATGGAGAAGTGAATGGGCCGCGGAAGGGATACATCCGGGGAGCGGCAGAGGAGGCCTGCGCCCAGGCGAGGGGGAAATTCTTGCGCGCGGCGCGGCGGCATTTGGGAGTGAAACGTATTCCGATAACACCTTGGAACAAAAGGAAGAGGCTTTGGCACGGGGCGAAGGCGGGTACGACCCCGATGCACCAGAGATGACAAAGCAACAGCGTGAAGCCCTCACGCGAGCACAAAAGGCTCGCGAGGCGGATCGTTATCTCGGGAGAAAGACGACTGAAGAAGGAAAAGATGGCGAGGAAAACCGGGTTCCCGACTCGTATGAGGGGTACCCCGCTTTCGTGCCCTACGAGAGCATGAAGGAAATGAGCGAATATTTGAAGGATAACGATAAGATCGCGGCGCGATACATCGATGATCTTCTCAAATTCGTCAAGAATAATAAGAAATCCGTCGAAACGGATCCGCATTTTCCCCGTCTCTTCAAGGCATTCAAGAATTCCATGGAGCAATGGAAGGAAAATCCTGGGAGAAAGTACGGTGATCTCGCATATATGCGATCGCAAATTGAGTACATGCAGAGGAGAGATAGTGTGAAAAACAAAATAGATGCTTCTGATGGAATATCAGCAAAACATTCTATGATTGTTTCAAGTCACGGTGGTGATTACTTTGCCGGGCTTGAGAAGGATCAGTCCGTAAAAATTACCATCCCTGGTAATCTTCGCCCCTACGGAAATGGAAGGGACAAAGAAGTTTGGATAAAACCATTTACCGTCATCGGTGTAGAGACTGATGGTGAAATACAGGCAATGATGGATGCGGGAATTTTCATTGAGAGAATGGAAGTATCCGGAGAATATTCAGATGGCAGACCGAAGATAGGGGCCATTAATATTCATTTTCTTAAAGCCGGACGTTTCGTTGTGCAAGATAAGATCGTAGAGGTGCTTGAGGAAGGGGGTGCCAGGGAAGGCGCAAGAGATGCAGTGGAAGTGGAAGTGGAAGTTGAAGCAGAAGCAGAAAAAGAATTGGAGGAACTAGAACAACAACAGGCTGAAAAAGGAGATACCATCGCAAAAAAGAATGTGGAACCTCTCGGAAGCTTTGCGAGGGAGAATATTTCAGAAACGGCATATCTTGCCCATGCGAAAGAGGTGCTGAAAACCCCCGACAAGTTCTACCGCTATGAAGAGCTTTTTCTGAATCCAATGAGCAGAAATTTCGACAATACCATCCCCGCATCGCTGGAACAGAACCTGCGAAATATCGGCAGGGAAGTGACTGGAGTAGAGCAGAAGGAAAGAGATATAGAAGCAAAATATAGAGTCACCATCGAGACAGAAGCAAATCCTTCCGATAACGATATTCGCTCCGCGCCGTTCTCTATCCGTTCTCTCGACCTCCATTTGGCCAAGCTCGAACATCGGCTCTCCCACTATCCCATAGAATTTCTCCGTAATAGCAAGCTCTCAACTATATACCTGCGGAATTTGACAGAATTCAAAACACGAGACGATCGAACGAACAAAGATGTTTGGGTAGGAATCGGTGGTATCTCGACTGGACTCGGCATCGTAGTTTCCAGTATCGATTGGAGTCTGGATCATGAGATTTTCCATGCAGCTGATGTAGCCGACAAGCTAGAAAATGACAATTCGGATTGGATTCAGAGGGCTCACAACGGAATAGATGTGTATAGGAACGCGGACGGGGCCAAGGCCGTGCTCGCCAGAGAAGGAAACGGTTTGCGTCCACAGAATTTTGCAAGTGACTATGGAAGAGCGGGTGGCGTCGATGAAGATCAGGCCACCGTCGCTGAGATGATGTTGAGAAATTCCAATGAATACAACCTCCTCAACCAATGGTCACAGAGAGAACCCGCCTTGAAGGCAAAAGTAGACATGACAAAAGAGTTCTATTCAAGAATGTCCGATGGTCTAATGGACGAGACATTCTGGAATGATCTTTCACAGGGAAAGACGATTAATCAGGCATACTGGCAAGAGAGACGCGAAGGCAAGTAAAAACCTATCAGGCCTCACTACCCCCCTCCCTCACAAGCCCAAACCCAATGAGGAGGAGTGCAGGGAGCGAGAACCACAGATCCTGATTTAAGATCATCGCCTGCACCAGCTGGCTCTGTTTCATCAGCGGAGCGAAAAGTTCTTTCGCGCCCAACGTGGGATCGAGAAGCGGAGCACCTGCGACAAAGGTAAGGAGGGCGATCACGATCAGCCCAGCGGTCGCAAAGCCGAAGAGTCCCGTGGCAATCAAGGCGATCATCGAGGAATGACTCCGACCGTACTCCACGTTAAATCCCCCTTTCAGCGCCACCGCAACGATGCACACCATGAAGAGAATCAGCTTGGAAACGGACATCGTGCTCACGTTCAGTTCCACCCCCAATACCTCAAACATCCTGTACACAGGCTCCGCCTGCCCCGAAAACCGCAGGACGATATTGCCGAGTCCCTGGGTCGCAAGAATCGCAATGTAGACCGCGATCAAGATCGTGAGTGTCTGGTGTTTTCCGATGATGAAGCTGTAAGCGGTGACGACCGCGAAGAAGAATGCAATGAAGAGATCCCAGCTGAGGGTTAGATCCATGGGGTTTATCGTACAGATCGTTCGAAAGTGCAACAAGGGCAGGAAAATGCGGAAATGCGCAAATACGAAAATCCGGAAATGGCGATACAGAAGCGAAAGAAAGCACTACAATATTTTCGCATTTACTCATTTTCGTATTTTCATATTCGTCGTATGCGCCACGGCATCCTCCTCATCGATAAGCCGGCCGGCATCACCTCTCACGACGTCGTGCAGAGCGTGCGAAAGACCCTGGGAGAAAGCTCCGTGGGGCATCTTGGCACATTGGATCCCGCGGCAACGGGCCTCCTGGTGCTCTTCGTGGGGAAGAAGGCGCTGAAGACGATCGAGCTCTTCCAGAATGTAGGCAAGGAGTACGAAGCAGAAATAGAGTTCGGCAAAGTGAGCTCCACGTACGATCGCGAGGGCGTGATCGAAGATGTCCCCACGAAACCGGGGTGGGAAGAGCCAACCGAAGCGAAACTTTTGGAACTCCTGAGATCGAGGTTCACGGGGCTCATCCGCCAGCATCCGCCGAAGTACTCCGCGGTGCACCTCCATGGCAAACGCGCCTACGAGCTTGCGCGGGAAAATCCGGATCTCGAGCTCGATCTCCCGGAGCGCGAAGTGATGGTGAGCGCCTTGCAGCTCCTCTCGTACAAGTATCCGAATGCAAAACTACGGATCGCGTGTTCTACGGGCACGTACATCCGCTCCATCGCGCACGATCTCGGCCAGATGATTCGTTCAGGTGGATACTTAACGGGACTCCGGCGCACGAAGGTCGGACCATGGTCACTGAAAGATGCAAAAGAGAAAGATACCGTCGCATGGGGCCACGTGATCCCGCTCAAAGAACTGCTCGCGGAATTTCCGCGCCATGATCTCTCGGACGAGGAGTGGAAAAATATCCAACACGGGAAATCGATTGAGGTGGAAGTACGGGAAGAACCTCTCCTCGGCTGGTACGAAAATCTTCCGGTCGCAATTTTGGAGAGAGATGGAAAGAAAGCGCACCCGAGGAAAGTTCTGGTATGAAGTATCTTTGATGTCACCCTGAGGAGTCCCGCGAATGCGGGACGTCTCGAAGGGCACGGCCGCGAAGCGGCCGATCTCTCATGTTTCCGCCTCGCTTGCGCGAGGCGGTGCACTTCGAGACGCCCTTGCTACGCAAGGGCTCCTCAGTGTGACATACACACTTACCTCGTCTTAAAGTGACCTACAAATCCCGATGCCCGTATCAATTTCCCGTACGTCGCAGTATTCGCCGCTCGGGCAGAGCACACCCGCAGAACCGCCGCAGGGCTGCCTGGAGCCCTGTATCACTTCCGTTGATCCCGCAGAGGAGGAGGAATTCGCCATGGTAAACCGAACGCTCTGGAGCATCGTATAGAACACATCTCGTAGCTGCATGGATTCCTGTCCCTGTGGCGCAAACGTGAAGAGGATGGTTTCCTCATTCGAAAGTTGAACAAAGACGCGGTGCGCACCCGTCCCCTCTTCCACCACCCGTATGCCGTTTCGGCCATCGATCCTTAGAGGAACTCCTTCCGGAAGATCCGTCACCGTGCTCTTCTCGATGGTGACAAACGGCTTTTCTTCCTTGGGGTGCGCGAAGGAAAGTTTGCCTCCCGCAAGAATGCTCTTCCACATGCTTGGCGCCTTGAGAGAGAGCGAGAGTGCGGCAACGGTGTATTCCTGCGTTTCCTCCTCCTTCGGAGCGTCGATCTTTCGAATGGATGCAACTTGAAGCACGGGGAGGAACTTTGCGTAGGTGTTCACCGTCAATTCTCCCTGCACAACGACGAGATCATCCTGGTATTCATTCAGGTTCAGCGTCTTGCTTTCAAGATAAAATCGCGGTCGGCCACTCATGAGCAGAAGATGCGTGCCGCGGCGGTAGAGCGAAGCGCCCGTGGCACTCACGGTGCCGGTGGCGGTATAGGGACCGAGGAGTTTGCTCATATCGGGCGGGGTTTCCCCTCCTCCTTTGCAGCTTGCGAGCAGAATGCAGCTCAGAATACTCAAGAAACCTACCAAGCTTTGTCGACTTGATAGGTTTGATAGTCGGACGGGATTTTTCTCGCTCATGGGACCGCCATCATAGCAGAAATCCTCCGAAAATTATTTGGAGGAGATCTTCTTTCTCATGAATGCGGGAACTTCCAGTTCCTCCTCGGAGAGCCTGAGTGAGTGCTCCTGGAGGACATCCTGTTCCACATGGGTTGGCTCCTGGTGCATCATCTGCCGCGCGCCGGAGGGAATCGCCTTCGTGGAGGAAACGGGTGTCTTGGGAGCTTTGCCGGGTGCCCTGTAGTGCGAAACGCTTGTCGGGATCGAGGGCGATTGAGCCGCATCTTCGAATCCCGTCGCGATCACGGTGCACTTTACGGTGCCTGCAAACTGTTCGTCGATCACGGCGCCGAAGATGATGTTTGCCTCCGGATCCGCAGCCTCGGTGATGATGCGTGCGGCTTCGTCGACTTCGAACATCGAGAGGTCCGTACCTCCGCAAATGTTAAAGAGGATTCCCTTGGCTCCGCTGATCGAGAGATCAAGGAGCGGCGAATCGATCGCGGCGCGGGCGGCCTCCGCTGCGCGGCTATCCCCTGTTCCGAATCCAATACCCATGAGCGCCGTTCCCGCATCCTGCACGATGGAACGAACGTCCGCGAAGTCCACGTTCACGAGACCGTGAATCGTAATCAAACTCGCGATACCCGCGATACCCTGGTGCAACACATCGTCCACGACCTGGAACGCCTCCGTGAGCGGCGTGGTCTTATCAATGAGCGAGAGAATTTTGTCGTTCGGAATGACGATCAACGTATCCACTTTGCCGCGGAGCGATTCCAATGCTTCCTCGGCCTGTTTCTTGCGGCGAAGGCCTTCGAAACTGAATGGCTTGGTGACAACCGCGACCGTGAGCACGCCCATGGAGCGCGCCATCTCCGCGATCGGTGCAATGCCGCCGCTTCCCGTTCCTCCACCGAGTCCTGCGGTGAGGAACACCATGTCGGCTCCCTCCAGTGCCAGTTTGATTTCGCTGGAGCTCTCTTCCGCCGCTTTCTTCCCTACATCCGGATTTGCGCCCGCACCGAGTCCCCTCGTGGTGCCGCGTCCGATGTTTAACTTCTTCCCCGCCGGATTGTGGTACAGAGCCTGTGCGTCCGTATTCACGGCCACGAATTCCACCCCTGGCGTCTTCATTTCGATCATGCGCTTCACGGCGTTGCTGCCGCCGCCTCCGATGCCGATCACGCGGATCGTTGCACTCGGGATAATGTCCGGAAGAACTTCCTGATGAGTAGTGGCATCATCATCGCCCTGAGCGGAGCCCTTTTTGGAGCGCCCGGAGGAACTGCCACCGGTGAAGAGGGAGGGATCGGACGAGGATCCACCACCACTCTGCTTACCGGAGAAGAGGCTGCGAAGTGTGTCGGACATGGGAATTGGGGGAAGAGAGAAGAGAAAGGATAAGGGTTGAAAGTCGAAGATTTAAAGGTTTAGAGGTTGAGAGGTTTGGAAGTTCTGAAGTTTTGAGGTTAAGGAAGGAGATTGCGAACCCAGGAACGCATGGTTCCAAACGCGCGCTTCACATTGATCCTACCGCCGCCGTAGAGCCGATCGCCCTCGCGTGCGCCCCAGACGAGCGTGCCGAGTGCCGTTGCATAGGCCGGGTCATCCACCTTTTCGATGACGCCGCCGATTTCGACGGGGAATCCCATCTGCACCGGCAGTCCCAGAACTTCGCGTGCGAGATCCAAGGCACCTGGCACCTTCACCGCGCCGCCTGTCAGCACTGCGCCCGCAGGCAACATACCGTCGCGTCCGATCTGCTTGAGAGTTTCTTTTACAAGGGAGAAGAGCTCGTAGTACCGCGCCTGCATGATCTCGGCCAAGTACTTCTTGCTCACGGTCTGCGTATCGATCTTGGACACCGAGGAGAGATCGATCATCTCGCGCTCGCTGATTTCATCCGGCAGCAAGGATCCGTATTCAATCTTGATCCGCTCCGCGGTATCGATACTCGTGCGGAGTCCGATCGCAACGTCGTTCGTGATCGTCTCGCCGCCGACCGGGAGTGACATGGAGTGGAGAATTGTTCCTTCTTCAAACACCGCGACGCTCGTGCAGCCCGCTCCGACATCGATCGTCACAACGCCGAGCTCTTTCTGACGCTTCGTGAGCACCGCCTCCGAGACCGCAATCGTCGCAGGGACGATAGCATCGATATCCACCCCCGCCTGATCCACGCATTTCTCCACGTTCTTCACATGCTGGATCTGCCCCGTAATAATGTGGGCATCCACCTCCAGGCGAATACCACTCATTCCCACCGGATTCTTAATGCCGCGCTGCTCATCCACCGTGTAGCTCTTCGGTTGCATATGAAGGATGCGGCGGTTCGCCGGAATGCTGACTGCTTGTGCCGCCTCCAGAACCCTCGCGATGTCCTCCACCGTAATCTCGGGTCCCGAAATTGCGATGACTCCCCTGCTACTAAAGGACTCGATGTGCGTTCCGCTCATTCCCACGAACACGTGGTTGATCGGCACGCCGGACATACGCTCGGCATCCTCGACGGAGGAGATGATGTTGTGGATCGTCTCTTCGATATCGATCACCTGACCTTTGCGCATCCCCAAAGAGGGAGAAATGCCGACCCCGATAATATTCGGCGCTTGGCTTTGGTCCTCCACCACGGCAACGACCGTTCGGATCTTAAAACTCCCGATATCAAGACTTGCGAGAACACGTTCCTGTGGCATGGGATGGGAAGGGAGGAAAATGGAAAGAGAGCGACCGGACATCTCCGTGGTATCGCAAGGACGAACTGTACGCGCGGCTTGCACCCCATGCAAAATCCTATCGACGAGATTGTTTGTTCAACAGAAATTTTTCGATCAAAAAATATGATCAGTTATTGTGGCTCTACGAAGAGAAAATAGCAGTGTTGCCTTTTCCAAAAAATGGATCGAAATTCACAAAAACACCGTTCGAACACGTGGGATGTTCAACAGGTAGGAGCGAGTGAAGGATTCTTCACTCTGTTTCTGAATAAGAAATGAACTCAAAAATGAGAATGTGGAAAACTATTCTCTCGAAGGAAGAGGCAGAGGATGCGAAATGGAGAAATTTCTCCTCTCCCTCCGACTCGAAAACATCCGACGAGGAGAAGCCACGAATTACGAGCAAGGTTTGTGCTCAGAGAAAGTGAAAAAAGGGAGGAAAAATGGATCAACGGAAATACGTCATGCTGAGCGTAGTGCTTTGTATCCGGTGAGGATACAAAGCACGAAGTCGAAGCACGTCGCACCCACAAAGAAAGCATCATAAACGGTGCGAGATGCTTCGACTCCGTCCTTCGAATCGGCCCTAACGGGCCTCCCTCAGGACTTCGCTCAGCATGACGTAAAAAGTGACTAATCCAGCAGCGGCAATTGCTCCGCACTCATCCTCTCACTCCCCTCCGGTTCCTCCGGGATGCTGGCAAAAGAGACCTCTCCACTGAACTTTTCCTTGAGGGCAGAATCTCCCGCAAGGATCTTCTTAAACCGGGACTGCAGCGTAAAGAACTCCATTTCGGTAAAGAATCGCTGCACATCCCCCACATTCATCTTCTGCCCCGCGCATTCCTGTAGATCGCAGGTGAGGGGGATATCGGTGACAAGGGTTGCCATCTTTTTGCAGAAAAAGGCGCTCTCGCGATCTGCCTCCAATTTCTCCTTGGTTGCCCCTTTCACCTCCCCGAGGTGTTCGTAGAGGGTATCGATTGTTCCGTACTTCTGGAGCAGCGTAGCGGCCGTTTTTGGGCCTATCCCCTTCACACCCTTTAAGTTATCCGAGGCATCCCCCACGAGGCCCTTATAGTCGGCAATTTGATCCGGTCGCACCCCCAGTTTCGCCTCCACTCCCTTTGCATCCAGATACTCGGGCTCGCTATACCCTTTATGTGGCACCGCAATCCGAATACTGTGATTCGCCATCTGAAACAGATCCCGATCCCCTGTCACAATCACCACCTCCCACCCCTCATCCGATCCCTTTTTTGCCAGTGTCCCGATCAAATCATCCGCCTCGAATTTGGAATCAGAGAAGGTAGGAATACTGAACGCCGCGAAGCACTGGTGCACCCGTGGGATCTGCACGTAAAAATCATCCGGCGTCTCGGCACGCCCCGCCTTGTACTCGCTGTGGAGCACGTGCCGGTGCGTTTCGTCCCCCTCATCGAAACACGCAATCACGGCATCCGGCTTTTCGCGCTGGAGCATGGTGAGGAGCATAGAAGCCACCCCAAAGACCGCATTGGTCTGCTCTCCTTTGCTTGTGGAAAGGGATCGTTGAATCGCCCAATACGCCCTGTGCATAAGGTGGTTGGCATCGATCAGGATCAGCTTTTGTGGCATGGTCATACTCTTCCACGAAACATAAGAATGCGCTATACTATCCAGATACCTTGAATCCCACACAAACATCCACCAAAGGTCCCGCGTACTCTCCGAGTTACGACAACAAGATCTTTAAAAAGTTCAGCGTGAAGACGCTGGAAGCAAAGATCGATAACAAGTTGAACTTGCAGGAAGAACTCGGCTGGGTAAAGGAAGCAAAGCTTCCCCTCCTCTGTATTCCCGGTGGCATGACGGATGAACTCGGCGGCCAGGAGTTCGAGGAAGTGATCGGCGGAATCATGTCCCTTAACTGCGCACTCATTGTCCGCGGTGTGGGCTCCGAAAAATACGGAAAAATGTTTACACAGCTCGAACGCGAATACGGACACCGGGTGAAGATCATTAAAGATGAAGAGGAAATTCGCAGGAAAATGTATGCCTCCTCCGATATCAGTCTCTTCTTCGCTCCTGATGATGCCGAGCTCGGGCACTGCCTGGCCTACGGCGCGGTACCCATATCCCCGGAGCAAGATCTCCTTGCCGATTACAATCCCGTGCAAGAATCGGGGAATGCTTTCATCGCTAATCCACACACTCCCTGGAACTGGTTCGCCGCACTCGTGCGTGCAACCGAAACCTACAAGCTCCCCTACGACTGGAGAACGATACAAAAGCACTGCATGGAGAGCATGAATGGTGAGTGAAACCGGATACCCGTACCTGACTATTCAATACCCAGTACATCCCGATGAGTTCCGGTGCAGATTAAGAGGAGAACCAATTGATCATCATCCTTGCAATATCGCAGGAGCCAATCGGGTCCGATGTGGCATTCTCTCGTCTGCTTCAACTCCCCTCGTAGTGCATGATCATGATGGCGATCCGCAAGTTTTGAACCAGATGCCAATTGATCAATGACAGCTTCGAGCTTACGCACATCGAAACCCGATTTGATGAGGCGTTTGTAATCCTTTTTGTACTGTTTTGTCGCCGTGATCCCGTACCGTCTCATTCTTTGATTATAGCATTGTGCAGTGCTTTTGCTGAGGTAAACCTTTTACCATGCTTTTTAGCCCAAGCCAGTTCCTTCAGTATTTTCTTCTCTTCAGAAGGCGTTAGACCGTTCTCAGTAACTATTTCAAAAGGAATGCCTTTCTTTTCGATGATCTGAACAAGATAAATATTAATAGCCGTACTTAAATCTAAGCCAAGTTTATCCAAGATCTGCATAGCAGTCTTTTTAGTTTTTTCCTCGGTTCTCACTTGAATAGTCGTCATGTTGGATAGTATACATTTGTGTCTATACAGTGTCAATACAATGTAATGTCATATAATATGAGTGTACATTTGCTTTTAAACACTTGATTGGAGTCACATCTGATGGTGGTGCCTAGGCGACAAAATTATAACCGATTTCCGCAAACATTGGTGCGGCGGCTGAAATTGGGGGGGCAGCCGCCGCGCCGCGACCGTTTCCGTGACGATTTGTAACTGCTCTTTGTGCTTAA
>JACCDV010627905.1_pt1 | contig 10657 bp, 8 predicted proteins | sample 7446131 | NCBI WGS metagenome assembly JACCDV01 (sample SAMN15323448, study PRJNA562643) | freshwater metagenome | isolation source: river surface water | place: USA:Blue River Watershed | collected 2017-08-17
CTGTGTTCCTCGAACTGCTGGCTGGCATGCTGCACATGATCGGGTACGCAGAGGTCACGACGATGCCTTCTGGCATGGACGCCCTTCACGAACTGGATTCTTCTGGCACGCTGTACGGTTGCATCTTGTCGGACCTGCGGATGCCCGACATGGACGGTGCTGCCCTGACGGCGGCGATCCGGCAGCGCACGGCCTATCGGCAGACGCCCATCCTCATGATTACCGCCATGTCCGGCAAGAATGCGGTCGACGAAGCGTTTGCGGCGGGGGCGACGGATTACATCACCAAGCCGCTGGACATCATCGAACTGCGCGCCCGGGTTGGGATGGTGGACCGGCTGTTGGCCGAACGCCGCCGTCTGGCGGAATTCGCGCGACTGGTGGGACAACGCGCCGCCACGACCGAGATCGAGGCGGAGTTCGACACGCCCATCGTCATTCCCGGGTTCGAACGCGGGATCGAGTTTCTGGCGATGGAGAACTATCTGCTCACGCTGGGTGTGAAGCGGATGTATTCGACATTGGCCTTCGCCATCCACATCAAGAATGCGGGCATCATCTTCAACCGGGCATCCGGCGCGACCTATGTGCAGATGCTGGGCGATGTCGCGGCGCAGATCGTTGATGCGCTGAAGACCGAGGATGTGATGATCGCCTATGCCGGCGGCGGCACCTTCGTCTGCATGACCGAGCGTGTTCTGGGCCAGACGACCGAGGACCTCGAGATCCTGATCAACATCGGCCTGATGGATTTCGAGACCATCTATGCATCGGACCGTCTGCCCGTTCCGCAGGTGCGCGTGGGCGAACCGGCGCGGAGCGCGTTCCTGTCTCCAACGAAGCCGACGCGCATTCTGGAACGCGCCATCCAGTCCGCCACGACCCCGCCCGAGAGGCGGTCGAAGAACGGGCAGATGGTCGCATGACCAGTCTTGCCATTCGATTCGACGGACAGGGAGAGCATCCCCTTGCAGCGGCCGAGCGGTTGTTCCGCCGCATGGCGGGCGACAGGCTCGACCTGCTGAGCACCGCATGGGTCCGGATGGATGCCAGTCGCCAATTTGCCGAAGCGCTGGGGGATATCCGCTCTGTCGCGCACAAGATCGCGGGGACGGCGGACTCGCTTGGTCATTCTGATCTCGGCGCTCTGGCTGCCAAGGTGGAACGGCTGTGTTTGGAGGGCGCAGGGCGGGACGATCTGCAACGGGCCTTGCGACCGCTGATCTCTGCACTGGCTGAACTGACCGACGAATAGTCAGTTTCGGGGCAGATGCGACCTGATCCCATTGATCAAGTCGTGCATGGTACGCGGCTTGGACACACATCTGTCAAAGCCCACGGTCAGGTATTCGACGATCTGTTGGGACTTTCTGTTGGCTTTCACTGCAAAGACCGGAACGGTCCGAAGGTCAGCCGCGCCGTCCTTCGCGCGCCCATGCCGCCCAACGGAAGGACCAGCTGTCGCACGGTGGACGGGCCCGGACCCGTGCCCCCAATGCGTCTTGTCATTGACCCAGCGCCTTGTTCGATGCCTTCAAAGACGCCCGACACCTGCGGGTCCGTGATGTCCACGCCGATATCTGTGACGCAAATCATGGCGGGTTTCTGCGGGCGGCAAAGCCCGTAAGCCGGACGCGGCCCTTTCCCGAATATCCTGTTCGGGTCACCCATGCGCGGAAGACCGGCCCAAGGCCGCGTTGCGCCAGAGGATGTTTTCGTTCAGGTCCGTGATGCGAAAGAGGTTTGTCACGGTTTCGACGATTTTGCCCAAGAATGCTGGTTCTTCGCGCCTCTGCATATCGGCTGTCACGACCTGACTGTTCCGCGGGCCCCCGTGCAGTCGCAGAACAAAGGCGTCAGGATTGATGCTTGGCGCGGTTTTGCCGGGGCCCCTTTATCGATCTGCAGCCGAAAGCCCAGCTTCGCAAATCCAGACTGTTCAGGCGCAGGATGCGCCGATCTCTGTCACGATGGCCCCCAAGGTTCCGGTCATGGCAATCCCAAGGTCGGGCAAAGCCGCCCGCACCAGCCGACTGAGCATGCGGACGGGCGCAATCTCGTCGGACAACATGATTCTCCAGACATGCAAGGTCAGGCGCCTTATGGGACGGGTTGCCTTGCGTCACACCCCACAGTGATCATGTCCACCCACATCCGTTGAGAGCAGTTGGACCCTTCCACTTTGCACAAAGCGAAGTGCGCTGCGGCTTTCGCGCCCTTGCGACCGGTGGCTGCACGCTTATGGTAGCGCCATGACCCTTGAAGACTTGCAGGACCGAGTCGGGCCGTGGATGACGGCACTGACTGTCATTGGCCTTGGGATCGCGCTGATCGACAGGTTCGTTTCAGGGCTGGCCGCGCCCTTGCCGCTGGTCAGCTTGTGGATGGCCTATGTGGCCGGAGGCCTCCCCCCTGCGACGATTGCCCTGCGCGAGCTTTGGACCAAACGGAAGCTGGACATTGATCTGTTGATGGTCGTGGCGGCTCTGGCCGCGGCAGGCGTAGGTGCCCCGATTGAAGGGGCCGTTCTTCTGGCGCTCTTTTCCGTGTCGTCCACGTTGGAACAGCGGGCCATGGGCAAGGCGCGGCGCGCCGTCGAGGCACTTATGGCGCTGCGCCCGGATTCTGCGCTCCGCAGACTGCCGGACGGCACGACCGAAGAGGTGGATGTCGACAGGCTCGCCCCAGATGACATCGTAATCCTGTCACCCGGTGCGCGCGTCCCCGTTGATTCGGTGGTGGTCGAGGGCGAGGGGGCGTTGGACGAGTCATCAATCACGGGCGAGTCGGTTCCGGTCCACAAGTCAGCCGGATCGAAGCTGCACGAAGCGACCGTGAACCTGAATGCCATTCTTGCCGTGCGGGTGACGCGAACCGTTTCCGAATCCACCGTCGCTCGGATGATCCAGATGGTGACCGAGGCGCAGGCCATGAAAGCGCCGTCCGAACGGTTCTCAGACTGGTTTGGACAGCGCTACACGGTTGCGGTATTGGTCGGTTCGATCCTGTTCTTTCTGCTGTTCGTACGCCTTGGTTACCCGCTGGACGAGGCGCTGTATCGCGCAGCCACGCTCCTTGTGGCCGCAAGCCCCTGCGCTGTCGTCATCTCTGTCCCCGCCGCGATCCTGTCGGCGCTTTCCGCCGCTGCGCGTGGGGGCGTCTTGTTCAAGGGCGGCGGTGCGCTAGAGACTTTGGCCAAGGTCAAGACCTTCGCCTTCGACAAAACGGGAACTCTGACCACTGGCAAGGCAGACGTAACGCGGACCGTCCCGCTCGGTCTCGGCGATGCCGAACTCATCGCGCTTGCGGCAGGCGTGGAGGCGCATTCCGAACATCCTATCGCTGCGGCAGTGCGCCGACATGCCGCCGCCCGCAGGATTGCGCCCGCAGAAGTGACCGGCGTCCGATCAACGCCAAGCGAGGGGATTGAGGGTACTTGGGGCGCTGCCCGTGTCTGGGCGGGCAATCCGCGAATGGTCGAACGAATGGGCGCAACGCTTTCCGAACCCGGCCTGAAGGGGCTTCAGGATGGATCGGAAACCGTCGTCTATATCGGGCAGGGGAACCGTCTACTTGGCGCGATTGCCGTTGCGGATCGTCCACGCGATACATCCCGCGCCGGTCTTGTGGCGCTGCGCGCCGCCGGGATCGAACGTCTGGTGATCATGACCGGCGACCGGCGCCCGGTGGCAGAACGAATCGGCGCCGAGTTGGGCTTTGCGGCAAAGGATGTATCGGCCGACCTTCTGCCCGGCGACAAGGTGCGGCTGGTGGATGCCTTGTCCCACGAGGCACCGGTTGCCTTCGTCGGGGATGGCGTGAACGATGCGGCAGCACTCTCTCGTGCCGATGTCGGCATCGCGATGGGTGTTGCGGGCAGCGACGTCGCCTTGCAGGCCGCCGAGGTGGCGCTGCTGTCCGACAACATGGAACGTCTGGCCGAAGCGCACAGACTCGCCCGCCGCACAAGCCGGATCATCCGGCAAAACCTGATCTTTGCCTTGGGGGCCATGGTCATTCTGGTCGTGGGCGGGCTTTTCTTCGAGCTTCCGCTGCCGCTTGCGGTGCTTGGCCACGAAGGGGGGACCGTTCTGGTGGTGCTGAACGGTCTGCGGCTGCTGTTCGATCCGATCCGTCGCGCACAGCCCGAGTGATGCCCCCCTTTGTGACGGACCGCAGCGGTTCAGCCCGAAAATGCCCATGTTCGGCCCAAACGTCGCCATAGGGCAGGCCTTCACTCTCCTCATTCTGGAATTACCGGAACGGAGGGGCGAAGATGCAGGATCGATCCGGGCGTGGAACTCGTCTGCATTCGCGAGGGCTTGCCGCTGCATGGCTCGCTATTGTCATGGGGCTGAGTGCCACGACGCCGGCCCTTTCGATCGACGCGCGCACGTCGCATGGGGCACAGATGCCGACGCGGAACGTGGTGATGGCACCCCCGGGTGCCACCTCTCTCTGCCAAAGTTACGACTGGGCTTGCGCAAAGGATGGCAGAAAGATGCTGCTGGGTGAGGAGTCCATCACCCTGATCCGCCGCGTGAACGCGCTGGCGAACCGGTCTATCCGCCCTGTTTCCGACATGGCGCAGTATCGTCTAGAAGAACGCTGGTCCCTGCCCACATCGCGCGGCGGAGATTGCGAGGACTATGCGCTTTACAAGAAACACGAACTCATCCGCGCAGGCATTCCGCCAGAGCAGCTGCTTCTGGCAGCCGTTCTCGACCGGAAGCGGCAGTTCCACGCCGTCCTAATCGTCCGGACCGGGACGGAGGATCTGGTGCTGGACAATCTGAACAACCGTATCCTGCCATGGCACAAGACCGGCTACACGTTCCTTCGGGTGCAGGACCCGGCCAGCCCATCGCGCTGGGTTTCCGTTTATGCGGGTGGAATGTTCCCGCTCAGCTAGGCGGGACGCGGCTAGGGTGGACTTGACGCGGTTGCGCGCTCTGTCCTGTATGGGTCGGGGCGTAAATGGGTCTGAACGAGTTGGAAGATCAGCGGAAATTCATCCAAGAACGGTTTGAGGATGCGACCGAAGCGGAAGAGGACGGCAAGTTCGAACGCGTCCTTTCCCTGTGTGAAGAGATCATCGGTCTGGACGAACGTCACGCCGATGCATGGAAGATGCGGACCCGGGCGCTGATCGCGCTGGATCGGTTGGATCAAGCCCTTAGCAACGCCGAAGAGGGACTCCGACGTTTCCCCAATACAACCGCGCATCAACTGATGAAGGCGCGGATACAGGTCCGCCTGCGCCAGTGGCAAGAGGCCGAGGCAACGTATCGGGCCATACTCGCGGACAAGCCTCTGACCTTGAATGCCATCCGCGAACTGATGGATTTCGAAACGATCAGGCTGGATGACGACATCGCGCAAACGCTTGTCCGGCATCAGAATGATCTTTCGCTAAAGCCGTATGACCGCGCCTCCACATGGTTCCTGCTGGCGCAGATCCACCTAAATGCGGGCCGGGATGACGAGGCCTTCGCCCTCTACGCCGAAGGTAACCGGCAGATGCGCGAACTGCATGAAGGATCGCGTCTGGAATACGGCTTTAGCCGACTGCTGCCCGAATTCGATGCGGCCTTCCAAGGTCGGCATGCCCGGCTGGATCCCCCGCCGCCATGCCCGCTGCTCCTGATCGTGGGTCTGCCGCGGTCGGGCAAGAGTTTGCTGGAAAGGCTTTTGGCCTCGCAGCCTGACCTCGTGGCGGGGGGAGAGGTTTCGTTCATCTACAGCCTCTTTCTGGATGTGGATCGCACGCACGGTGCGGACGAGGCGATGCGACGCCTGATGCGTCCGCAGCCATCCCCGATCGCGCGGCGCTTCAGGATGATCTTGCAGCAGAACCCCAAGAAGTCCGCGACTCGGGTGATCGATACGACGCCGGGCAATCTTGAACAGTTGGCCTTCCTTGGTCCCATGCATCCCGATGTTCCGGTGGTTTTCGTCAGACGGGATCCGTCCGATCTGGCGACGGCGCTGTTCTTCAAGCAATTCAACAAGGCGCACCGCTATACCTATGATCTCGAAATCGCGGCACGGGCGATTGCGCGCACCGAACATCTTGCGCAGCTTTGGCAAAGGACACTTCCCAATCCGATGATCGAAGTGAGCTACGAAGAAATAGTCCGTGACCCCGTCGGAACAGCACGTCGCGTGCTGGAGCGGTTTGGACTTGCGGTGGACGAAGCCGCCCTCCACCGGGCTGCGACGGATGATGGGCGGAAACTGAACCTGATGCCAGGGCGGTCGCTTGATGGCGTCGGCGCGATCCGGGGTGATCTGGTCGGGTTTTCGGACCGCTTTTCACGGCACCTGACGGCGGTCTTGCCGGCATACGAAGCCGAACGTCGGGTTCTTGGCGACCGCTCGTGACGACGGACGGTCATCACGAAAGACAAAGCCCGCACCAAAGGCGCGGGCTTTCTGATGTCCGGGCCGGTGGACCCAGACCCTTCTTCCGGCGCCGATGGCCTGCCACTGGTCCATCATCCAGCGACGCCGGCAGTAACGGGCCCCATGATCCCTTCTTTATCTGCAGGTCGGTCCTAGAGTCGCCCGCCAGTGGCCAGAAATCTGGCTAAACAGCTGGAATTTGGCACATTCCGACGGCTCGACTGAATTTTCTGGCCCAAAGACCATACGGGCCACCAGTCCGCCCCGCCCCGCCCCGTCTTACACCGTCAGGGCAACGAATACCTGTGGATAGACCGCTGTCAAAGCGACCCCCGAACTCACCCAAAGGCTGACGGGTGACAGGTATTCCAAAGCCATGGCCAATCTTTGCGACGGCGAATCCATGCAGTATGACACGCCGCTTCGTGCCTGAACCCTTGACGGCCACGCCCCGCTTGCTATGTGAATGAACATTCATTCACACAAGTGATGCACCCCGTGAACCAAGCAGACCGCAACCCACCCCAGCCGGACCACCGCGCCGTCGAGATCCTCGAAGGCGTGCGTCTTGCCTTTGCGGAGAAGGGTTTCGACGGCGCCTCCATGCAAGACCTCGCAAGGGCCTGCGGGATGAGCGTCGGCAACTTCTACCGCTACTTCCCGTCCAAGGCGGCAATCGTCGCGGCGCTGGTCACGCGGGATCTGGCCGAGGTTGAAAGTGGCTTCCGCTTCATCATCGAAAGCCCCGACCCCATGTCGGCCCTGCGCGCGGAACTGAAGAACCGCATTATCGAGGACCAATGCCAGTCTGACGGCCAACTCTGGGCAGAGATGGCGGCAGCGTCGCTTCGCAAGCCTGAGATCGCCGAGATCACTCAGCAGATGGAAGCCGAGGTAAAGACCTATCTGGCTGCCGTCTTCGCAAGGGTCCTAGGCATAAGTGAAGAAGACGCACAGCAAAGCTACAGCGCCCATGCAACCTTGCTGGTCATGATGATCAAGGCCAGCGCCATGCAGCGCTCTGCCAATCCGCAAGAGCGGGAACACCTCACTTCCCTCACCATTCGAACAGTTAACCGGATCCTTGACGAGATCGTCGGGACCGACGTGAAAGGCTGAATACGATGCGCCTTGTTGCACTTGTCTCCGTGATTGCCCTGTCGGCTGCGTTCGGGCATCCGGTTCGCGCCGCAGACGAACCTGTCGCAGCAGAGACAGCCCAGACTTTGCCCGCGATTACCGTATCAACCGTCGAAAAGCGCCTGCTGCGGGACCGCGTGATCGTCTCGGGCCTTGTGAACCCGGTCGAAACCGTCCAGGTGGCACCCCTGATCGAAGGACAACCGATCGAAAAGCTTCTGGCGGATGTGGGGGACTGGGTCGAAGAAGGGCAAGTCCTCGCGACTGTGTCCAAGACGACGCTAGAGCTTCAGCGCAGCCAGTATCAGGCTTCTCTGGAATCGGCCAAGGCAACCATCGCACAGGCCGAAGCACAGTTGATCGAAGCGCGTGCTGCCGCAGATGAGGCGCAGCGTGTCAACGAACGCACCGCCGCGCTGAAGCAGCAGGGTACGGCGTCGCAGGCCTCGGCCGAACAGGCAAGCGCGAATGCGATTGCTTCAAATGCCCGTGTTGCAGCGGCGAGCCAATCCCTTGAAGCGGCGCGCGCTCAGGTCGCGCTGGTCGAAGCGCAGTTGGCAAATGTCGATCTGCAACTGGCCCGGACAGAGGTGAAGGCCCCCGTATCGGGCGAGATTACGCAGCGCAACGCGGTCGTCGGCGCCATCGCGTCCTCTGCGGGTCAGCCCATGTTCACCATGATCCGGGACGGCGCGCTGGAGCTTTCTGCCGATGTCGCCGAAATCGACCTGATGCGCCTGTCACCGGGGCTGACCGCGACCATGGTCGCCGTCGGATCGCCGGACAAGTTGACGGGAAGCATCCGCCTTGTGGAGCCGACGATCGACGCAACGACGCGGCTTGGTCGGGCACGCGTCACCATCGACACCCCGGATGCCGTGCGCGCCGGGATGTTCATCGATGCGGAAATCCTTGTGGCCGAGCGTGAGACGATTGCCGTTCCGGTGACTGCGGTGGGATCGACCGCCGAAGGCACGACCGTCATGGTCGTAGAGGATGGCATGGTGCGGCGGTCGCTGGTCAAGACCGGTATCCGCGATGGCGGCTGGGTCGAGATCGTCGAAGGCATCCAGCCCGGCGAAACCGTTGTGACCAAGGCTGGTGCCTTTGTGCGTGACGGCGACCGCATCAACCCGGTCGAAGCGACCGTGAACTAAGGAAGGGCGAGTCATGAATTTTTCCGCATGGTCCATCCGAAACCCGGTCGCCCCGCTTTTGGCGTTTGTCCTGCTGCTCATCCTCGGATGGCAGAGCTTCAACAGCCTGCCCATCACGCGCTTCCCGAACATCGACCTTCCGCTTGTCGCCGTGACCGTGAACCAGTCCGGCGCGGCACCCGCCGAGATGGAAACGCAGGTCACGAAAGAGATCGAGGACGCCGTCGCCGGGATCACGGGGGTCAAGAACGTCGTCTCGACCGTCACGGACGGTGTGTCGACCACCCTCGTGGAATTCCGCATGGAAGTGCCGACAGACAAGGCGGTACAGGACACCAAGGACGCCATCGACCAGATCCGGGGCGACCTGCCTGGTTCCATCGAAGCGCCGACCGTCAGCCGGATCGACGTAGAGGGTCAGGCGATCATGACCTTTGCCGTCGCATCGCCCGACATGACGATCGAGGAACTCTCATGGTTCGTGGATGACACGATCATCCGCAACCTTCAGGGTCGCCCCGGCATCGGCCGCGTGGACCGTTACGGCGGCGCGGACCGTGAAATCCGCATCTCTCTCGATCCGGTGAAGCTGGACAGCTATGGGATCACGGCCTCTGCCGTGAACGCGCAACTGCGCCAAACCAACGCCAATCTGGGGTCTGGCCGGTCGGAACTGGGATCGGGGGAACAGGCCATCCGCACACTGGGGGACGCCCAGACCGTAGAGCGACTGGCCAACACGACCATCGCCCTGCCTTCGGGCCGGCATGTGCGTCTTGCTGACCTTGGCGAGGTTTCCGATACATATGAAGAACTGCGCTCCTTCTCGCGGCTGAATGGCGAACAGGTGGTCACCTTTGCCGTCTTCCGGGCAAAGGGCGCGTCCGAGGTTTCGGTCGCCGAAACGGTCAATGCACAGCTTGATGTCCTGCGTGGGCAGCACCCCGAGGTGCAGATCAAGTTGGTCGATGAAACGGTCTTCTACACCTACGGCAACTACGAAGCGGCGCTGCACACCCTTATCGAGGGCGCGATCCTCGCCGTCCTCGTCGTGCTGGCTTTCCTGAAGAACTGGCGCGCGACACTGATCTCGGCCGTGGCCCTGCCGCTTTCGGCCATCCCGACCTTCTATGTGATGGACTTGCTGGGCTTCTCGCTCAACTTGGTAAGCTTCCTTGCGATCACGCTGGCGACCGGCATCTTGGTCGACGACGCAATCGTCGAGGTGGAAAACATCGCCCGACATATCAGGATGGGCAAAACACCCTATCGCGCGGCCATCGATGCTGCAGACGAAATCGGTCTGGCGGTCATCGCGACTTCGGCCACCATCGTTGCGGTCTTTGTGCCTGTGTCCTTCATGGCGGGCATTCCCGGCCAGTACTTCCGACAATTCGGCCTGACGGTCGCCATCGCTGTGATCTTCTCGTTGATCGTGGCCCGACTGATCACGCCAATGATGGCAGCGTATCTGATGCGCGCCAAGGATGCCGAGGAAAAGCACAGCGAAGACGGCCCGTTCATGAAGGGCTATCTCCGCGTGGTGCGCAACACGACCTCGGGGCGCTTCCTCTTCATCCCGGCGCGTTATCTGACGCTGGTTGGCGCAATAGCGGTCCTCGCCGTTTCGGTACACTTCATGCTGAAGGTTCCCGGCAGTTTCATCCCGCCCGAAGACGTCAGCCGCATTCCTATCTCAGTCGAACTCCCACCCGGCACCACGCTGGAAGAGACCGACCGCACCACCCAAGCCATGGTCAAGGCGATCCGCGAAGTGGAATGGGTTGAGAATGTCTTCGTCCTTGGCGGGTCGTCGCCCAAGGGTGACCGGGACATTCGCCGCGCTTCGGTGACGGTGCTGCTGACCAGACTGGACCATTCGCTGTTGCTAAAGCTGTCGCAGGTGGCAAACCAGATCCCGGTCCTTGGTGCCATCGACCCTGATGTCGAAGACA
>JACCDV010889599.1_pt1 | contig 10650 bp, 10 predicted proteins | sample 7446131 | NCBI WGS metagenome assembly JACCDV01 (sample SAMN15323448, study PRJNA562643) | freshwater metagenome | isolation source: river surface water | place: USA:Blue River Watershed | collected 2017-08-17
CGGCACCAGCAAATTCGTCACCCAGCGCAACGAGCCCGACGCGGTGGAGATCCTGTCGGGCGTGTACGAGGGTCAGACGACCGGCACGCCCATCGCCCTGCTGATCCGCAACACCGATCAGCGCAGCAAGGACTACGGCCAGATCCTGCAGACCTTCCGCCCTGGCCATGCCGACTACAGCTACTGGCGCAAATACGGCATCCGCGACCCGCGCGGCGGTGGCCGCTCTTCGGCCCGCCTGACTGCGCCCACCGTGGCCGCCGGCGCGGTGGCCAAGAAATGGCTCAAGGAGAAGTTCGGCACCACCTTTGTCGGCTGCATGACGCAGATCGGCGAGGTGCCAATTGGTTTCGAGAGCTGGGACCATGTCCCGAACAACCCGTTTTTTGCCCCGGTGGCCGATGTGTCGGCGCTCGAAGACTACATGAACGCGCTGCGCAAGTCCGGCGATTCGTGCGGTGCGCGCCTGCGCGTGGTGGCACGCGGTGTGCCTGTGGGCCTGGGTCAGCCGCTGTTTGACAAGCTCGATGCCGACATCGCCTACGCCATGATGGGCATCAACGCGGTCAAGGGGGTGGAAATTGGTGCCGGTTTTGGCTGCGTGACGCAAAAGGGCAGCTCCGCCGGCGATTCGCTCACGCCAGGGGGGTTTGTGGGCAACAACGCAGGCGGCGTGCTCGGTGGCATCAGCTCGGGGCAGGACATTGAAGTGTCGATCGCCATCAAGCCGACCAGCTCGATCCTGATCCCGCGCGAGACAATTGATTCGGAAGGCCATGCCACCGAAGTCATCACCAAGGGTCGTCATGACCCTTGCGTGGGCATCCGCGCCACGCCGATCGCCGAGGCCATGCTGGCGCTGGTGCTGATGGACCACGTCCTGCTGAACCGCGCCCAGTGCGGCGATGTGCAGCACGAGCTGCCGCCTATCCCGTCAGCCAAGCCCTGATGTTTCGACCCGTTGGAGCGCACCCCTGTGCGCGAATTGTCTATACCGGCATCACCATTCGCGCACAGGGGGGCGCTCCCACATCCGCGCAATGCCATTGACATCCAGCCACCCTCCATTGCTGCCCTTCGCGGCCCTGTCGGCCAGCTATTTCGCGCACATCGGCTTTTTCAATCCCTACTTGCCACTCTGGCTCAAGGACCTGGGCCTGGGGCTGGTGGCGATCAGTCTGCTGACCTCGGTACAGGCGGCCACGCGGCTGTTTGCGCCCTACGTGTGGGGCTGGCTGAGCGACCACACGGGTGAGCGCGTCAAGCTGTTGCGTATTGGTGCAGCCGTCGCCCTGGCCTCGGCTTGCCTGTTGTGGCTGGAGCTCTCTCCCTGGTGGCTGGGCGTGGTGCTGTTTGTCATGTTCACCCACACCAGCGCCATGATGCCCATGAGCGAAGCGGCCATGGCGCATCTGGTCAGCCAGGGCGGCGAGTTTGACGCGCGGCGCTATGGCCGCGTGCGGCTGTGGGGATCGGTCGGGTTTCTGGTCACGGTGATGGTGGCAGGGGTCTGGTTTGAGGCCCTTGGCATGGGGCAATTCCCGACCATGACCATCCTGAGCCTGCTGGCTGTGCTGGTGAGCACGCTGTGGATGCCCGACCTCAAGGAACCCGTTCATGCCCAGCAGGAGCGACCGGCGGTCTGGCCGGTGCTGCGCCAGCCGCCGGTGCGCTGGTTTTTTGCGAGTACGTTTTTTCATGTGCTCTCGCATATCGGCGTGTATGTGTTCTTTTCGCTCTACCTTGATTCTCTCGGTTACAGCAAGACGCTGATCGGGCTGATGTGGGCGGTGTCGGTGGTGGTCGAGGTGGCCTGGTTTTTCTGGCAGGCACGCTGGCTGCACCACCTGCCGCTGACCGGCTGGCTCCTGCTGTGTTCGGCGGCCATGGTGCTGCGCATGGTGCTCACGGCCGCCTGGGCCGATGCCCTGCTGGTGCTGGTACTGGCGCAGTGCCTGCACGCGCTGACCTTTGCCACCCACCACACGGTATGCATTGCGCTGGTGTCGCACCACTTTCCGGCGCGCTTGCGTGGGCGGGGGCAAGCGCTCTACACCGTCATCGCTTATGGCTTTCCAGGCGTGCTCGGCGCCTTGCTGGGCGGACAGATCAGCGAGCGCTGGGGCCTCGCTGCAGTGTTCTGGACATCTGTGCTGACCAGCTTGCTGGCCGTTGGTGCAAGCTACAAGCTCTGGCGTCACCACCATCCTGCTGTACACCCATGAACGCATTGCCTCAATGGTCTTCGTCGGCCTTGCCCGATTTTTTGCCTGCACCGCTGGCCAGCGGCCTGGCCGGTGGCCAGCGCGCCGAAACGGTGCTGCAAGGCGTACGCACGGTCTGGCACGCGTGGGGTCATGCCGACCAGCCCGCAGTGGTTTTGCTGCACGGCGGCAGCGGCAGCTGGACGCACTGGGTGCGCAACATCGCGCCGCTGCGCGATGCTGGCTTGCGGGTGCTGGTGCCCGACCTGCCGGGCTTTGGCGACTCTGACCTGCCGCCGGGCTGCACCGACGTGCCGCAGCTGCCCGTGCACCTGCACGCCGGTCTGCAGCAACTGGCCCCGCAGGGGCCGGTGCAGATTGTGGGCTTTTCGTTTGGCGGCATGACCGGAGCCTTGTGGCTGGCCGAATACCCCGATGACGCCCAGGCGCTGGTGCTGGTGGGCGCGCCGGGTCTGGGCCTGTCTTCACCTCAGCGCACTCCCCTCAAGGGCTGGCGACATCTGCCCACAGCCGAACACCAGAACACGGTGCACCGTCATAACCTGATGGCGCTCATGTTCGAGAACCCCGAAAGCCTGGACGATCTGGCGCTGGCCCTGCATGCTGCCAATGTCGCTCGTGACCGCATGCCGCGCCGTCGTTTGTCATCGACGGCCATCGTGGCTGAAGCCTTGCCCCGCATTCAGGCCCGGGTCAGCGCAATTTATGGTGAGCACGATGCCCTGTACCGCCAGCGCTTGCCCGAGGTGCGCGAAGCCCTGCCGCGCTGGGCGCCCCACTTTGGGCACTGGCATACGGTGCAGGGGTCTGGGCACTGGGTGATGTACGAGGCGCCGCAGGCATTCAATGCCGCCCTGCAGCAGCAATTAATTGTGATCTGACCCCAATTGACTGTTGCCCCAATGGACAGACCCCGATGGCCGATCGGGGTTCAGTCCCGGATGGCAGAGAGGGCAGCGCGCAGGCCGAGCAGGTAGCTGTCGACGCCAAAACCAGCGATCTGGCCCTTGGCGATGGGGGCGATGACCGAGTGGTGGCGGAATGCCTCGCGGGAGTGGATGTTGGACATGTGCACTTCGATGATCGGGCACTGGAGGACGGCCAAGGCGTCGCGGATGCCGTAGCTGTAGTGCGTCCACGCGCCAGCATTGATCAGCACGGCGGCGGTGCCATCACCGTGGGCACGGTGGATGCGCTCAGCCATCTCGCCTTCGATGTTGGTCTGGAAGCACTCGACTTCAGCGCCCAGATCCCGGCCCAGCGCGACCAGTTGGGCGTCGATTTCGGCCAGGGTCACGGTGCCGTATTGTGCCGGATCACGTTGGCCAAACATGTTGAGGTTGATGCCGTGGAGGGTCAGGATCTTCATCGTGGATCAGTCGGGTAATCGCCTTGTAACTGCAGATTGTCCGTGATTTGCGGCAAGATCAGGTCATTGAATTTTCTGGACCCTTTGCCCATGACCTCCACGCTCAAGATCGATTTCGTCTCCGACATTGCCTGTCCCTGGTGCGCCGTAGGCTTGTTTTCACTCCAGAAAGCCCTGGACCGACTGCAGGGAGAGATCCAGGCCGACATCCACTTTCAGCCCTTTGAGCTCAATCCGGACATGGGTCCCGGTGGCCAGGATCTGGGTGAGCACCTGACGCAAAAGTACGGCTCAACACCCGAGCAGCAGGCCCAGATTCGGCAGACGATCAGTGCGAGAGGTGCCGAAGTGGGTTTCACTTTCGCACCCGGTGGCCGAGGTCGGGTCTACAACACCTTTGATGCCCACCGTCTCCTGGCCTGGGCCGAGGGCCAGGGGGAGGGGGCACAGCACCGACTCAAGAAAGCCCTGCTGGAGGCGTACCAGGGTCGTGCCGAACGCGTTGAAGACCACGAGGTGCTGCTGGCCGTGGTGGCAGAAGTTGGCCTGAATGTGATCGCCGCCCGCGACGTGCTGGAGTCCGGCGCCTATGGCGACAAGGTGCGTGCGGTCGAGCAGCTCTACCAGCGCTCTGGCATCCATTCGGTGCCTGCGGTCATCATCAACGACCAGTACCTGATCTCGGGCGGGCAGCCGGTGGAGGTGTTTGAACAAAGCCTGCGCCAGATTGCGGCCATGATGGCCGAAGAGGCGCAGGCATGAGTGTGACGCGCCAGCCGGTGCTGTTTGTCTCGCACGGCTCCCCCATGTTTGCGGTGCAGCCCGGTGAGGCCGGACCAGCCTTGCATGCCTGGGCGCTCGAGCAGGCCCCCGCGCAGCTGCTCAAGGGCATTGTGGTGATGTCGCCGCATTGGATGACGCGTGGCGTTGGCGTCATGGCGACGCCACAGCCCGAGACCTGGCACGACTTTGGCGGCTTTCCGTCCGCTCTTTATGAACTGCAGTACCCGGCCCCGGGCGCGCCTGTACTGGCCGAGCAGGTGCTGAACCTGCTGCGCGCCGCCGAGCTGCCCGCCGGGCCCGATCCCGAGCGGCCGCTGGACCATGGTTGCTGGGTGCCTTTGATGCACCTGTATCCCGAGGCGAATGTGCCCGTGGTGCAGGTGGCCTTGCCCGCCTATGTCGGGCCAGCCGAGGTCTACGCCGTGGGCCAGGCACTGGCACCGCTGCGCGAGCAGGGCATCTTGCTGATTGGCTCGGGCAGCATGACGCATAACCTGCATGAACTGCGCAGACAAGAGGGCCCGACCGAACCCTATGTGACAGACTTTTGCGAATGGGTGCACGACACGCTGATGCTGGAGGACCTGGACGCCATGCTGGACTACCGCGCCCGGGCGCCGCATGCCGAGCGGGCACACCCCACCGATGAGCATTTCCTGCCGGTCTACTTTGCCCTGGGTGCTGCGGGCTGGGGTCAGCCCGGTGGAACTCAGCCGCGGTACATCACCCGCGATGTGCAGTTCCGCTCGATTTCGATGGACGCGTTCAGCCTGCACTGAAGGTACGCCATGCACCGCCGTACCGCCTTGATCGCCACCGCTGCCTGGGTCTGCTGCGCTCCGGCTTTCCCCGTGGTCGCCCAGTCCGTACGCCGCCTGGCCGAGCAGGCCCGCCACGGTGGTGTGCTGCTGATCCGCCACGCCAGCACCGAAGCGGGCGTGGGCGACCCGGCAGGCTTTAGCCTCGGCCAATGCCATACCCAGCGCAACCTCTCTGACGCGGGTCGTGCCGAGGCCAAAGCCTTGGGCGAATGGTTCCGGCGGCAGGGCCTGCAGCCGAGGGCGGTGCTCAGCAGCCAGTGGTGCCGTTGCCAGGACACGGCGCGCATCGCCTTCGGTCAGTTTGAAGAGTGGCCCGCGCTCAACTCCACCTTTGCCGGGCAGGGCCAGCACGACCGCCAGATACAGCAGCTGCGCGAGCGCCTGGCTCGCCTGCCTGCCGGTGCGCTGGAGGTCTGGGTCACGCACCAGGTCATCATGACCGGACTGACCAGCGCCTACCCTGCAACGGCCGAGGGTTTTCTGGTGGACCGCCAGGGCCGTTTGCTGGCCCGCGGCATGATGGCGAGCGATGTCTGAACCCACTTCCATGCCTGAATTGACGGTTTACTTTGACGGCAGCTGTCCGCTGTGCCGCCGCGAGATCGCGCTCTACCGCCGTCTGCGCGGGGCCGAGCGCCTGCAGTGGCTGGACGTGAGCGCGGCCGCCTCGCTGGGCCAGGGCCTGTCCTGCGAGGCCGCCATGCGCCGCTTTCATGTGCGCGATGCGCAGGGGCAACTGCTGGGTGGTGGCGCGGCCTTTGCGCGGCTGTGGCGGGCCTTGCCCGGCTGGCGTGTGCTGGGCTGGCTGTTTGCCTGGCCGCCCATGTCGTGGTTGCTGGAGCTGGCTTACCGCGCGTTTTTGCCATTGCGCCCGCGCCTTCAAGGTCTGGTGCGCCGCTGGTGGCCGGACACGGAGGCCTCTGCATGAAGTCGGCTGTCGCATTGATCGTGGCTTGGGTGCTGCTGGCTGCGGGTGCCCAGGCCCAGATCGGCGAACGCGTGGTGCTGCAGGACCTGGGGGGTCTGCAGATCGACCGCACCGAAGTGACCATCGGCCAGTTTGCCCGCTATGTGCAGGCCACGGGCATGCGCACCCGCGCCGAGCAGGAGGGTGGTGGTTTTGAATATGTGGGCGGTTGGCAGCGCCGACCAGGCTGGACCTGGCGCCAGCCCGATGGCGTGCCGGCCTCGCCCGAGCTGCCTGCGGTGCACCTCACGCATGCCGAGGCGGCGGCCTATTGCCGCTGGGTCGGAGGTCGCCTGCCTACAGCGGCCGAGTGGCGCCGTGCCGGCTTTACCGAGCTGCGCGCTGCGCCGCCTGCCCCCTGGGTGCGTGGCCAGACTTACCCCTGGACCACCGGTGATACGCCGCAGGGCGCCAACACCAGTGACCCCGACCCGTGGCCGCGTGCCGCACCGGTCACCCGGACCCGTGCCGGCGTGAACGGCCTGCACGACATGGGCGCCAATGTGTGGGAATGGGCGGCCGATGCGCGCGGCAACGAGCGCCAGACCCTGGGTGGTTCGTGGTGGTACCCCGCCTACCAGATGAAGGCCGACGTCGAGGCCTGGAAAGCGGCCGACTTTTACGCGGTCTACATCGGCTTTCGCTGCGTGTACGACGCGGGGGCCGCCCGATGACGCCCTCCATGCACAGTCTGCGCGAGGGGTACCGGGCGCTGGTGATGGGCGCCAGTGGCGCCATTGGCCAGGCCTTTGTGCAGGTCTTGCAGGCAGACCCCCGCTGCAGCGCAGTACAGGCCGTCTCGCGCGGCCAGCCCCTGGCGTGGGACCTGAGCGATGAAGCGAGCCTGGCGGCCCTGGCCCTACAGATAGAAGGGCCGCTGCACCTGGTGGTGGACGCCACGGGCGCCTTGACCATCGACGGACAGGGCCCTGAAAAACGCCTGCAGGAGCTGGACGCGCAGCGCCTGTTGCGCAGCCTGCAGGTCAATGCCGTGGGGCCGGCGCTGCTCTTGCGCCACCTGAGCCCCTTGCTGGCGCGCGGTGAGCGCGTCATCTGGGCCAAGCTGTCTGCCCGCGTAGGCAGCATCGAAGACAACCACAAGGGCGGCTGGTACGGCTACCGTGCCGCCAAGGCGGCACTCAACCAGCTGCTGCAGACGGCAGCCATTGAAATCGGTCGCCAGCGCCCGCTGGCGGTGGTGGCCGCGCTGCAGCCGGGCACCGTGCGCTCTGCCCTGAGCCAGCCGTTTGTGGGTGATGGAGCCTTGCCACCCGAGGTGTCGGTGCAAGGTTTGCTGCAGGCGCTCGATGTGGCGCCGGCAGCGGGGCGGGCCGTGTTTCTCGACTACCGGGGCCAGTCCATCCCCTGGTGAGCTTTCAGCCCAAAGCCCGGGTAATGCGGTCGCGCTTGACGGTGGGTTTGGGGCACACGCCCCGCGGCAACTCGAACCATTCGCGCACATCGGCTTCCAGACCCACGCCGTGCATGAAGTTGTAGATGGCTTTTTTCAGACCCTGGCCCAGCAGGTCGTGGTCCACGCCCGCAGGCATCGGTGTCGGGTCAATGAAGCCCACATCGTTTCTGGCAAATGTGCCTTCGGGCAAGGGCAGCAGTTGCACGCCGTAGGCTTCGGGGTCTTGCCCCACCGGGGAATGCACCGTGCAGACAAAGCGGTGAAAGAAGCCGCTATGGATGCAGCCATTTTCGAACAGTTGCCGCACGTATTCAAGCGCGTCCACCGTGTCCTGCACTGTCTGCGTCGGAAAGCCGTACATCAGGTAGGCGGGCACCAGCACGCCCGCGTCGGCAAAGCCTTTGGTGACCTGCGCCACCTGCTCGACCGAGACGCCTTTTTTCATCAGCGCCAGCAGGCGGTCGGACGCGACTTCGAGACCCCCTGACATGGCAATGCAGCCGCTTTGCGCCAGCAGCTCGCACAGCTCGGGGGTGAAGGTTTTCTCGAAGCGGATGTTGCCCCACCACGAAATCTGCACGCCCCGGCGTAGCAATTCTTCGGCCAGGGCCTTGAGGGCTTTGGGTGGGGCAGCCTCGTCCACAAAGTGAAAGCCGGTCTGGCCCGTTTCTGCCACGATCTGCTCGATGCGGTCGACCAGCGTGCTGGACTGGGCGGTCTCGTAACGGCTGATGTAGTCCAGGCTGACGTCGCAAAAGCTGCATTTCTTCCAGTAGCAGCCGTGCGCCACCGTCAGCTTGTTCCATCGTCCGTCGCTCCAGAGCCGGTTCATGGGGTTAAGCATGTCCAGCAGCGACAGGTACTGGTGCAGCGGCAGGCCATCCCAGGTGGGGGTGCCCACGTCTTCAAAGGCGATGTCGGGTTCCTGCAGGTTCACGTACTGCACCTGACCGCAAGCATCCCGGATGAAGGTGCGCTGCAGGCGCTGCTGGCTGCGCAGGCCTTGCAGGTACTCGATCAGGCTGAGCAAAGGACGTTCGCCACCGTCGAGCGTGACGAAGTCCACATGGTCAAAGACGCGAGGATCTTTGAGCTCACGCAGCTCGGTGTTGACAAAGCCGCCGCCCAGAACAATGCGGACGTCTGGATGTGTCCGCTTGATGCATTGGGCGATTCGAAAGGCTGCATACACCGAGCCGGGGAAGGGCACGGACAGCAGCACCAGTTGCGGGCGGTGGCACTCGAGACTTTCCAGCGCCAGACGTTCCAGCGTGGTGTCGATCAGGTTCGGGGGCTGTGCCAGCGCCTCGGCCAGCGCGTCAAAACTGGGCTGGCTGGCGGCCAGTCGCTCGGCGTAACGCACGAATTCAAAGCCTTCATCGACCGCATCGCGCAGCACATCGGCCAGATCATTGAGGTAGAGCGTGGCCAGGTGGCGGGCGCGGTCGGTGCTGCCCAGCGCGCCAAACGCCCATCCCAATGGATCGCCCGTTTCTTCATCCTCATAGCTGTCCAGCGCAGCAAAGCGAGGACCTTCTGGCAAAAAGCCTCGGCTATTGATTCGGTGTGCCAGGGTACTGTCGCGTCCTTGCAGAAACGCGATCACGCGATCAACCGTCTGGACGTACTGCTCGAAATGGTCCAGAAAAAAATTGACGCCAGCGCTGCGTTCCTGCTCAGGCAAGGTCAACGCGGCTTGCCGCAGATGCCTCAGCCCCCCACTGCTCAAAAGCTGCAATACCAGTTCCAGCGCAAGATCGGCCTGTACCGCATCTACTCCACGGGAACGCAGAAAGCCAGTAAGGTAGGCAGTTGAGGGGTAGGGCGTGTTGAGCTGCGTCATCGGTGGGATGAGGCTCAAAACTTTAATTGTGCTGTGGGCAGGCATGAACAGATGGTTCAAAATTCGCTTTGATTATCCTTGACCAGCGATGCCCTTCAATGCAAAGGAGCCTCCCAATGAAACGGTATGGATTTGACTGTATGAAAAATTTTTTAGCTCTGACGATTCTTCTGATCGCAAATCTTTGTCGTGCCGCACCTCCATCCACCAGCTCTGACAGCTTCGGCAGCGAGCTCAGTCATGCGGTTGGGGGCGCCCTGATGGCTGGCGGAATTTCTTATCTGTACCGTGATTCTCCGGACCGTGCCATGATGGGGTTTGGGCTCAGTACAGCTGCTATTGTTATTGTTGAAAGTATTAATATTTCTCGCGGTGCAGATCGTTCAAGTCAGTACCTGGATATGGCAGCGCATGCACTTGGTTCTGCTATTGGTGCCTGGTATACGGACAAGTACCTCTTGATGCCAGTGGTGACCAATGCCAGTATAGGGTTGGTGTACCAGAAGCGTTTCTGATTTCGCCAGATTTCCGACTCAAGGCTGTCTTGAGACAGCCTTGAGTACGGTTGCATATGTTGTCAGATCGATACTGCGGGGGTCGACAAAGTTCCCCCAAATCGACTCCTTGAACCCAAGCTCTCCAGTACATGGCCGGCCAGCTGATGTGCGGTGATTGCGCTCAGCGTCCAGCCGAGGTGGCCGTGGCCGGTGTTGTAGAACACATTGGCTTTTTTCCCGGCGCCCACACGCGCAAGCATGTCGGGCATCATGGGGCGCAGACCGGCCCAGGGCACGACCTTGCGTGTGTCAATGCCCGGGAAACATTCGTTGACCCAGCGGATCAGCGGTGCGATGCGGTCGGCGCGGATGTCCAGGTTGAAGCCGTTGAACTCGGCCGTGCCCGCCACGCGGAAACGGTCATCGCCCAGACGGCTGGTGACCAGCTTGGTTTCGTCGTCAAGCAGGCTGACCTGCGGCGCCGCGGCCTGGCTGGCGGCATCTGGCATGTTGACCGTGATCGAGTAGCCCTTGACCGGGTAGACATTGAGACGGTCACCCAGCTGCGCGGCCAGGCGGCGGCTGTGCACCCCGGCGCTGACCACGATGCCGTCGAAGGTCAGGGTCTCGGTCTGCCCGTTGTGGCGCACCTGCACGCTGGCGGTGTTGCCGTCGCTGCCGACCGACAGCACTTCGTGGCCGGTCAGCATCTGCACGCCCAGGCGTTCGCA
>JACCDV010380859.1_pt1 | contig 10649 bp, 4 predicted proteins | sample 7446131 | NCBI WGS metagenome assembly JACCDV01 (sample SAMN15323448, study PRJNA562643) | freshwater metagenome | isolation source: river surface water | place: USA:Blue River Watershed | collected 2017-08-17
AATCCCAAAAGAGCCAAGACACGCTTGATATCAGAAACAAGTGCGGTGTTATAAGTAAGAATTAAAACCCGAGAAGAATTTTTAACATACAAAGAATTGGCAAGCTGTAAAAGAGCTATAGTTTTACCAGTGCCGGCACGACCTCTAAGAATAAGCATTCTTTCGCCAACATGATCCATCCAAGAGTTATTAAATCCTTGCTGAAGAGAAATGGCATCGATCCGCACTCTATCCAGGTCCGTAGGGATGATTGTTTTAAAAAGACGAGAATGATTAATCTTTTCGGCTAACTCAATCGGACCCAGAGAAATAAAAACTTTGTTATTTTTTCTTTTCCATGGTCTTGAATTTTCAGCAAGAACAGTTAAAAAGTCACGGGGTGTAATGTCAAGGGAAACTATATTATGAGGACGCCTTGGCAAATCTTTTTCCTCTAAATTTTCAAATAAAATTAAATTTGAAACGTATGGACTAACACCAATTTCTTCAGAAATGAACCCTTTAACAGAATGAGCTTGAGACAAATTCTGATCACTAACTGAATGCCATCCATGAGAGTTATTCCGAGTGTAATTAACATAAGCTGCAATACCCTCAAATTTAACTCTACGAGCATCATGTGATTTAACTTCAACACAAAAAAAAGAGCTTTCAATCCATACTTCTTTTTTTTCAACCTCACCATCAGGCTGAGAATTAATTGCTCGTATAGGTGCAAAAGAACGAGGATTCTTAAAAAGAAAAAAAACTAACACATCAATATCTTGAGATTGGTGCCCAAAAATCTTTGCGCCCGCATAAATCTTAACAATGTCATCACTCTTGGGAAGATCTGGCCAAATAGAGAGAATTTTTTCAGCAATTACATCAGCAGCACGCCTCTCGGCATTTCCTATAGATCCTAATATTTCAATCATATTCTTCTCAAGTTACAAGAGCCTCAAAAACCAAATGAGGTTTATTCTTCGCAGACCATAGATCGATAAAAGGTTCATTACTGGATGACCTTAATGGAATTCTAGAAACGAGTTCTGAATAAGCTTGTTGCTGCTCATCATTCCAAAATACTTGAGCTGAATTCCAAAGTGGGTGTGTAAGGAAAATACCTTTACTATCAGCCTCATTAACAATTCCAAACAATCGATTAGACTGAATTATTTCAAATTTATAACCAAGGTGCTCGAATGAGGATATCAGCCTTAAAGCAAATTTTTCAGAATCTTTAAGCCACCTCGTGTCATCGTAGTTAAATCCCAAAGCAACTTCAGTCATATCTAATGCCAACCTCCAATCTAAATATGCGTGGTTTTTCCTGTTTTCATAACTTCTCAAGCAATCAGGACAGGAGGAATCACAGTTTTTTAAATGGATATTGCCTTCAAATACTCTTTTGGTATCTTCATTAATTTGATTCAAAATTTTTGATGCAATCTTCTCAGATGCAATTATGGTGGCATAGCCAGCACCATTTTCTAAACTATCTGAAATAAAAATTTGCTCAACAATTGCGTGACCATCTTCAGATCGCCTTGTTTGATATCCAACCTGCAATTCTGCAATGCCCACATCTAAATGACTGGCAGCAGAGCGAAGAAATAATTCTGAAAAAGATCTAATCGCAGCTTTAGCAGCCGGAACATGGCGAATATCTAAAGCCTTTGATTTTGGATTAAAGAATTCTGATTCAAAATTAATCAAACAAATATCTGTGACCTTTATACAGCCAATTGCTGCCAATTCTGCGTCTAATGGGGGAAGCTCTTTTCCTTTTAAGGAAATAGTTTTATCAACCGCAGCCGGCGAGTAAAGAGAAGGATCAAGAACGATTATTGACTCGTCTGCAGCTTTAGTCATTGGAAATAATTCGCCATCATTATCGTTTACTACGATTACCGTTTGTTGAGGTAGCGAATTAATCCATAATCCGTCTAATTTTTTACCTTTGTAATCGATATCAATAACACCTAAAACAGGCTCCTGAGCCTGCCCCCCTCTATCGGCCTTACTATCGTAGTTTCTTGACTGGTAGGTTGTCCTAAAACCAAGCGGTTCATACATCTTAAATTTTTTAGTTTTTCCTGCGCAAATGCTGCAGTCAGATACTTCAGAATTCATATCAATCAGACTTGTAAATCCACAACCTAAACATTTATTAACAAACTTTGGATTTATCAAAGGTGAAATTGGGGATGTAGTATGCCCCCTAAAACTCCAGGCAGCAAAACCATGGCAAGTATGTATTTCTTTATCTTTAAGAATTTCATTACCCGGAGAAAAATTTGCAATTGCTACATCTAACGCTCTATCACTAACCTTACATCGATCATCATCTTTCATGCTCCTTGGTCTTTGATCATATAAAGCCCTTACCCTAGTAGGAAATCCGTACATTGGCAAAATACCAGCGGCAGCCATCCTCTCACTCATTTCAGTTTGAGAATAGATTGAACTAGTTTCAAGCTTTTCCATCTCAGGAACTAAGCTAGTTTCCAAAAATTTTCTTATGCTAATAATCTGTTCACTTGATAATTCGTTAAAAGTGAGTGAAGAATTAATTACATCATCAATCTCAGAAGAAGTAGAAATCCAATTAATAATATGGTTTTTGTATTTTTTGGAAAAATCTTCTGCAAGTCCAAATGCACCATGAGTGCTAGATTTTGTCCTTATAGGTTTCAAACTTTCTGGAAGTGACGAAAAGGCTCTACGAAGAACTTCTGATGAAATTGAGCGCCTGAATATTAATTCCTGCCTTAAGTCAAGATAAGGTGCAGGTGGTTTGTCTCCAGTAATCCTAAGTGGATTATTGAAGTACCATTCATCGTGAGAGCGGCTACGACAGTATGTGAAAGCATAAGAGAATTTTTGCCCCTTACGACCAGCTCTACCAACGCGCTGTTGATAGTTAAATCTCTGAGGTGGCATATTAGCGCACACCACCGATTGCAAGGATCCAATATCAACACCAACTTCCATTGTTGTAGTAACGCTCAAAACATCAATATCAGACACCTCTTCAGATTCATGCGGAAGAAATATTCCTTTAAAAAGTCTCTGTCTATTTCTTTGCTCTTCTAATGGTTTGGTTTGCCCCGTTAGCTCTTCAACTCGGAGTCTTCTGGCTGGCAATTTAGATAGCCATTTATAGTAATCAACGTCAATATTTTTAACTTCAACAAAGTTAGTCTTTAAACATTTCCAATTAGAACAAACACCAGCAGACTTATGCAAATGATCTGTTGCACATTTTTTACAGCGATAAACGATGTCCTGTAATGGTTTTTTTGCTACAACATCGAACCCTAAAATATTTTTATTTTGAAGACACCATTGATCTGTAATAATTCCTCTTCCCTTCATAAAATCAGCAAGGGAATTAATTACCGAGTCTGGATCAAGGTTGTGCTTTTCAGCAACAGCCACCAAATATTTCTTGAGCGCACCTGGGGCAGTTACCTTTGAATGATAATGAGTCGGATGCCCTTGATAGTTTTTAGATAACCCAAGAATGCGAATCGTTGAGGAAAGCAATTCAGAACATGAATCAAGACTTAAACCACTTATAAATGGCGTTTCTATTTTTACACTGAGAAAACAAAGTCCAACAGATTCAAGATCTCTACCTGCTCTTGAAAAAATTACTTCAGCAACATTCTTTGACAAAACTTGCTCAAAAAACTCTCGACCATTTTGCGAACTTTCATTATCAAACGATTCCCAATTTTCAGATTTATAAAACTTATACCAAGGATTACCCTGAAATTTCTTATAGTCGTTTTTAGGCCCCGCTGGGTTTACCCCCAAACCAAGTAAATTGTCCTGAACAGAAGAAATTATTGTTGACCATTTGTAGGAACCTTGAGATCGGGAAAATATTTCAAGGTAATCCTGAATAAGCTTCCTATCATTTTCGTCAGCATGACCAACCTTTTCCAGCTTGATAGCAGCCCAAAGATTAGGGTTTAATGACTTCCAATTTTCCAACAGATCTTTTTCATTTATTCTTAAGGCATTTCCACTAAGAGAATCTCGCGCAACTTCAACAAAATTAATTTGATCCTTCTGAAGAACTGAAAAAATAACCTGCCTTAGCAAATCAGAAAAATGATTGGATTCTAAGCTTGCAGCTATATCAGCAGCATCATCTCTACTATCAGTAAAGACTATAGTTTTAGATAATTTATTTTCAGCTTCTGTTAATTCATCACAAACTCTTTCCGTAAGAATCTGGGTTGCAATTGACTGTCCCATGGTGTGGGCTCGAATTGGCGATCTAACAACCCCCCGAAAAAAAGAAGGTGCATCGTTATATTCATCGTATTCACAATGAGGGCATTTCTTTGGAAGTGAAGGAATTCTAGTGCTGTCATCCTCTGGAATTGATACCTTCATAACGGTGTAATTTCCATTAGGATCCAAATCAACACGCCCAGACCTTATATTGAAATCAGCCCCCACAAACTTAAAAGATACTTCCTTGCCTGCAGGTGAAGTATGAGTCCAAGGTGAAATATCTTTTACTCTTTTGGGATAGAGCCACATATACTCATCGTAAGATCTTCTATTAACCATACTACTCATATGAAGACCCTCTGAAGTATTTGTTGGATTAAGATATAAATGATCTGCATCCTCAGCACTTCGTGAAATAGAGCCACCTAAATATGCTTCTCCGCACTGATAACAATATAAAAGCTCTAAAACCCTTGCCCCGCATCCACATGACAATTTGGGGGTTCTAAATATTTTGCCTAAATAACGACCCTCAGTTTTAAATTTTTCATCAACTTGATCACAATCTTTGTTTGTACACACCCACAAACCTTTGAGTGACCTATAAAAATTGTGCACTCTAAATCTAGGTGATGAAAAGCTATCGCCTTGCAGCGACAATGCCCTTAAGATGATTTCAGAATCTGACGGCGCGACCCCTTTTGGCAAGACTTTGGTAATTGCTTCATTTAATAATTGAGGCTTAAACTCAGGGTCGCTGAAAGTATTTGCAACGATACTCGATAAATCAAGCTTATTAGCCCATTCAGCTAGGGATACTTCATCTTCAATAATCGCCCTTGCCTCATCCAATTGACCCTGACTAATTGGATAATCCTTTTGCGCAAGGTATTGCTTACCAGTAATAACACAAAAACTATCTGCTGAAATACCAAAAAATTGCTGAAGGTATTTTTTACCCTCATTAGCATCCAATGAAGCAGACGTACCTACACACCTTAATTGTGGTGAGTCGTAAGTTAAGCCAATTCTAGATAAAAAATTTCTAACGGTAAGAGCAACTTCAGTACCTTGAGTTCCTCTGTAGCCGTGTAATTCATCAACTACAAATGTAAAAATATTATCCTTACTCTGTGATAGCCATTTTTTTGTTGAATCAAAGATATTATTCTCAACATCTCGCATCAACATTACATTTAGCATTGAAAAATTTGTTACCAAAATATCAGGCGGGGACGCAACCATATCCCATCTTGTTACCATCTCACCAAGCAAAGGATTCTGAAGCTGAAGTAAAACATCCGCTTCAATGTTTGCATTTGAAAGTGTCTGATATTCACTGATTATTTTCTTTATTTCAATAGCCACATCTGAAACAGATTGCTCATTAATCTTGGTAGGCAATTTTTGATCACCCATAGTCGCACCAGTAAAACGCCCAAAAAATATTTTTGGTGACCCTATAGTGCTTTCATTTGCTTTGAATATGATTTTTCTGAGCCTAGTGATTTGGTCTTCCACTAGAGCATTTGTTGGATACAAAATTACAGATCTAACTGCAGAAATTCTTTCACTTTCGTTGGAACGCGAATCCCTCCATTCCCCAGTTGAGCTCTCCCACCAAGGATAAAGTTTATTTTTTGCAGACCATTTTTCGGACTCAGAAAATAATCTTGCAAATATTGGCAATAAAAAACTCTCCGTCTTACCCGATCCCGTGCCCGAAGTAACAACTGGATTGTGGCCTGATTTAGCCCCAAAAGAAAAAGTACTTACTAGCGCCTCTTCCTGATGCTTTCTTAATCTGAAATCATCTGTACTATCAAAGATACAATTTGCTAACTGCTTTGACACATTATCTGATAACTTTAATTCTTTGCAAATTTCACGAATTGAACGAGTACTTTCATACGGTAAATTTACCTCTAGAATTGGCGGAGTAGTAAGAACCCCTTCCTCAGAAACTATTTGCTCACGTTCTTTTGAGAGCCCTATGTCTCGCAACCAAAATGCTGTATCCAGGTACTTTAAATAAGCTTCTTTGATATTCTTAGATATTTCTATTGGTGTCTTTTGCATAAATCACTCATAAAATAGTTTAAAAGCCAAACCCTCTGCGATATTTTCTTCAATATTTTGGTATAACAATCTTCCATCGGATTTTTGGGGCAAAAGACATGAAGATGCTGTCAAAACTCTCTCGTATATTGCAGGCAACTCCATTCCAATTGGTACGCTAAGTATTTTTTGCTCGCGTGAGTAAACGTAATACTTATCAAAGCAATCTGCAACAGCATAATATTTGACTAGGCGCGCATCACATACATATGCCTTTTTTAAATGAATAGTGTCTTTTGATACATAAAAGTATCTCATTCCATATTTTTTATATCTGTATGCCCCAACCCTGTTTGAATCATGAACCACTTCCCATTTACCGAATTCAGTTGAAAAATATTCAAGATCGGCCGTTGGAAGATCTAAAAGCGTTAACTCATTCAGTAATTCCTGGATTGTTGGAAGAACAGTTAAAAGAGTTTCATTTAAATTTTTTGTTGCTGCCAAAGGAAATGTTGTTTCTTGCGAGACAATTTTCACAAAAGTTGGCAGATCATCTTGACTGACGCCTAAAAGTTCAACAACTGGGACTCCGTGATCATTTGATTCATTTATCTTGGCACCCAACTCATTAGCAACCTCTTTCATTCTAGCTATAAATTTTTGCGAACGCCAGCCTGTAAGATATGCTCGAGAGCTATCTACCGAAACCAATGTTGGCTCAGACATTTTCCAACTCTTTGGCTGCATCGTTGCAATCTCGTATTCAACGTCTAAATGTCCTAAAGAGCAGAGCTTTCTGAGAAGTTCTTTAGAATACCAACTCTCTTCATTAACGCATGAAGCTACAATTCCGTTGAATCTTTCAAAATTACCCTGCAACACATAACACAACGAATCAAAAATTGTTTTTATATTAAGGTCTACTACATCCCTATGTCTTATTGAGACAGGTTCAATATTTCTTACGTTGATTGTTGTCTTAGCCTTATCTTGTTGCTCTTTTTGTATTTTTACAATTTGGAATGTATTGCCATCCCCTGAAGTTGCCGTTTTCCACTTCGCTAAACCACATCCTCTACAAAAACCCATAGTCAAAAAACCCCTTGGAGCATCTGGTGGCTTCGGTAAATACTTAATTACATGTTGCCCCTTTAATATGCATGAGTTTGAAGTTAAAGTTTTTGTTGTTAAATTAACTTGCTGCTCAAGAACCTCTTCATCTATTCTTGAAAGTGCTGAGTCATTGTTATCCTGGAACAACTCTAAGCAGTTGTAGTCTGTATCAATACTACTATCAAAATACATCCCTCTTAATGCCCCACCCACCAAGTTAGTTCTTGTTGCTGACAAAGCCCCTAAAGATTTATTCGGGTTTAGGGTATAAGCTAGATCAGCAGATGTTCTTAGCTGTCTCACATTGTTACTAGACCCTAATCTAAAATAAGTTGAAAGAAGAATTAGTTCTGGGTTTGATATCAGGCTTACTCGAATTTGATACTGGGCATCATTAATACAAAAATCAGATAACTTAATAATGTTAACGCCACCAGGTAACTCAATTGTCGTAGATTTTTCATCCGAACTCTCGGAAGAAATCTCGTAAAGTTGAAGTTGAATTTTTTGTAAAGAGTCAACGGTGACTATTAATTCTGGTGGATGGCTTGTTAACCATGTATTCTGCCCAAGAAAGACTCCGCCAGTTAATTCAATTGCACTCGTTGCCAGCGGAACTAATGCATCTAACCCGCATTCGGGATCAACATTTACTATTTGAACATTTTGATAAACCATCCAATTTGATGGCAAACCCTTCATTTGCGAAGGATTAAATGACTGAAATCCAGGTCTCGCAATTGAAGGTAATAGCTTATCAACCTCATCTTTTATTGAATGGTGCACCATCAACAGGGATTCCTGACCCAAAGAAACACGCTGCACTTCGAAATATGCACTCTCATCTCGTCTAAAACTAAAAACACAAAGCGGGGAACCAACTCTGTATATTTTTGTCTTTGTATCTTTTGCACTTAATTGAAACGAGCCCAACATAGCATCGCCATGTGCAATTTGATATCCCGGCTCTAATGTTGCAATGTTGTAATCTGAAAGCCAATGGAGCTCAATTTCATCGCTAACATCTTCAAAGGCGATTCTTGCTTCAGATGTTGATGTTGCATCCAAAGAATACTTACCGCAATCTTCTTTAGAAAGGTTTGCTCCGAGATTTAAAGAAATTTTATTAGGTTGAGTTCTAATATTTGCGTAATAGAATGCTTTGGTAGACCTCTCATTTGCGCTAATCTTCTTCTCAATATGACCGTTCCATGCTTCAAGTTCCGAGCAAGCAATCTCAACCACCTTATCTCGAATATCTTCTTTTCCACGAATCAACTTACTAAGAGAAGTATTTATGTGCGCGGAGTTAGTAGCCCAAATGTATAGCAAGCTTAGCATTTGCTCTTTTGTTAGCTTTTGTCCCGGCGTTAATCCTTTATCATCAAAAAGCCTCCTCAAAATATTACGATCATTCTCTCGGACCAATGCCTGAGAAATAGCTATGCTTACATAAAATCTGCTATCTAGAGCCCTTGCAGTTGGTATGCCAATTTCTCCATCCCATGCCTCCAACCAGTTATTTAAATTTTGCCAAAACCTAGAGCTAAATTGGCGAAAAGATAACTGCAATGCTTGGCTATGATGGTCTGGCAGCCCAAGCTCTCGCAACATTCTTCCATAATAATTATTGGCATGGTACTTTTCATCCATCACCATTTTTTCTGCAACATATGAGAAGAAAGAAAGTAAAGCAATAAAGGGGGGTGCATCATCAAGCTGTTGTCGTGATTTCCACTGATAGCAATTCGTCCAGTGTTTTTGAAATAAGTTTTTTTGAAACAGTGTATTTTTTATCGCTCTTTTAAAATGGTCTGGATAATTTTTTGATTCAATACCTGCATCCAAACCTATTTGAGACAATAATTGATCATTAACCTCTAAATAAACCGGCTTTCCTTTATATCGACCCTTAAAAAAATAAGTGGTTAATAAGGAGTTCCATAGTTCGTATTCTTTCCAAGAATCTTCGGTCATATTTTTTCTGATAATTTCGCGTACAAATCAATTTATAACATTTATATTATTAATTACATAATATACTTTTATAAAATCCTAACGATATAGTTATCACCTTAACTTAATTATTTTTTCTTGCCTTTATTTACGGCATAGGTTCCCCAATAATTCCAATTAAGTCCCACCGATTCCATGAACTCAATGATGTTTTCATCAAAGTGAGTACCTTCTTTGATTGAGTCTTCTCTGTACCATTTACCAGGTAGCACTGGGACTTTTAATGCCCAAACCTGAAGGCCAAATAAGTCGCGGTTTGAGTATTCCAAGCCCGTTTGTTTTAAGAGTCTTTCTGCAATGTAGTTGTATTCATTACGAGTCAGCTCTTTATCCATATTTTCTTCAAACCAGCTTTTGAGCATCATGATTTTTTTCAGAATGTCGCTGCGTGTCTCATCTGGGAGGATTTCTTGTTTTTGATATTCGGGAGCTACTATAAGACCCATCTCATGGATGGTTTCATGTCTTGAAAATGCAACGCATCTGTTTAGCTTGATTGATTCCAAGAGCTCTTGATCGTCCTCACAGTAATGCACTTCTTTTTGGCAATCGTGGCAAAACCTAATGCTCTCCTCATGAGTTTCTTCTAAGTTCTCCCATTGTTGGGTGCATTTATATGCAAAGGTGCAGTTACGAAGTGTGAAGTTACTCATTGATATTTCTGGAGTTTGTTAAGGATAATTACTCAGCCTTATTTGTGTTGACCATTTCCCCTAGTAGCATTTGGCCATTGTCGTTAAAGAATGCAACACACCGATTGAGCTTGATGTTTTGAATTAATTCATCATCGTCATTGCAATAATGGACTTCTTTTTGACATGTTTGACAAAAACGCACGTCATCGTTACCGATCTCGTCTAGAGATGTCCAATCTTTGTCACATTTAAAAGCAAATCGGCAATTACGTATGGTTAGACTCATAGTTCCTCACTGATAAAAAATCTGACTTATCATGTCTTGCTTGATGGCTTGGTAAAGGGTTTGCCAAAGCTTGAGTTCCTCTGGTTGGCAGACCATCGATTTCTTTTCTAGTTTCAAACTTCTTTTTACCTGTAGCTTATTAGTGCCTACCTTTTTGTAGGTGGCAATGTATTCAGACCCGGCTTGGATGTGATGGGTTGATTTGGGCACCCTGGTGAGTTTTGTGATTTTAGGAAACTCAATGACTGTGGTTTCTTCTGTGTAACAAGCGGTGAATTCAAAAGGAAAGTAGAACTTTTCTTTTG
>JACCDV010442531.1_pt1 | contig 10647 bp, 8 predicted proteins | sample 7446131 | NCBI WGS metagenome assembly JACCDV01 (sample SAMN15323448, study PRJNA562643) | freshwater metagenome | isolation source: river surface water | place: USA:Blue River Watershed | collected 2017-08-17
TCATCTGCCGCCGCTGCGGCCGGATCGAACGCCTGCCCGGCTGCGACACCTCGCGCCTGGAAGCCGCCGCGAGGGTCAAAGGTTTCGCCGACCTCACGCACGTGATGGAAATCTACGGCATCTGCCCTGCCTGCCTCCCTTCTTCCCATGCCTGACTTCCCCCGCACCGCCTTCCTGCTCGGAGCCGGCCTAGGCACCCGCCTGCGTCCGCTGACCGAAAACCTGCCGAAGCCGCTCCTCCCGCTCGGCGGCCGGCCGATGATCCTGCTCGCCATGGAGAAGCTGCGCGCCGCGGGCACCCGACGCTTCATCATCAACACCCACCACTGCCCGGAAGCGTGGACGCAGGCGTTCCCCGAAGGTCGCTTCGGCGACGCCGAGGTCAGGCTCGTCCACGAGCCCGTGCTGCTCGAGACCGGCGGCGGCCTCGCGAACATCGCCGGGCTGCTGGACGACGCGGACCAGGACCTCGTGATCTGGAACGGCGACATCCTCTCCGACGTGGACATCGCCGCGGCCTGCGACCATCACCGGGCGAACGGGGGCGAGGCCACCCTCGTCGTCCGCGAGCACGGCCCCGTGCGCAATGTCCGCGTCACGGACGAGGGCGACGTCACCGACCTGCGCGACCGGCTCGGCAGGACGGATGCCGCCTACCAGTACGCCGGCATCTGCGTCGTCACCAAAGCCTTCGCGCAGGGCGTCCCCGCCGCGATCGAATCCTTGGTCGAACACTTCCTCCGCCGCGTGCAGGCCCGGCCCGGCAGCATCCAGGGCTTCCTCGATTCCTCCGCGACCTGGCACGACCTGGGCACGCTCGAGGAATACCAGTCCGTCAAGGCCGCCCATGAACGGCCGGTCCGGGGCGCCATCAGCCCGGCGGACGCCGCCCGGGCGCATGGCTACGAACTCGCCGAGCCGGGCGTGACCCTCAAGGGCGGATCCGGACGAGGCTTCCATCGCGTGCGCGGCGCCAACGGCGCCTCCGCGGTGCTCTGCGTCTATGACGACAGCCGACCGGAGAACCGGCTCTACGGCGACATCGCCCGCGTGCTCCGCGAGCGACTGGCGGTCCAGGCCCCCGCCGTGCTGGCGGAAGACCAGGCGGCCGGCGTGCTGATCCTGGAAGACCTGGGCGCCACCGACCTCTGGTCGCTCGCGCAGGGACCGGAGTTCCCATGGAACCCCGTCGCCTCCGCGCTGGAACAGGTCGCGGCCGTCCATCGGCTGGGCGTCGACGGTTTCGCCGCCGCGGGCGTGACGCTCATGGAGGCCTTCGGCCCGAACCTCTACCAGTGGGAACGCCAGTACTTCCTGGACAACGCGCTCGGCGGCCGGAAACCCGACCGGGCCGTGCTCGACGAGATGGCCTCGCTGGCCAAGGAACTCATGGCCCAGCCGGTCGTGACCATCCACCGCGACTTCCAGTCGCAGAACATCATGGTCCGCGACGACAGCGCCTGGCTCATCGACCTCCAAGGCCTGCGCCACGGATGCATGTTCTACGATTTCGCCTCGCTGGCCTACGATCCTTACCTCACGCGGCCCGACATGGAACTCTGGCGCATCGAGATCGAGGACCACGCCCGCGAGGTGTCCGGCTGGCAGGGGTCGCGCGACGAATTCGCGCACCTCTTCCACGTCGCCGCGACCCAACGCCTCCTGCAGGCCTGCGGCGCCTACGGCTTCCTCGGCCATAAGAAAGGCCGGCCCGAATACCTCGGCCACCTGCCGCAAGGCCTCCGCAACCTGACGACGGCCGCCGCGTACTGCGGCAAGCGGCGCATCGCCCGGCTGGCGGAAGAGCTGGCGGCGGCGCTGCCGGTCAGCCGTTGACCTTGTCGTCGAGGAAGCGGACGACCTCGTCCTCCGTCATGCGCACCTGCTCGAGGGTGTCGCGGTCGCGGACCGTGACGCCGGCGCCCTTCTCGACGGTGTCGAAGTCGATCGTGATGCCGTAGGGCGTGCCGATCTCGTCCTGGCGACGGTAACGGCGGCCGATCGCGCCGGCCGCGTCGAAGAACACGTTGTGGCGCTTCTTGAGGCGGCGGTAGAGGGCCTCGGCCCGCTCGACCAGCTCCGGCTTGTTCTTCACCAGCGGGAAGACGGCGGCCTTGAAAGGCGCGACCCGCGGAGGCAGGCGCAGCACGACGCGCTTCTCGCCTTCGACCTCGTCCTCATGGTAGGCCGTCGTGAGCAGGGCCAGGAAGACGCGGTCGACGCCGACGGAAGGCTCGATGACGTGCGGGATGTAGCGGGCCTTGGCGGCCTCGTCGAACCAGTCCAGCTTCTGGCCCGACACGTTGCTGTGCTGGGTCAGGTCGAAGTCGCCGCGGGCGGCGACGCCCTGCAGTTCCTGGACGCCGAAGGGGAACTCGAACATGATGTCCGTGGTGCCCTTCGAGTAGTGGGCGAGCTTCTCGGTCGGGTGCGGGTAGAGCGAGAGCTTGGCGCGCGGGATGCCGATGGATTCGAACCAGGCCAGGCAGCTTTCGATCCACCCCTGGTGGGCGGCGGACCAGTCCGCGGCGGGCGAGATGAAATACTCGATCTCCATCTGCTCGAACTCGCGCGAGCGGAAGATGAAGTTGCGGGGATTGATCTCGTTGCGGAAGGCCTTGCCGACCTGGGCGATGCCGAAGGGCAGCTTCACGCGGCCCGTGTCGACGACGTTCTTGAAGTTGATGAAGATGCCCTGCGCGGTCTCCGGCCGGAGGTAGGCGGTCGCCGAGGCGTCCTGCATGGCGCCGACGTACGTCTGGAACATCATGTTGAACGAGCGGGGCGGGGTCAGTGAACCGGGCTTGCCGGTCGCGGGCGAAGGGATGAGCGCGTGCTCCTCGGGCAGCGCCTCGGTGTAATCCTTGAGCGCGACGGGCTCGAGCGCGCCCTGCTTGGCGAGCTTGCGCTTCATGTCGTTGGCCATCTCCTCGGCCTTGGCCTGCATGCCGTCGTCCTCGAGCACGGAGACGTAGCCGATGACCTCGCCGGCCACGCGGACCGGCGCGAAGAAGAGCTGGTCGGCGCGGTAGCGCATCTTGGACTCCTTGCAGTCGACGAGCGGGTCGGTGAAATTATCGATGTGGCCCGAGGCCTTCCAGGTCGTCGGGTGATGGATGATCGAGGAATCCAGCCCGACGATGTCGTCGCGGCGATGCACGAAGTCCTGCCACCAGGCCTGCTTGATGTTGTTCTTCAGCTCGACGCCGAGCGGGCCGTAGTCGAAGAAGCCGTTGAAGCCGCCGTAGATGTCGGAGGAGGGGAAGACGAACCCGCGACGCTTGCACAGGTTGATGATGGATTCCATCTTGTCGGTCGGATCGGCCATAGGGTTGAAGTCCCTCACCTATCCCCGCCCCGAGCGTCCCCCGCAAGCCTCTTCCCTCAGCGGGGCGACGGCTCGGTCGTGAGTCCCGCCGCCTTCTTCGTCAGGACGCGGGCGCCTTCGGAGATGGCCCGCAGCATCCCCGTGAAATCAGCGGCCGCGGCTTCCAGTCCGCCGCCGGAACCCTCCAGCGCCGCGCCCAGGGACGCCAACGCCGCCCCCGCTTCCGCCAGGCTCGCCTGCATGGCGAGCAGGGACTCGTCATCCAGCCTGCGCTCGGCCCGTTCGACCGTCGACCGGAGGCGGGCGCACGCCGACGCGACGTCGCGGATCGCCGGCGCCAGCGCGTCCGGATCGGTCGCGCGGGCCGCGGCGGCGGTCCGCCGGACGAGCTCCGCGGAAAAAAGCGCGGCGCGGGCCGGCTCCGTGGCGGGAAACCATCGGTCGAGATCCTGCTCCCACTCCGCCGCCAAGGCGACGAGGTCGGTCCGGGCCAGGCGTTCGGCGTCCTGCACGAAGCCCTCCAGTCGGCGCTGGAGGACGCCCGCGTGCGCCGGCACCTCATCGGCCCGGAGGTCGGCGGGCAGAGGCGCGGCGGCGCCCTCGAGCCACATCAGCTCGACCTGCAGCAGGCCCGAAGAAGGATTCACCGCGACGAGGCGCGCGCGCAGGCCGCGTTCGACCTCCGACCGGAGCCGCCGGCCGCGAAGGCGGTCGGCGAAGCCACGGTCCTCCATCGCCGAAGGGTCGAGGCTCAGGCTGACGACCGGTCGCAGCCGGCCTTGGTCGTCAGGCTCGAGTCCGATGGACGACACTTGGCCGACGGTGACCCCTTGGACGCGGACGGGCGTGCCCGAAGCGATTCCCTCGACGGAAAAAGCCGGCCGGAAGACCACGGAGACCAGGGGGGCGGACCACGCCCGCCACCAGCCGAGACCGGCCCAAAGCAACGCGACGCCGAGGACGGCCAGCATCAAGCCGCCCAAGGCCCGACGGCTCATCCGGCCGCCAAGGGATAGCTGCCGAGCCACTTGACCACTTCGCAACGGCCCTTGAGTTCGGCGAGGGCGGCCTGCACGGCCGCGGTGTCCCAGTGGCCCGGGAAATCGATGAAGAACAGGTATTCCCAGGCGCGCCGATGGCTCGGGCGCGACTCGATGCGGATGAGGTTGATGCCGCGGTCGGAGAAGGCGGCCAAGGCCCCCTGCAGCGCCCCGGGTTCATGCTTCAAGGTCAGCACGACGCTGGTCACCTCGTCGGCCGCGCCGGCCGCGTTGGCGGTGCGGGCGATCACGAAGAACCTCGTGGCGTTGTCGCGACGGTCCTGGATGCCGCGGGCGAGGATCGGGACTCCGCGCGACTCGGCGGCCGTGGCGGACGCGACCGCGACCTGCCCCTGCGGCTCGCGGGCGACGACCTCGACGGCGGCCGCGGTGCTTTCGGTCTCCACCAGGACGGCGTGCGGCAGGTGACGGGAGAGCCATCCGCGGCACTGCGCGAGGGCGATGTCCTTGGACAGGACCTTGCGCACCTGCTCGAGCGGCCCCTGGCCGACGAGGCATTGCTCGACGGAAAGCGTGACCTGCGCGACCACCTTGAGTTCCGATTCCGCGAGCAGGTCGAGGGAGTGGCTGACCACGCCTTCGGAGGAGTTCTCGACCGGCACCACGCCGTAGGAGGCTTCGCCGGATTCGACGGCGGCGAAGATGTCCGCGATCGTGCGCAGCGGGATGGACGGCACGCTGGTGCCGAACGCCCGGATCTGCGCCTGCTGGGTGAACGAGCCCTCGGGGCCGAGGTAGGCGACCGGCTTGGCCATCTGCGCGCCGATGGAAAGGGAGATGATCTCGCGGTAGACCGCGCGCAGGCCGGAGGCAGGGATGCCGGGCGCGGCCTCGGTGATGGCGCGCAGCAGCTGCTCCTCGCGCTGGGGCGCGTAGACCGGAGCGCCGGATTTCAGCTTGGCCTCCCCGATGGCGCGGGCGACCTTGAGGCGCTCGCCGAGGAGACGCAGGATCTCGCGGTCGATCCGGTCGACTTCGCGGCGATGTTCGTCGAGGCTCATGCGGAAGGAGCGTCAGGCGCGGGCGGCGTCTCCGTGGCGACCGCGGCGGAGGACTGATCTTCGAGCGGCAGGCCGACTTCGGCGTCGCCGACCTCGACCGGCGTGGTCGCGCGGGCGATCCACTCCGAGATCTGGGCGGGTGAAAGGACGTCGGAGGCGGGCAGTTCGCCGAGCGTGCGCAGGCCGGTGAAATCCAGGAACTTGTCGGTGGTGCCGTATTGGAGGGGCCGTCCCGGCAGGTCGGCCCGGCCGGTGACCGCGACCAGTTCCAGTTCCAGCAGGCGGGTCAGCGCGCTGTCGATGGACACGCCGCGGATGGCCTCCATCTCGGAGCGGGTGACCGGCTGACGGTAGGCCACGATCGAAAGCGTCTCCAAGGAGGCGGGGCTGAGCCGCTGCGGGCGGGGTTCGCCGCGGAGGAGACGAACCCAGTCGGCGTAGGCGGGCGAAATGACGAGCCGGAAGCCTTCCGGTCCCTGCAGGATGCGGCAGGCGTCGTTGGCGTCGCGCATCTCCGCCTCCAAGGCGTCGACCGCCTCGCGGATCTGCGTGGCCGTGAGCAGGGTCGGGACCTGGTCGATGATGTCCTGGATGACCTCCTGGACGGGCGCGGCCACCGGCACGACGGTCGGCTCGCCGCCGGCCTCGAGGAGCTCGGGCTGCTGGGCCGCGGCGACCTGGGCATGGTAACGCTGGACGACCTTCTGGATATCCTTGATGGACACCGACTCGGAGGTCGAGAACAGGAGCGCCTTGATGATTTTCTTGAGATTGAATTCCACGGGACGGGGGAGTCTTAAATCGGATTGTAAGGAAGCGGAAGGGCGGTTCAGTGTCCGGCTCCCTGCCCTCCTATCTAGGGGGCGGCCTTGGCCTGACAACCGCAGACTTTTCACATCCCATGAGCACCCCCGAGCACACCCGCCAACATTCCGCCGCCGTCGTCGACGGACCCGACCGCGCCCCCAGCCGGGCGATGCTCCGGGCGGTCGGCTTCACCGACGCCGACTTCCGCAAGCCCGTCGTGGGCGTCGCCTCGACCTGGTCGATGGTCACCCCCTGCAACATGCACATCGACCGGCTGGCCACCGAGGCCGCCAAGGGCGCCGACGAAGCCGGCGGCAAGGCCATCATCTTCGGGACGATCACGGTCTCCGACGGCATCTCGATGGGCACGCCCGGGATGCGCTACTCCCTCGTCTCGCGTGAGATCATCGCCGATTCGATCGAGGCCGTCACCGGAGCCGAGGGCTTCGACGGCCTCGTCACGATCGGAGGCTGCGACAAGAACATGCCCGGCTGCGTGATGGCGATGGCCCGCCTCAACCGCCCCTCCGTCTTCGTGTACGGCGGCACCATCGTCCCCGGCCTGCACAAGGGCAAGGCCGCCGACATCGTCACCGTGTTCGAGGCCGTCGGCCAGCACGCCGCCAAGCAGATCGACGACGCCGAGCTCAAGGAGATCGAGAAGTGCTCCATCCCGGGCGAAGGTTCGTGCGGCGGGATGTACACCGCCAACACCATGGCCTCGGCCATCGAAGCCATGGGCCTGAGCCTCCCCGACAGCTCGGCGCAGCTGGCCAACTCCAAGGACAAGCTCAAGGACTGCGAACGCGCCGGCCAGGCCGTGCTCGCCCTGCTCCAGAAGAACATCCGCCCCTCCGACATCATCACCAAGAAATCGATCGAGAACGCGATCGTCACGGTGATCGCCCTCGGGGGCTCGACGAACGCCGTCCTCCACCTCATCGCGATCGGCCACTCCGCGGGGATCAAGATCACGCTCGAGGACTTCGAACGCATCGGCCGGAAAGTCCCCGTGCTCGCCGACCTGAAGCCCAGCGGCAAATACAACATGGCCCACTTCGTGCGCATCGGCGGCCTCCAGCCGCTCCTCAAGATGCTGCTGGACGCGGGCCTCCTGCACGGCGACTGCCTCACCGTCACCGGCAAGACCGTCGCGGAAAACCTCGCCGGCGTCGGCCCCTACTCCGCCGACCAGGACGTGGTGCGTCCCTTCAACAACCCCATCAAGGCCGACAGCCACCTCCGCGTCCTCCGCGGCAACCTCGCCCCGACCGGCGCGCTCGCCAAGATCACGGGCAAGGAAGGCAGTTCCTTCACGGGTCAGGCCATCGTCTACGAATCCGAAGAGGCTTCGCTCCGCGGCATCCTCGACGGCGAGGTCAAGGACGGCCACGTCATCGTCATCCGCAACGAAGGCCCCAAGGGCGGCCCCGGCATGCGCGAGATGCTCGGGCCCACCAGCGCCGTGATGGGCAAGGGCATGGGCAAGACGGTGGCGCTCGTCACCGACGGCCGCTTCTCGGGCGGCAGCCACGGCTTCGTCGTCGGCCACATCTCGCCTGAGGCCGCGGTCGGCGGCCCGCTCGCCATCGTGCAGAACGGCGACCGCATCCACATCGACGCCGTGAAGAACGAGCTCAACCTCGACCTGCCGGCCGAAGAGATCGCCCGCCGGCTCAAGAACTGGCAGCCCGCCCCGTGCAAGGAGAAGCGGGGCGTCCTGGCCAAGTACGCCAAGCAGGTGAAGTCGGCGTCGGAAGGCGCCATCACCGACGGAGACTGAGTCGTTTCTGAGCGGAAATGAAAGGGCGGACGCTCCGGCGTTCCGCCCTTTTTGTTGCAAGGCCCGCGGGACGGGGAAGAATCACGTCACCGTGGCCACCTCCTTCGACCTCTACCGGAAGCACCTCCTCAACTTCCCCCGACTCGGCATCTCGCTCGATTTCAGCCGGGCGCCGGCGCCGGCGGGCTTCGACGCCCGGATGGCCCCCGCGATGGCCAAGGCTTTCGCCGACATGGCGGCGCTGGAGCGCGGCGCCATCGCCAACCCCGACGAACGTCGGATGGTCGGCCATTACTGGCTGCGCGCCCCGGAACTCGCCCCCGACCCCCAGCTGACGGCCGCCATCACCGCTTCCGTCGAGGCGATCGCCGGCTTCGCCGCGCAGGTCCACGAAGGCAAGATCAAGGGCGCGACCGGGAAATTCACCGACCTGCTCTGCATCGGCATCGGAGGTTCGGCCCTCGGGCCGCAGTTCGTCGCCGATGCCTTGGGCGGCAAAGCCGACCGGCTCCGCGTCCACTTCATCGACAACACCGATCCGGACGGCATCGACCGGGTCTTTGACGCGCTGGGCGACCGTCTGGGCACCACCCTGGCCATCGTGACGTCGAAGTCGGGCAGCACTCCCGAGCCGCGCAACGGCCAGCTCGAAGCGGCCCTGCGCTGGAAGCAGGCCGGGCTCAGCTTCGCGGCCCACGCCGTGGCCGTCACCGGCGAACGCAGCCAGCTGGATCAGGTGGCCGTGGCCGAGGGCTGGCTCGCCCGCTTCCCGATGTGGGACTGGGTGGGCGGACGCACCAGCGAACTCGGCCCCGTCGGCCTGCTGCCGGCCGCCCTGCAGGGCCTGGACATCCGGGGCCTACTCGCGGGCGCCCGCGCCATGGACGAGCTCACCCGCGTCGCGGACGCGCAGCTGAATCCGGCCGCCCGGCTCGCGGCGACCTGGCATCACCTGACGGAGGCCCGCGGCTCCAAAGCCATGGTCGTGCTGCCTTACAAGGACCGCCTGCTGCTGTTCTCCCGCTACCTCCAGCAGCTCGTCATGGAATCGCTGGGCAAGGAACACGACCTGCAGGGCCGGCAGGTCTTCCAAGGCCTCACGGTCTACGGCAACAAAGGCTCCACGGACCAGCACGCCTACGTGCAGCAGCTCCGCGACGGCGTGAACAACTTCTTCGCGGTCTTCATCGAAGTCCTGCAGGACCGGGTCGGACCCTCGATGGAAGTCGAACCCGGCGTCACCTCGGGGGATTTCCTCCAGGCCTTCCTGCTCGGCACCCGCGAGGCGCTGTCCGGCAGCGACCGCGCCAGCCTCACCATCACGATCGAACGCGTGGACGGCCATGCCATCGGGATGCTGATCGCCCTGTTCGAGCGGGCCGTCGGCCTCTACGCCAACCTGCTCGGCATCAACGCCTACCACCAGCCCGGGGTCGAAGCCGGCAAGAAGGCGGCCAGCGAGACGCTCAAAGTCCGGGCCGAAGCACTGAAAGCACTCGCCCGCTCCAAGGGCAAATGGCTCTCCGCCCAGCAGGTCTGCGAGGAAATTTCCCTTGAGGGAAGGGAAGAATTGGTGTTCAAAGTCCTCCTGCACGCCTCGTCCAACCCCGGCGCCATCAGCCGCCAGGACAATCCCGACCCCGGGATGACGCTTTTCCGCCATTCCTGACCCCCTTACCACCCCCCTACCCCATGAGCAAGAAACTGAACACCATCATCCTCGTACTGGCCATCATCCTCGGAGTGGCAGCCGTTGTTTTGGCCTACCTGCTCAAGGGTAAGATGCAGACCGCGATGGCCGCGACGAACTTCGCCGTGGTGGACACCGAAATCGGCGCCGCCAAGGATTTCGCCCCGCGCATGGCCGAGATCTCGAACAAGACGACCGCCCTGCTGGCCGACAAGCGCAAGAACATCGCCGAACTCGAGACCACCAAGAAGGACCTCCTGGCCGAAGTCGCCGACAAGAAGACCAAGATCGAGGGCCTCACCGCCGCCAACACCGCCCTGGAAGGCGAGCGCGCCGAGCTGACCCGCAAGCGCGACGAACTCACCGCCCAGCTCACCGACGCCAACAGCAAGAAGGACAGCGTCATCGCCGAGCTGACGACCGTCAAAGAAGACCTCGTGAAGGCCACCGAGAAAGCCAACAGCATGTTCACCAAGGAGCAGCTGGCCGAAGTCGAAGCCCGCGCCACCAAGTCCGAAGAAATCGCCACCGCCCTCCGCAGCAAGTACGTCTCCCTGCACAACTGGGCCTCCCGCGCCGCCGAGAGCTCCACCCCGGGCGGTTTCCAGCGCGACCCCCTCGCCGAACCCTCCAAGAGCGGCGCCCCCGCCCCCGCCCCGACCGTGAACGTCGCGGCCGCCATCGAAGCCGCCGCCGAAAACATCGTCACCTCCATCGTCGCCTTCGAAGCGGGCTCCGGCATCGTCGCCTTCTCCGTCGGACAGGACAAAGGCCTGCAGGAAAAATCCAGCTTCTACATCAGCGTCGGCGGCAAGGAAATCGGCCGCGTCCTGATCACCACGGTCAAGGGCTCGCTCTCCTACGGACAGCTTCAGCCGGGCAAGGAACTCAACCTCTCCGCGCTTGCCAAGGCCCAGACCGTCACCCTGACGCCTTCCAACAAGCTCGCCGCCGCCCAATGATCGACCGTCTGCTCA
>JACCDV010766344.1_pt1 | contig 10644 bp, 9 predicted proteins | sample 7446131 | NCBI WGS metagenome assembly JACCDV01 (sample SAMN15323448, study PRJNA562643) | freshwater metagenome | isolation source: river surface water | place: USA:Blue River Watershed | collected 2017-08-17
AGGATTTGCTACTGCTGGTGCTGAAGTCGTTACAATTAATTCCTCCGGAAATATGGGAATAGGTTTAAGTAACGCAAGCTCTAAACTTGAAGTCAATGGAACAACAACAAGTAAAAGTTTTAGCATTAATGGAAATACTTTATCAATAGGTACTTTAGGTCAAGGAAGTATTCTTTACTCAAAAGTAGCAGGCACTTTAGCATCGCTTGATAATGGAGCAAGTTCTAATCATAAAGTTCTTAGAGTCAATGGTAATGCGCTTACTTGGGAAAGTATTTCAGCAAGTGCTTTATCATCTATGACATCTAGTGAGCTTGCGACAATACTGACTAATGAAACAGGAACAGCTGGTAATGTGGTTTTTAGTACTTCACCAACTCTCACTACTCCTAACCTCGGAACTCCATCGGCAGTTACATTAACTAATGCAACTGGACTTCCTGTAAGTACAGGAATCAGTGGTTTAGGAGCAGGAGTAGCTACTTTCTTAGCGACAGCATCAAGTGCGAATTTTGCTTCAGCGATCACTGATGAAGTTGGGACTGGGAAAATCATGCTGAATGGCACTCCGCTCATGTCATCAGCAACCTTAAACAAAACGACAACTATCAATGGAAACACACTCTCTATCCCAACTTTAGGTCAAGGAAGTATATTATATTCTAAAATAAGCGGGACGATAGCAGCTCTTGACAATGGAGCAAGTTCTAATCATAAAGTTCTGAAAGTCAATGGTAATGCGTTAGTGTGGGAAGCAGATAGTGTTACAGGTGGAGATGCTACAACTCTAGATACCATAGACTCTACATCCTTCTTACGATCAGATACTAGTGATAGTTTCACTTCAGGAACTTTGACTCTTGATGCTGCTACTACTTTTGATGTTAATTCTACTACTGTCTCTATCGCAGATACTAATATTAGTTTTGATGGAGCCAGTACGACATTTACAAGTACAGGAGCAATGACATTAAGTTCAGGAACGACAATAGCTCTAACTCCAGCAGCTGGTTCAGGAGTATCTATGACTATGTCAGGAGCTGGTGATCTTGTCATTAATACTGATGATCTTGTTGTAGATAGTTCAGCCGGCAATGTGGGTGTCGGAACTACCGGACCTGGTAAAGCCCTAGAAATTAATTCCTCTACAGGAGCCAATCTTAGATTGACTTACAATGATGCTGATGGATCAGCCTCTAATTACTCTGATTTCAGTGTTTCTTCTGGAGGAGATATTACTATTAGCCCAAGTGGCGGAGACTTAGTGCTTGGAGGGAATGTTGCAATATCAGAAACAGCTGGTACAACAGCTTCAGCTGGTTATGGAACGCTTTATGTGAGTTCTACTGATTCAGAATTGTATTTTGATTCAGATGATCAGGCTTCGATAAGGTTGACTAATAATGGTACTATGGCTTCAGCATTGATTCAAAATGGATCAGTTTCTCATAGTATAGATCATAGTGATAACTTGATTTGGGGATCGTATAGTGCTGATGATTTAGGCGGCACTAGTTATGATTCTAGAATGGTGTTTGATAAATCAAAATCTGCGTTTAGAGCAGGGAGTGTTGATAGTACTCAATGGGATAACGCTTCACGTGGTAATAATTCAGCAGCTTTTGGGCATAATGTTACAGCCAGTGGTAATTCTTCTTTTGCTGGAGGTAACGGAACTACAGTGAGTGCAGCAAATTCTTTTGGATTTGGTTACGCTCTTACTGTCTCAAATAGCGAATCAGGCGTATTTGGTAATGCTAACACTGTTTCAGGCACAGCCAATCTTGTCGGAGGATATAATCATAGTGTTACAGGTGGATACAGTATAGTGGGCGGTTCTACTAATACAGTTAGTGGATCTAGTGCCGGGGTTTTTGGTGCAAGCAATACAGCTGCTGCTTCTTGGAGTATGGTAAGTGGTCAGCTCTCTAAAGTTGGTGCTGCAGGAACTAGAGCCGTAGCACTTGGACGCCTTCTGCATGTTAATGGTACCAGTGCTTTTAGTACAGGACTTTCTAACGTCTCTAATGGTAGTTATTCTTTTTCAGCAGGTACAGTAGCTAAAGCTAGAGGCAATACAGCAATAGCGATTGGTAATTCTCTTACAAGCAATGGAGATTATTCAGTAAGTCTTGGTAGTGAGAATGTATCTAAAGACAAATATACTTACTCCTTTGGGCACGATAATCTCGCTAAGACTCCAGATGCTGCTAATGATACACATAGTATAACTATTGGAGATTCGAATACTTCTAATGGAGATAGAGCAGTGGCTTTTGGATATCTTAATACCATTAATGCTTCCCATTCTCAAGCTTTTGGTAGCAATAATAGCGTTTTTGGTGGGACTAGTAGTACCACAGATGTTTTTATACTCGGCTCTTCTAACAATGTTCGTAAAACACGAGGAATAGCTATTGGACGCTTTCTGGAATCTAATGGTACTACGGCCTATGCTATAGGAATGGGGAATAGTTCTTCTGATAGACTTAAGAATAGAACAGACAATAGTTTAGCCATCGGTTTTAATAGTAATGCTGCTACTTTATATGTAGGACCTGGTAGTGGGACTAATACCACTGGGAATGTAGGAATTGGCATTTCAACTCCATCAAGGTCTTTGCATATAAAGGACGTTATGCGGCTTGAACCACGTGCTTCCGCTCCATCTTCAGCTTCTGTTGGAGATATTTATGTAGATAGTACAGGAGTCGGAGCTTTTTGTATTTATCTCAATGGTGCATGGTCTGTGATTACAGGTGGAGGTTCTTGTACATAAATGAAAGAAAACATTCTTATTTTTGCCATGATTTTTTTCGCAGGGTTTTCCATAATTCCTGCACTTGCTGATTGTGCTCCGGAAGACATGGCCTGCTATTTATGCCAAATGGACACGATGTACTGTAACGTCGGCGGCAACACAGGTTCTAATGTGGGTTGTACAGGTTACAACGACTGGGATAATACTCAATGCGGCGGATCTTATTGCAGCTTACATTACACAACAGATTCTATGAACTGCCCAACAGAGCATATGAATTATCAATGCATGATGAATGCCGGTTGTAACGTAGGTTGTAGCGGTTATTGTTCTACTAATACAGGAGCCGGAGATCAAATGAATTGCCCAACAGAATACATGGCAGCTCAATGCAACATGAATCCACAGTATGATCCGAGTTGTCCTGGTTATAACGTCGGCGGCAACACAGGTTCTAATGTGGGTTGTACAGGTTACAACGACTGGGATAATACTCAATGCGGCGGATCTTATTGCAGCTTGCACTACACAACAGATTCTATGAACTGCCCAACAGAGCATATGAATTATCAATGTAGCCAAAACCCACTCTATGACCCGAGTTGTTCAGGTTATAGTGCCTGTACAGAGAATGACTGGGATCCTCAATTATGCGGAGGAGAGACTTACTGTGAAGTTAATAGGCTTACTGACTCTAGTTGTCAAACTAGTGCTTGTTCTCTTTCCGATTGGAATCCGATAATTTGTCGAGGAGAAACTTATTGTGCAGTTAATTCTATTACTGACCCAGAGCATTGTCCTGTACCAACTAAGGGTTGTTCATCGCCAACGGATTGGAGTGTAATAGATTGTGGAGCCAATACTTATTGCGATGCGCATCCTGCTGCTTGCGGAATCACAGGGACTTGCTCGCCTCATGATTGGGAAGCTAATTGTGGAGCTGATACTTATTGTGAAGCACATCCTTCTGATACTGTGAATTGCCCTGCACCGCTGGCCAAGGGTTGTTCATCTCCTGTTGATTGGAATGTTGTCGATTGTGGAGCCAATACTTATTGTGAAGCACATCCTGCTGCTTGCGGAATCACAGGAACTTGCTCTCCTCATGATTGGGAAGTTAATTGTGGTGCTCCTACTTATTGCGAAGGACATCCTTCTGATACTGTGAATTGCCCTGCACCACCGGCCAAGGGTTGTTCATCTCCTGTTGATTGGAATGTAGTAGATTGCGGAGCCAATCACTATTGTGATGTTTATCCAAGTTCAAGTCTTTGTTACTAGCATACTTGCTTAGCGAAAATCAAATGGTCTAATTTTTATAGGACCAGAGGAGACGCTAATATTACTAAGTCCTGCCTTGGTTCCTTTGGCAACCATTTTTACTGGAGCTGTTACTATGCCCTTGACTATTTTTAGAGGTAATAACACTGGGAAAAGAACGACTTTGCCCAATGCTCCTACCAGCAATAAACTTAACAATGATGATTTCATTATATTAAGATTTATCGGAAGTACAAAGAATTCCTAAACCCAAAGTACCAATTGCACACAAAACTGCAGCAGGATTATTCTGCGCATAAGACGAAAACTTATCACAAAGTCCCTTAAACTGTTCTTTACCAGATCTAAGCTTAATAGCTTTTCTTAGTTGTTTGAGCTGTTCTGCTCGCTCACATTCTTCTTCAAAAATTGGATTATATACCACGATCACACCCCCTTGGATCTATATTATTTTATATACCCAAATTCTTGATATTTATAACATTAGATTTCAACCCAAAATACAGGATCTAATCCTGGTATTGCTGCACCGTCAATGATTTGGCTGATTTGTTTACGGACTTTGTCTTTGAAGGCGACTTGCATAACATGAGCGTCTGGTTGACATGCTTCAATACTAAATTCACCACTCCAATTACCATCACGAATAGCTTCGGCTCCTAAATTACGCGCTGCGATTTTTGAGATGTCATTGATTTGATTTTCAACGAAGATGATTTCACCATTGGGTCTGAGTGCTGCTGCACCACTGTCTTTGCCATGTGTAACTATCCAAGCAACAGTTCCATCATCAAATCTTTCAACAGAGTTTGCGTAATCACTATTGTCTTTTTTGCCGAGATGGGCGATTTGTCTATAATTCCCGTATTTGTCGATTAGGCTTTCGTTGATAACGAAGGGTTCTCCAGCTCCGAAACTACAATGTTTGACTCCAATAATATTACCCTCATCATCATATTGGATAACTTGTACAAAGATAACTTGTTTGGTTTTTTTTGCGGGGAAGGCGATAAGTACTTGTTTGTTTTTGGGGATAACTTTGTGCCAAACTGGAAAATCTCTTTTGTCGGGTCTTGGTATATCTAGCATTTGATTGAAGGCTAAATCTTGTAAGTGACAGAATTGAGAACGAATTTTGTTTAATCTTTGTTTGGTTAGAGAACAAATCCTTTCATCAAAACCTGCAACAACAAGGCTCGCAACATCAACTAAGTGAGCATAAGGCTCTAGGGTTTTCGCTGAGATTAATTCTAGGCTATCTCTAAAATCTTCTGGGCTATTATGCTGTGGATAAATGCCAGCTCTTGGATCTTGAGTAGGCATGGACATATTGACTTTAGCTGCTTGCCCAGGTTTCATCATCAAGACCAGTGGCTTGAGATTTTCCGGATCTAGTCTTTGACCTTTTTTGCTACTGTTTTTGAAGGCATAGTGTCCACCAACATAATTAAAACGATGTGCTAGATTGACATCACGCTTAGGCTCCTCAGGAAGCTCTTCAGTATTGGGTTTCAGAGAGGGCTTGTCTTTGTTCATTAATTGCTAGTACCTAATTCTATGAGTAAATCAGTTGCCACTTCAGTGGAGATTTTCTGTGCTTTTAGGAGTTTGCTTTCGACAGTCCTATAACGTTTACCAGCATCTTCAATGACTTTCCCAGCTTGGTTTACTTTTTCGTGGGCTTTTATTAGTAATTCTCCGAACACTCCGAAATGTTTGTTTATTTCAGCAAGTGCTTTTAGTACATCACCAGAGTGCTTTTGTATTGCGAGTGTTCTAAATCCAATCTGCAAGCTGTTTAGTAAGGCCGCTAAGGTGGTAGGACCTACGATGTTAACTCTAAATTCGTTTTGGAGTTTTTCCATGAGTCCTGGGCGACGAATAACCTCAGCATAAAGACCTTCGGTTGGTAAAAACAATAATGCAAAATCTGTAGTATAAGGGATTTCTATATATTTTTCTTTGATGGATTTGGCTTCTAGTTTAATTCTGGCTTCGAGTTGTTTGGAAGCAGCTTCTGCCAACTCTGGATTAGCTGATTCTTGTGCCTCAATAAGACGTTGATAGTCTTCTTGAGGGAATTTGGCATCAATAGGTAACCAGATTTGTTTTTGCTCGTCGCTAGCTCCAGGTAGCTTGATTGCAAAATCAACACGTTCTTGGGAAGATGGTTTGGTTGCAACGTTAGCGGAATATTGATCTGGACTCATGATTTGTTCAAGTAGATTTGCTAATTGATACTCACCCCAAGTTCCACGAGTTTTGACATTGCTAAGGACTTTCTTGAGGTCACCAACGCCGATGGCGAGATTTTGCATTTCTCCAAGTCCTTTGTGTACTTGTTCTAACCTATCGCTGACTTCTTTGAATGACATTTGGATGCGTTTTTCTAAGGTTGTTTGTAATTTCTCATCTACTATATGGCGCATTTCATCGAGTTTTTTGGTGTTCTCATCCTGTAGATTTTTGATGCTTGATTCAATGGTGCTGCGCATTTCTTTCAAACGTTCTGAAAAACCTGTTAATTGGTCGTTTTGTAGTTTGGTGATTTGAGTTAGATGATTAGAATTTGTTTCACTAGAAGATTTGACAGATAAACTAAGTGAGTCTCTTAATTCTTTGATGCTGCCGGCAAGTTCTTCTCGTGCTTGTTTGTGGCTGTTTTGACTTTCGTCTCGGTTGCGAGCAAGCTCTTCGCGTAAATGTCTTTCGAGTTTTTCTTGGTTTTGGTTTTGGGTATCTTGTTTGAGGTTACTTGCAATCTCAAAGCTTTGTAGGGATTTCTCTAATTTATTGAGTTGTTCTAGAATTGTGCTTTGTGAATCCTGCCCTGATTTGGGGAGCCTTTGCCAAATCATAAGCAAAAGAGCAAAACTAATTGCAGATATTGATAACGCAGCTATGGAGACCATCTTAGTTAATTCTAACAGATATCAAAAGAATTGATTGACATTGCTAAATAAGTTCATTACTCCTTTGAAAAAATGCGGCATAACAATTAGCCACATAATCAAGCCTAGAACAGGTTTGATTGTGTAGCTGATTTGAAAAGCATTGATTTGTGGAGCTGCTCTTGAAAGTAATCCAAGAATAATGTCATTCACTAAGATAGTAACAACAATAGGGCTGACAATAATAAAGCCCATGCGAATAATATCTCCTGTGCAATTAATGACCTTAAAAACATTTATATTCATGCTTGGAGAATAAACATTAAAAGTCTGGAAACTATCATGAATACCTTGGATTAGAGCCTCAGGCCCATTAACAGTAAAAAAAACCACAGTGGTTAATATTCCCATAAATTTACCCATGATAGTAGTTTGCCCACCATGAGTTGGATCGAAGGTTTGAGCAGAAGAGAAACCCATAGAAGAGTCCATCATTTCACCACCGGCTGTAACTATCATAAATAGTACGTTTACAGTGAAGCCCATTACGAACCCAAGAGCGATGTTGCTAATGACAGCAAAGACAATAGAAAATCCATCCAGTGGTAATAGAGTATCATTCAGTTGATTAACGACTACTGTTGTTAGTAGGAGCCCTAGTCCAATACGAACATGCGAGGGTACGCTTTTGTGAGAAAAGACAGGAGCGAAATGAAAAAAAGAAACTATACGTGTAAAAGCAAGACTAAGAGCAATTACCGAAACACCAATATTGGCAAATAATTTATGACGAAAGAGTTCTAAGAATAAATCCATTATTCTTGGATAACATCCTTCGCAGAATTTCTTATTCTATCTAACGCTGAGTTGAGAGCTTCTCTTTGAGCTGAGTTTGGTTTTGGACTTGTGCTAATTGTTTCACTCGTTTGAGTTTGTGTTGCTGCTGGTCTTGCCGTGGTGGCTGTTGGCGCAGTAGCTCTTGGAGCTTGCGCTGCTGGTCTTGCTGTGGTGGCTGCTGGCGCAGTAGCTCTTGGAGCTTGCGCTGCTGGTCTTGCCGTGGTGGCTGCTGGCGCAGTAGCTCTTGGAGCTTGCGCTGCTGGTCTTGCCGTGGTGGTTGCTGGCGCAGTAGCTCTTGGAGCTTGCGCTGCTGGTTGAGTAGTGCTTGGTGTGCTGCTTCTTGTGGTATTTTTGTTAGGCAGAGGTAAAGATTTAAGATTATCGCGATCTTTATTAGGGCGATTAGCTGCTTCAGTGCCTGCTCCAAAGGGATTAGTGGACTTGCCTGCTGGTGCTTGTTCTTCTAGGGTTGGACCACTAGCATTAAGTCCTAGTTTTTCTGAGCCTGCTGCAGTGGATTTTTTCTCGTTGCTAGGAAGTTCTGGTAATTCTGTACTTGGCAATTCAAGTTCAGGAGCGACTTCTAGGAAGTTACGCCTTGGTAAAACATAGGAGCCAAGTTTAGGTATCATCTTAAAAGCATTTTCGAGACTGTCACTTGTGTATTTGCTCATGTACTGAAACATATAGAATCCAAAGACTACTAGAGCCAAGAATATACCAATGATTTTTACTGCTGAACCGATAGTCTGTTCTTGAACTTGTGTCGCCGCTTGTATGATACCGATGGCAAGACCAAGAGCGGCAGCTAGTATAACCAAAGGACCAGAAATAAATAAAACAGTAAAAATCCCTTCTCTAATTGTATGCGGCATCCAATCCATAACTTATCCTCTAATTAAAACTCTGTGCTAGTCCTTTTACTATAAGTCCCCAACCGTCAATTGCAACGAAAATCATAATCTTAAATGGTAGAGAAACAATAGTCGGAGATAACATTATCATCCCCAAAGCTAATAGAACATTGGCTACAATCAAGTCTATGACAAGAAAAGGCACGAAGACCAAGAACCCTATTTGAAAAGCTCGCCTTAACTCACCCAATAAGTAAGCCATTGATAATTCTCGTGCTTTGACTTCCGCGACATTCTTTGGTAGTTTTTCTCGGCTTAGTTTATAAAAAAATTTAAGGTCTTTGGATTCGACATTGCGTAGCATGTGTTGAGATAGAGTGCGATAAGTCTTGTCAAAAGCATTGGTTAATTGAATTTCTTTGTTGGCTAAAGGAATAAGAGCTTCTTTGTTGATTTGTGAAATTTCTGGACCTAAGACATAGCTAGTTAGAACAAGGCTTAATCCAACTAGCACTAAAGTTGGAGGAGAGTTCTGAGTCCCTAGTGCTTGACGTAATAATGATAAAACCAGAATTATACGCAAAAAAGGGGTCATTGTTACCACGATTAATGGCAAAAAACTTAATAAAAACAACAGACCTACTATCTGTAAGCTAGGTTCTAAATCAGGCAAAAATTTGGCAAGAGTATCCAATCTACAATATAGATTAACAGCAAATGGTTAATGTGTCATTAGATTGGCTTTACTGTAGCCGAGTTTTTCTTGCATTTTGGCGATCATCGGCTTGATTTTTTCTAGGCGGTCTTTGTTCTTTTGCCATTTGTTGGGGTCGGGTTTAGTGTTTGTGGAGACGACAGGAGGCTTTTCTGCTAGAGCCTTAAGTTTACCTTCATAGGGAATATCTATAAACATGCATAATTCTCTAATGACTTTTTCGGGGTTGGCCACTAGGTCTTCGTATTTTACGGGAGTCCAGCGATGAGTTTCGAGTTTTTCGAAGGAGTTGAGAGCATGTTCATGTGATGATAACCATTGAAAAGCACAAACTTCTTCTAGGGTTTTGTTGGTGTAGTTTTCCCAGCCAGGTGGGTTAGTGAATTTCCAGATTTTACCTGAGTAACCATCAATATTAAGATCTAATTGCTCACGAAAGGCGAAAGAGAATTTTTGTTTAGCACGCCATCCATCCATTAGAGAACTAATATTGGTAATGCCATCTCTTGTGATGTAAATGAAATGTGCATCAGGAAAGGCTTTGGCGAGGTATTCAATTCTATAAGTATTGGGAGGGGTTTTGTCTAGGACTCTAATTGTGTGAACACAAAGTTTTTTGTGTATGGAATTGATGTTAGACCATAATGCAAAGAACGGCTCTAGGATTGGTTTGTATCGATTGAAAAAGAGCTTGAGTGTTAGGTCATTCATGAAGCCATTAGAAAATACAATTCGAGAATAGCGTTCTGTTAGGTATTCAATATCAGAATCTTGAAAATCTTCTGCTTTCATTATGTTTGAGAACATCCAATCCTTAGGATTTGCTAAGAATTTAGTCCAGATAGTGTGAGACTCGGTTGGAGCAGAATAAAATTCAGAAGAAGCTTTTAATATAGTGTAAAGCAATGTCGTTCCGCTTCTCGCTGAGCCAATAATAAAAACAGGTTTGCTAATCCTCATGTTATTAAGGATAACATGTTAGAATCTGCTTGGTAAGCTCTCATGAAAATAGCTATTGCACAGATTAATCCACGAGTTGGAGATTTAGATCGAAATTTTGCTTTAATTTTAGACTCTATTCAAGCAGCAATCAAAGAAGGGGCTAATCTTTTGATTAGCCCAGAAATGTCCTTGATTGGTTATCCACCACGTGATTTGATACTCAAGCATGGTCTTATAGAAAAACAAAACTACTATCTTAATGAATTAGCTATGTATTCAAGTGCTAATTTTGGGATTGTTGTTGGAGGAATCACTCGTAATGAGGGTTTTGGTAAGCCTTTTCGGAATTCTATTTTTTGTTTG
>JACCDV010804941.1_pt1 | contig 10640 bp, 6 predicted proteins | sample 7446131 | NCBI WGS metagenome assembly JACCDV01 (sample SAMN15323448, study PRJNA562643) | freshwater metagenome | isolation source: river surface water | place: USA:Blue River Watershed | collected 2017-08-17
AGCTAGGTGTTACACTAGGTGTTGTACTTGGAGTGATACTAGGTGTAGCACTAGGAGATACACTAGCTCCCACACTAGTACTTGGTGTTACACTAGGTGTTGCACTAATAGTAATTGAAGGTGTTACTGAAGGTGATGGGAGACATATACCTAATGAAACATTAAATGTTGCTGTTATAGTTGTATTATCTATTAATTGCCATCCAGTTAAAGGAATATTAGTATCGGTATAATTTATAGGTAATCCATCATATGGCCAGTTTAAAATTTCCCAAAAAGTCCCATTCCATACTACTTCCATATCATCTTCGGTTGATGTCCAATATGGTCGTCCATTTATGTATCCAGTAAATACAAAGCTTACATTTAACATTTATATATATTTTTTAATTACAAGGGTTAGCATTACTAATTGTTCCTACCTGCCAATAAATATTACCATTACAATTTATTGTTTTATCATAGCTACCACCCGGTGTTGTTCTAAATTGTCTTGAACCTGTGTTAAAATAATTTTGAGTAGTACCATCCCAAGCTGATATATTTAGTTGAGCTGCTACATTATCTATTCTATTTGCAAATCCATAATATGTGCTTCCAGCAAATACTAATCCTATGATTTTGTATATCCCATTAAAATTAGCTATTAAAGCTGATCCTGAATCTCCTGCTGCTATAGGGAATGGGCATTCTACATTAGTTCTAGTAAATCCTATAATTTTACTAAAAGTTACAGGTACTGTATTTCCATCTAAATTATAACCGTTTATAGGTAATATTTGATTTAAAGAAAAAGTTGTTAAACTACATAATGAACCCGATTTTACTCCTGATGTTCTTCCACTACTGTATAAAGTAGGGTTAGTAGTTAATAAGGCATCTATTTCAGCTGTTGTAGCAAAAGGCATTGAAACATTATAAGATATACCATATTGTTTAAATGATTCAGCATTAGATACAGATGATGGTGCTATAGTAACTAAAGCTCCATCTACTTGATTATAAGCATCAGCATGTATAGGAACATATCTTACTACTTCACCAATAATATAAGTAGGATTTCCTTGAAAGCCACTTTCCCCAGGTTGATAGTATGAATCTTGATATTCATTTACAGGTGATGCATTTCTTAATGCTGTATAGAATGCATTTCCTATTACAACATGGTTATTAGTTACTCCTACTAAAGCATTTTTATCATTATCTACTGCTATAAACCCTAAAGTACCTACTTTACCTAATTGATTTTGTGATGTTATAGAAATACCTCCTTTTAAAGGTCTAATAAACCCTCTATTTTCAGGAGGTACATTGTTACCATATATAACATTATCATATGAAAAAGGTGGACTCCAATTATAACAATCATTTAAAGTATTTGTAGAGCAAGCAAGTGTTTCTACTTTTCCAATCTCGATAACATCCGTTTTATAAGTAACGCCATCGATTTCAATTTCTTTAGGTAATAATTCACCTTCAGGTATTTCTTCAATAGGACGTTTTTTTTCTACAGTAAAAATAACAGCATGTTCTTCTGTATATTCTTTATTTGTAATTTTGAAACCAAAACCTACCCCAACATAATCCGGGGTAGATTCGTATAATTCTTCTATTTTTTTGTTTGTTATCATAAAATATCTAAATATTTGTAAATTGTATTAACTCCTACATTTGGTGATACTGGTGGGGTTAAACTAGGTGTTGGTGATGGTGTTGGTGATGGTGATGGTTGTGGTGGTGGTATTACATTTAATGTTGCTGTATTACATTCTGTTGATGAATTAAATGTAGCTCCAAACAATCCTAGGCTACTATATACTGTTGTTATAGCATAAGTATTCAAATTAACTTGGTATATAATTGATGTAGGTCGTGGATTTTGTTTACTAAAATATAAATTACCATTTGATTCAAACAAATACCATTGAGTAACACCTTGTGTAAATCCTAATGATGTTATATCAGTTCTAACTTCTTGAATTCCTGTTGGATAAGAATATTGAGTTAAATAAGCACTATTATTAGTTCTTCCTATTGTTATTATTTTATTATTAGAAGTTAACAACATAGAATCTACAAATTGATCTGTAAATGTAAATAATGTTGTTAGATCACCAGCTGTAACATTTGTATCAGTTATGTTCATTGATACTAAAGCACATGTATTAATTACTGGGATGGTTGTTGTTAGTAATGTGGTGTCATTTACAGAGGCCAATAATGCGAAATAGTTTCCAAATGGAGATGTTATACCCGATACATTAATTGTTCTATTTAATGCTAATACATTAGGTGTTGAAGTAGGTATCCATTCTTTAATAGTACTAGTTTGATTACCTTTCCAATATTTAGTTGAAGTATGAGTTTCAGCAAAACTATTAAACGTATCTGTAGGAAGTGTTACTTGTACTGATGTATTGTTATTAGCATTATAAAGATAAGTTGTAGGTTGGTTAGATGAGTTTATTGTACTATAATAAACACATCCTAAAGTATTAGTTGGTTGTGGTATTATACTTCCAGAGCATATACCAAATATAGTACCTTTATTACCTCCTGGGGATCTTAAGGTTAATGTTGTGTAATTTAATGGAGCCGATATAGTCAGTACTCCTCCTCCTCCTATTGGGTTATTTGGTATAGCATTATCCCAGTTTCCTGAAACTATGTTTCCATTAATTGTTTGGTAACAGCTTTTACATAGGGTTAGATTAGGTGTTCCTCCATTAGTATCCCAAATAAAGGTTTCATTATTGTTAGTCCCGTTATATATTAATTTTATATCATTTACAGGTTGTGAAAAATTTAAACTATAAGTATAAGGACTTTGAGCCTCACCTGCTCCTAACCAAGCACTAAATGAAGGATGAGTTAAAACACTAGAACCAGTACATGAAGTATAATAACTTGGATATAGAGTATCTATTGCTCCTACATTGTTTGATGATCCATATAAAGGTCCGGTGTATGTAGGTGATATTGTTACCCCACCATACACTACAGATGTTGATAATTTTAATGGCAATCCAACACATTCAGGGCAACTTGATGTAGGTAAATTTACATTAACACAACCTGCTAATTGTGAAGATGCTATTAATTGTGTTTGTGGGGATTGAGTTGATTCTAATTCATATGTTGTTCGATTAAACTTATATGTATTATAACCCATTATATATATTTCATTGTTTATTTCAACTAAACCACAGTCTGTTGCTATAGTTGGTGATATTATTGATCTAAATTCTAATACTCCTGTGGTGTAGTTATATTGAGATATATAGTATTTTGGTTCATTTGTTGCTTTTGTAAGTATTATAAGTTTATTATCTAATGTTAATAATAAACCTCCTGTTACTTTTTCATAAGGAAGTAATTTAACTTTAAGAGTCCAAGTAGCTACATTAGATGTTATATCATATTCTACTACCATTATACCATTAGCGTATTTACGTAAAGGATAATTTGAATTATTAAATTCTGATTCAGTGAAGACACTAGATAGATCCTGGCTTCCTATATTATTTATTGTTCCTATTAATTTTGTATTATTAATAGCAAATAAACCAGTCCCTGCGGTTATATCATTATTTAATATTTTAGGTAAAGCAATGTATCTGTTAATAGTAGCAGTAAATGGGCTACTTGTTGTATTATATTCTACTATACTATTGTTACTTAAATTAGAACTATTAGTATTAAATGTGTATGACCACAATTTATCAGATGTATTAGCTATTACACCTCTAGGAGGATTAGTAGGACTAACTTCTTCTGATGGTGGTGTTGGTACACTTAGTAGTGTAGATGTATTGCTTGGAAAATTGTATGAATAATATTGATTTCCTTGTGTTTTATATAGTATATTATCACAGATACCAGTAACATTTGGAACAAAATTAACGTTATTACAACTGTTTATACCTGATGAACCTTGTACATCTCTACCAATATCATTAACATATGTTACTGAGTATGGGGTATTGTTGTTTATTTTGTATAAGCTATTAGATAGAGTAAAGTAAACACTTCCATTATTCTCAAATATTGTTCCTCTACCAGATTGGATAACTAAATCAAATTCTACAATACCAGATGGATATGAATATTGAGTAATATAATTCTGGCCTGTAGGAGTTTGAGAAATTACAATTAGTTTCCCTGTTGTAGTGTAAAGCATCCCCTGGATATACCTTCCCTGAATTGGGGTAAATACATCAGTTGATGTACCATTACCTGTTATGTTAAGTGCAATGATAATAGGAGAATAAAGTGATACACCTAATGTTCTTACACTTAATAAAGTATTTGAATTCAAAACACAAAATCCAGAATAACCTGATGATGATGAGCCTGAAGGTAAATTAATAGTTAATGTCCTGTTATAAGACATATTTGTAGGATTTACTTTATTGAACTCTATAACTATAGCTCGTACAGCATAAGTACTAGGGTTGTTAGGATTACCAGTAGTACTATTAGTTAAATACCAAAATTTATCATTACTAAAGGTTAAATCTGTAATAGGAGAACCTTGTTGTGGGTATGTAGATATTGTAACTAATGTTGAAGTATTAGTTAATAGGCTATAGTAATATGATCTATAAGCACCAACATTATTAATGATACTATAATTAAGATAATAAACAGGACATTCAGTAGGAGATGATGGAGAAGGTGTTATACTAGGAGTAACAGTATTACTAGGAGTTAAACTAGGTGTTATGCTAGGTGTTTTACTTGGTGATATACTAGGTGTTATACTAGGAGTAATAGTATTACTAGGGGTTAAACTAGGTGTTACACTAGGTGAAGGAGGTGGATTAGTACTACTTGGTGTTACACTAGGTGTTATACTAATACTTGGTGTTGTACTAGGTGTTATGCTAGGTGTTGCACTAGGTGTTGCACTAGGTGTTCTACTTGGTGATATACTAGGTGTTACTGAAGGAGCTGGTCCAAACTCAATATTCATACACAAGTCAGCTACTGTTGGTAGAGAACCTGAGATTGGCAATGATGGTGTCAGGCTAGGTGTAATTGATGGAGTTATACTTGGTGATGGCATTCTAGTAGTTTCTAATTTTTAATATTGTTTTGGTTCTAACCTCAAATTTTACTAATCCAGGTATTTTAAGAGCTTCGGACTTAATGCTTTTTGCTGTTTCAATTGCGTTCCCTTCAGAAATATATTTGATTTCTAATAGTGAGTAGTTGTATAAGTCGTTAGATGCTAATTGTAATTTTTCATTATCAATTACTTTAACAACTATTACGTCCTTAATGCCACGAATTTGATTGTATATTTCAGTAAAGTTAAAATCATTTTTCATCTTAATAATTACTTGCGTAAAATAAGTTTCAAATGATGCTTCACTTAATAATGTTTCTAAAAATACCATATTAGAATATATAAAGTCCCATAGGAACGTCGTTTAATGTTTTATTTAAGTTCTCTGAATTGGCTGCTAATTTTTCTAGTTGAGCTTGTCTTCCAGTTTTAGTCAACATTTCTCTTAATTGAACTAATAATGCTTCTTTGGTAGCTCTAGCATCAGTTAATAAATCTTGTTGATTTAATGTTACTTCAGATCCAGGAATAGGTACTGTACTGTATTTACCTCTAACATATCCTAAAATTTCACGACATAATGCTAATGTATATTGATAAATCCACATTCTACCTACTGAATTGATATAGTTGTAGTTAGGATTTATATAAGGTACATTAGATGGATTAGTTATCAAATTAGTAGCTGCAGAGCCGCTGGCTGTTCTTCCTCCGATTACACTATCTCTCTCAGACCCTTTAACATATTCTATCCATAAATTGTACTTTATTAATGGTACTGGGAATATTTTGAGTTGATTGTTTTGGATTTCAAATGAGAATGCTGCTTTTCTAACTTGGTCATTTAATTTAATTGCTTGTATTCTTTGTAAATCAAAAAATATAGGCATTAATAAGAATGTGATAGCAGGAGAATAAGCTCCAAATCCAAAACTATTTAATAATCCTTCATAGCTATATCCTATACCAACATATGGATCAAAATATCTCATAGATGCAGGTGGAGCTTCAAAGAATACTCTTTTAACTTCAATATAGTCATTAGGTCCTATAGATGCTGATTGTTGAGCCCAGAGATTTAGGTCATATGATTGTTTTCCTTCTTCCATAGGTATAGCACCACTGTAGTAAGTTACATTACCACCTACTCCAGCTTCACTTCCATAATTTTCAGCTACTCTAATCATACCTCCTAATGAAGGTGTCATTAGTAATTGGTTATAAGGTATAGAACCAGTAGCGTTACCTTCCATAGAAAGCATATTTTCCTGGATTTGGAATTGATATACTTCATTTCCATATACAGTAACGGCTTCTTCAAAAGCAGTATATATTTGAATAGGTTGAAGCTCTACTACTTCAATAGGCCATCCTAAACGTCTAGTTACAAATACTACAACGTTATCAGCATCAGTTTGAAAATCATATTGGTAATCATAGAACCCAAAAGCAGTATCTCCAGGGAAAAATGAAGAATTACCATTATATACAGGAATATCGGCCATTTTTATGTTTTAATATAAATATTAAAAATTTCTCCAAGGAAGTCCGTTCTGTACTGTTTCTGCTTCTTTAGCTGTTTTTTGAGCAGTTACACTATCTTGAAGAGCTGTTTCAATTTCAGTCACTCTTGTTTGCCCTAAAGATGATTTAACCCATCCTAATATAGTTTGTTCATTTAAGTTTGCATAAGGTATAAATCCTTCTTCAGATGAATCACCTGTTACTTCTAATTCTCCTATAGTTCTATCAATAAAACTATCCAATTGAACAGTACATGCGTAAGTTATGTTTATTATTAATCCGTCTGTTTTTTGATATTTTGTATCAAAAATTTGCCAAGTTGTTGTCATATTATTTTACTTTTATTTATTGTTTATATATATCTCCATTAAGTACACAAGCATACACATCTCCATTAGGGGCAGCAGCCATACCATACCATGAATAGTTTAGTTGGTTCATTGTTACAAAATTTCCTGTTCCTCCTACTCGTTTGTATATATTTCCTATACTAAACGAACAAGCATATATATTTCCATTAGGGGCAGCAGCCATACCTCTCCAAGTTCTACTTGTTTGACCTAAACCAGTGAAATTTCCTGCTCCTCCTGCTTGTCTATATATGTCTCCATTATCTACACAGGCATATATATCTCCATTTGGGGCAGCAGCCATACCAAACCAAGCTCTACTTGTTTGACCTAAAGCAACAAAATTTCCTGTTCCCCCAGTTTGTTTGTATATGTCTCCACCATTTACTGAAGCATATATGTCTCCATTAGGGGCAGCGGCCATGCCGAACCAGTTTCTGGTGGTTTGGTTTAAGGTTACAAAATTTCCTGTTCCCCCAGTTTGTTTGTATATATTTCCATTTGATACACAAGCATATACATCTCCGTTAGGGGCAGCAGCCATGCCTCTCCAGTTTCTACTTACTTGACCTAAACCTATAAAATTTCCTGTTCCCCCCGTTTGTTTATATATATCCCCAACATCTGTACTAGCATAAGCATTCCCACTAGGATCTACAGCCATACCTCTCCAACTTCTAGATGTTTGATTTAATGCTATAAAATTAGTGTCTAACCAATCAATTTTAGCTACTAACTGTTCATTAGTATAAGGATTAGCATATGTTGTACCTATAGTTACTTTATATGTAGTCTCTATGTCTAATCTAGTCATACATTGATCAGAGGTAATATAAGATTGCCCAGATTTTAATGGAAATCCACTAGTTTGAGCATCTGTAAAGCTTACCATTTGGTTATTTGCTAGACTATTCCATGCCATTTTCTAATACTTTAATTCTATTTTCTAACATTTCAATTTTAGCTACTAATACTTGAATATAATCAACAGATAACATTCCTCCACTAGTTTCACTTACAGCATCTGGTAATACTTTTTGTACTTCTTGGGCTGAATAACCTATTTTTTTGGTTTTATCTTCACTATTTTTCCAGATATATGTTATAGGTTTAATTGATTCTACATTATAGTCATATTCAACTAAATCTTTTAATCTGATATCAGAGCTGTTAAAAAATCCAGCTGCTGTTATATTACCTGTTGTAATTAATGATCCTGTTATTTGAACTTGGGAACCGGCAGCAAATATTAAGTTACTTCTAGAGGTATCTGAAGTTCCGTTTCCTACTATAAAGGCTGATTGGATTGAGGATGAAATATTAAATTGGCCTTGAGCATGTTGGTATAAACCAGCAGCCGTGGTTCCTAGCCCTTCAGCATGAGAATAAAACCCTGATGATAATGTACCATATCCTTCAGCATGTGAGTACCATCCTGATGATATAGTGTTAAATCCTTCAGCATGTGATGATTGTCCTGATGCTAGGGTGTTAAATCCTTCAGCATGTGAATAATTTCCTGATGCTGAGGTATAATATCCTTCAGCGTGAGAGCTATTGGCCAATGCTCTAGAGCCTCTTCCTTCAGCATGTGAATAATCTCCTGATGCTGAGGTAAAGTAGCCTTCAGCATGTGAATTTTGTCCTATCGCTGTAGTGTAGTATCCTTCAGCATGGGAACCTTCTCCTGGGGATGTGTTCCATTCTCCTTCAGCATGTGAAAATTGTCCTGATGCTCTAGTAGCGAATCCTTCAGCATGAGAGCCACTTGCTGATGCTATGGTAGATTCTCCTTCAGCATGTGAACCAAATCCTGATGCGGTTGTAATATCTCCTTCAGCGTGTGATGATTGTCCTGATGCTACTACATATTGACCTTCGGCATGTGAATATGGTCCAGATGCCCAAGAAAAAGCTCCTTCAGAGTGGGCACCATATTCAAGTGCTCTAGTTTCATACCCTTCGGCATGTGAGAATGGATTTCTAGCATGTGAACCTCTTCCTTCAGCATGTGAATAATCTCCTGATGCTGTTGTTTCATACCCTTCAGCGTGTGAATATGGTCCTGGTGATGTAGTGAGAACTCCTTCAGCATGTGAACTATACCCTGATGCTGAAGTAAAATACCCTTCAGCATGTGAATTTTGTCCTATAGCTGTAGTGTATAAACCTTCAGCGTGTGAGTATTGTCCTGATGCTACTGTACTAGCTCCTTCTGCGTGTGAATATTGTCCTGATGATGTATTGTCAATACCATTACTTAATGAACCTGTTATCACTACATTTTGTGATAATGGATTTACATATGATGATGACGTTGCAGTAGAAGCAAAAGATGCTGATGTAGCATTTGTGATACTTCCTGTTATTCCATTAGTTACATTTAATGAACCTGTAATTTGCACTTGTGAACCAGATGCAAATATTAAGTTACTTCTAGAAGCATTTGAGGTTCCATTTCCTACTATAAAGGCACTTTGTGCTGATGAGGAGATGTTGTACTGACCTTGTACGTGTTGGTAGGGACCTGATGCTACTGTGTATTGACCTTCAGCGTGTGAGCCAACTCCGGACGCGGTTGTAAAGAATCCTTCAGCATGAGAAGTATTTCCTGATGCTCGAGTAAAATACCCTTCAGCGTGTGCTTCTCGGCCTGATGCTACTGTTATATTTCCTTCAGCGTGGGAATGGTTTCCGGATGCTGTTGTATAATATCCTTCGGCATGAGATTGGAGTGCTGATGCTAGTGTAGCATACCCTTCAGCATGTGAAGATTGGAATGATGCTGTTGTAAGATATCCTTCGGCATGTGAATAGTTTCCTGATGCTAATGTTGACCATCCTTCAGCATGTGAGCCGGTTCCTTGAGCATTAGTGAAGTATCCTTCTGCATGGGAATATTGTCCTGTTGCTGTTGTTCGGTAACCTTCAGCGTGTGAATATGAATTTGAGGCTAGGGTGAGATATCCCTCTGCGTGTGAGCTATATCCTGAGGCTCGTGTAGCTTGGCCTTCAGCGTGTGAATAGAAGTTTGATGCAACTGTATAATCTCCTTCAGTGTGTGAACCTGGTCCTGATGCTGCTGTACTATTTCCTTCAGCATGTGAATAATATCCTGATGCTACTGTGCTTTGTCCTTCAGCATGTGAATAAGGTCCTGATGCTGTTGAGCCGTATCCTTCGGCATGTGCTCCAAATTCTGATGCTATTGTGCTAATTCCTTCAGCATGTGAACCTGGTCCTGATGATATTGTATTGGATCCTTCAGCATGTGAAGTATTTCCTGATGCTGTTGTACCGTATCCTTCAGCGTGTGATGCAAATCCTGATGCTAATGTTGACCATCCTTCAGCATGTGAATATGATCCTGATGCCTTTGTGCTAAATCCTTCAGCATGTGAACCTGTTCCTGATGATAATAACCCTGCTCCTTCAATATAGTAATAGTAAGGCTGGAATGGTGTACTAAGAGTAAAAGTAGTTTGATCGGCACCTCCATCGTACGTTATAGAACTTGCTACTGGGATGGTTGGGTAAAATACTTCATTAATAGGTACACCATTAAGGTTAATTCCTGTAAAACTATAAGGAGTTGAAAGGAATGTATAGTCGTAAGGTATTACTAAAGTATATTCGTCCATATAAATAACAGAGTTATCTATATCGGGTGTAAATATAGAAACAACATCACCTAG
>JACCDV010828656.1_pt1 | contig 10636 bp, 12 predicted proteins | sample 7446131 | NCBI WGS metagenome assembly JACCDV01 (sample SAMN15323448, study PRJNA562643) | freshwater metagenome | isolation source: river surface water | place: USA:Blue River Watershed | collected 2017-08-17
CCGACTCCTTGCGCGTCTGGAGCACATGCGTGTTGAGAGCGGGCGGCCAAGTGCCACCAAACTCTACAAAAGGCTCGGATCTAGATGCCTCAAAAACGCACAAAGACAGTTGTGCAAAGAGCGTGAGGCACTGCTGATCATTTTGGGTCGCTGGGGTTTGGCCATTCCAATGAACGAGGTGCTAGCAACAGCAAACGGTCTTGAACTCATGGATGACTTGGAGAGTGACTACCTCTTGCTGTCGAATGGGTACCGATGTGCAAGCGGTATTGCCGAGCGCTGGAGAGATCCGGCTGCCGCTGAATGGCTCCTTGAACGTGCGCACATCCGGGATCAGCAGCGTTTCTTCCTCAGGTTCTGATGATCTGGGGGGTTTTGCCCCAGATTGAAGAAAGCTTACCTGGGTGCTTGAAGCACAGGTCTGTCGCTTCCACCGCTTCTCCCCACGGTATGGCACCAATGGCCGAGGCTCAAGTTCGAATCCCCGACCTCACCAAAAAAAGGGGGGGTCGAAAACTGAGCGAGTTAGTTGAACAATCGCTTCTGGCCCGCCAGTGACTTCTTTCAATATTTCAATCCTTCAAACGCCTGTTTGCAAGTTGTTGATCTGATTGATTTTTTTCTTTCAACGCTTCCCCCGATCTTGAAGAAAGTACCCCTTTGATGGGGTACTCGAACTGTTGAGACGGCTTTCTGCTCAAAACCTCTTGACTTAGCACGTTCACAACCTGAATTTGAACCGTACCGATTGCACGCGGTTTTAGGTGATGCTGCCTCTGCAAAAAGTCTATTCAAAAATTGTTCTTAAGCATCCCTGGGTCAGCTTTCCCAAACCTGAATGCAGTCCTTATCGTTGATCAGCAGATTCGTTGCTCACAAGAACTGAGTCCAACCACTGCGATACGTATGGCCATAGCGTTGCATTTTGTGATTTGAAAAAACCAAAGTGCCCAATCTTGCCCCTATGACCTTCTGTCGCTGCGATCTCGACATGTTGTGTTTTCGCATTGATAAATTTTTGCAACAAGGTGAGAACTGTTCCTGATGGGGCAAATCCTCGGTCGTCAGAAATTGACAGAGCGAGCAATGGTCCGACATAGCCAGAGTACCCACTTGTGTCGAGTGTTGCATCGCCAAACAAATACCCTCTTGTAAGACTCCATTTACGCCAATCTCGCGCAACACCGCGCGGCAGGTCGTGGCCCACGCCCGCCCATGCTGGCAGGTACCCAAACAATTGCAGCAGCATAGGCGTTGCAAGCCACCACGCAGCGAGCAAGCGAGGCCATTGCGACGGAGGGTAGTCCCGCCAATCGCATCCACCCGACGCGATAAGTATGAGTGCATCAGCTTTGGAAGTGAGTGGTGCCAATCCCGATAGATGACCGCCTGAGCTATGACCAATGATCACCAACTTTCCCGAAGAATTGGTCGATCTGAGATGTTGGAGTACCGCTTGCTGATCGCGCTGTCCCCAATCACGCATCGTGGCGGAATCATCGCGAGCATGTACGGTGGCTGATTTGCCAATGCCTCTCGCATCCCAAAGAAAAACGTCAAATGCTTGCTCGCTTAGATAGGCTGCAAAAGCGTTGTAAAACTTGCAAGGTACGCCCGTTGCGGAATGAATAACGACTGCACCCCGGGCTGGCAATGCCCCCGTTGCACGTATCCACTTGCCTGCAAGTAAGCGTCCATCCTCAGTTTGAATATTGATGACTTCCATGCTTTTCATAGCCCCAAAAAAATTGTTTGAAAGCATGGTACGGTATGAACTTCACTCCACAGTCAAGATCTCATGCAAATAAAAACTTTGGAAGCTCGCAGCGGCCTGCCGCGTGACACCTTGAGGTTCTACGAGCGTAGCGGCCTGATCACTCCGCCCCATCGATTGCCAAACGGGTATCGCGAATACGATGAACACACGTTGACAGAACTCAAGTTCATTTCCGCAGCGCGTGAAGTTGGATTTACGCTGGCAGAGATCAAAAAAGCTATCCCGCACCTGAAGGCTCCGCCAGACCAATGTCTCGACTTGCTTGAAGGGTTGCGAGGTCGAAGGCAGGCTGTTTTTGAGCAAATAGCCCTGAGCCGAAAACAGTTGCGACGCCTTGATCAGTTAATTGAGCGGTTTAGCTAACAGTGGGGGCTGTAGCAAATCTCTCGGTCTAGAGTCATGCTTGGTATCACTGCACCAACATTTCGAACTATGAACTGGACCCCAAGTGCTTGATTTGCTTGTCCTTATAAAACTTAGGCGGTTTGTGATGAGGTATGTTCTGGGCCGCCAGAACAAGATCCTCCAACTCGCTCAGTTGGGTCGTCAAGCGCTCAGAGCCCCGCACCACGCGGGGCTTTTGCATTGGGCCGCTGCTGACCCCATCGACATCTACCCTCAAGGCCCGTTTCAAATCCCATTTTGTCTCAGAACCTCCTGACTTTTTCGTCGTGGTACGGCGAGAGGGGGTTGGCGAAAAATCGCGGTTTTGGTGCCGTACCGATTGAACGACGCGATCCCATCTCAGCCCGAAAGCGGGCTGTGGTACACAGAGTTCATCTCCTCGGAGAATCAGCACTTTTCCTGGTTGAAGTAAGGAACCTGAACCATCCCCGTTGCTAGGGCTTGATATTCAAGAACGTCACAGCCTTTCCGGTGTAACGAATCGATCCAGCAGGTCCTTGTGCCGATAGACCCATTGCCGCAGGCCCGGCTGCAGTTCGCGGCTGTCTGGCAGCGCAGCAGATTTCGATTCCGGTGGTGTGTGCTCAGCCGGGCTTTGAAGGTTGACCTGGCGGGCGTGCCCGAAGCGCAAAGACTGACGTAGGAAGATCGTGCAAAGCTCTTGCGTGGCGACTTTGATACGAGCGCTGGTTTCGGGACCGCTGCGCGTGGTGCGGTCGGTGAAGATGCTGTGCCCACCCGTGTTGTAGATCGCCAAGGTTCTGGGCGAACGCTTCATGGCCTCAAAGATCGCGATGCGGTCCTCGACCGTGCTGCGATAGCCGGGTAAGTTGATGGTGTCCTCCAGGCTGGTGATGTGTAGCGTGGGGGTGGTGACTGCTCCAAGCACCTGCTGAGCCGGCCCTTGGCCGAGCAAAGGCGGCGCAGAAATCAAAATTGCGGCCCTTATGCGCTGATCCTTCAGTTCGGCCAAGTTTGCACGGTCTGTATTCACCTGCGCACCCGCAACGAGCATGGCCGTGTTCGCGCCATACGAGTGACCTGCGACTGCTATTTGGGTGACGTCGATCAGTCGGCCATGATCTGAGGCGAGGACCTGATCCAGGGCAAAGCGCAAGTCCTGCGCTCTGGCCAGCGCTTCGGCGTCACGAGCGGCCGACTGCAGGCGTTGCACCAGGTCGATTGGGTTGCCTCGCCACACATTGCTGTCACTGCCCACATGTTGCGGGTGCAGGCTGGCCATGCCGGCATCGGCCCAGTAACGAGCGAGGTAGCTGTAGCCCATGCGTGAACCACCCAAGCCGTGCGAGAACACGACCAGTGGCACCGGTTCATCGGGGTTGGCCAGATAAGGCAAGTAGAGGCGTGCAGGAACAGGCCTTTGCCGGTCGGGGTCGAGCAACTCGAGATCGAGGACGCGATGGCCCGCCGTGGGTGATGCCACCGACGGCCCCGCTGAAACCGCTAACTGCAGGCCCAGCCCAGCGATGGGCAGGCCCAAGGACCGAGCGATGAATTCGCGGCGTTTCATGAGGCCTTATTGTCGACTGCGCGCTTTGCAAGCCACGGGCGGATCCACATCAGCACGCCCGCACTGGCCACCATGGGAAACACCCCCCACTGCACGATGGCAACAAAGGTCGGATTTTCTCGCAGGGGGCTGGCGTACACGAAGGCGCCCAGGACGGGTGTGGTGGCCAGATGCAGATTGCGAAGCAGGCGATGTGACAGTTTCATGGCAAATACCTTGTAAATCAATTCATCCCTTGAAGTGGATTGGACAGGTGGAGAAATGAGGAAAGTGAGATCAAGTCATGGTGGACTTCACGGGTGCAGGCCGGAGCATGCGCTTGGTGATTGCAGCGACCATTGCCCTTGGAACAATACGGTTGCCCAAAATCATGAGTCTGTTGGTCGTACCTACTACGTGGGTCAACCCGCCACGAACCATCAGATCAACGCCTGCTCGCGCAACTTTTCGAGGATCGGTACGAGCCTCCTGGCGAAAAAAATGACCCCCATCGATTCGTTGAGGGTCAACGCTATTGAAGAAAGCCGTGTCGGTAGGTCCAGGGGCAAGGCAACTCACACTGACGCCGTAGTCTTCCATTTCTTTCGCAAGTGCTTCGGAGAAATTCAGAACGAACGCCTTAGATGCGCCATAGGCCGCAAAATAGGGTGTTGGCTGGAAAGCCGCCGTTGAGGCGACGTTCAGAATGCGGCCTGCACGCCTTTGCTTCATGGGTTCCCCATAACAACGACAAAGCTCTGCGACTGCTACGACATTGAGCTGCAACATGCGGTAAATCTGCGCAGGTTCGATTTCGATGTGTGCATCGACGATGCCAAAACCCGCGTTGTTGATGAGCGTGTCAATGTGGAACCCATGTTTCTGGGTATGGTCGAAAAGCCGCTGTGCAGCCCCGGGTTCAGACAGATCGACTGAGTGCGCGTGAACCTCGGTTCCGTGAGTTGCGCGTAGTTCGTTCGCTGCAGTCTGCAGTCGCACTGCATCCCGTCCAACCAGGATGAGACTGTGTTCGCGTGAGGCCAGTAGCCTGGCCATCTCCAAGCCGATACCGCCGCCGCCTGTGATGAGGATAGAGTTCGCCGAACTCATAACGAGTGCTCCCTTGAGAACTCAATGCGGCACTGAAGGAAATCATCAATCCGTGCAATGACACTCACTGGGTCATCGACGACCGAAATATGGGCCGTGTCGAGCACCTCAAAATGACCATTGGGCAGTGCTTCAGCTGCACGCTTTAGAGCGTCAACTGGGTACATCGTATCTTGGTGACCAGCCACGAACAGTGTGGGTGCCTTGATCCCGTTCATACGATGAGCGAGCGGTTCCCGATCGATCAGCACCGATCGAACCGCCTGTGAGAGCGCAGCACCATCGGCTTGACGAAGATGGCGATGAAAATCCCCTTGAATGACACCTCCACGCTCGATGGTGGAGGGCAGGAAGAAAGCCTTCGCGACGCCGTTTCTGTAAGCCGCTGTGGAATGGATCCAGCGTGCCCCCCAGACGACAAACCGGTCACTTAGGCTGGGGCCGTCGGGAGCCTTGATGACCGGCGTATTGAGCATGACCACAGCCAGGGTTCGCCTCGGGTGTAGCAGCGCAAATTCTCCTGCGACCAACCCTCCCCAGGATGTTCCAACCACCACCACTGGTTCGGAGACGGTCAATGAATCGAGTACCTCACCCAGTGCTTGGCCACAGTCACTCATTGAGAAAGCACCGGGTGACCGACCACTTTCCCCGTGACCTGGTCCGTCAATGGCGATGATTCGATGTCTGCCACGCCAGACTTCAATTGGATGGCGGTAAATCCTGTAGTCGGCGAGGATCGAAGGCCACAAGACGATAGTTTGACCCTGAGGATCTACCGGTCCTGTGTCACGAACAGCGAGTGCGCCGACACGCGTTAAGACTTGGCTGGGAGGCGGCAGCAGTGATGACGGTGCTTTTGCTGCTCTGTCTTGTGTCAGGGTCATTGTGGCGGTCGTCATGGTGTGTGAATTCAAGATTCTTGGCAGGATGTCCAGCAGATTTTGCAGGTATTGCCGATTAATGTATACAGCGATAACATGCCCCCATGCAAAACAATGAATTGCCTAAAGCCTCTTATTGCAGAAGCACAGCCAAACCCCGACAGCGGAGCTTTCACCACGGCAATCTCCGGCAAGGACTGATCGACGCCGCACTGGCTGCTCCTGAGATCGAGGGACTGTCGTTGCGACAGCTCGCCGCTAGTCTTGGTGTGACGGCTGCGGCCGCCTACCGTCACTTTGAGAGCCGTGAAGGCCTGTTGTTCGAAGTTGCCCGTATTGGATTCAACCGCCTTAGGCAGCGGTTTGCTTCTGCTTTTGATATCAAAGCCCCGCCATCGGGCGTTGAAGAGGCTCGGCTCCGTCTGAGCCGACTAGCGCAGGCCTATTTGCAATTCGCCGATGACGAGCCAGCCCTGTGGCGGCTGATCTTTGGCGCACAGGCTGAGGCTTACCGTCAGACGATCGATTCAGAAGGTGACCCCGACAGCTACGAATATCTCCCCGCGGCATTGTTGGGCTTGTATTTGAAGGGGGTTATTCCTACTCAGCCGAGTGAGCGTGATGCGTTGTTCGCGTGGAGTGCGGTCCACGGCGCAGCCACCTTGCGCAGCGGACGCGTTCCGGGAGCTCTTATTTCCATCCCGGAACTCGCCAACGAGGTGGCTGAACGTGTGATCCGTGCCATGAAACATGAATGACTGAGATAGGAGACCCTGACATGATTCTTCACGACCTGAGCGCAGGCATGCATCCCCGCCGAGTGCGCATCTTCATGGCCGAAAAAGGCCTAGCGATTGACCGGCGCGAGGTGGATGCCGCCGGCGGCGCCAATGCGATGCCGGATTTCCTGCGGCTCAATCCCTTGGGGAAGCTGCCCGTGCTCGAGCTCGACGATGGCAGCGCCATTGCCGAGTCCTTAGCGATTTGCCGTTACCTGGAAGCGATGCAGCCGCTGCCGTCGCTGATGGGGAGATCCTCTCAGGCGTCAGCGCATATCGAGATGTGGACCCTGCGCATGGACCACGAGCTGTCTCACCCGATTGCGCTGGCTTTTTTACACAGCGGTGATTTCTACCGAGGGCGGATCGAGCAAGTGCCAGAGGTTGCGAGTTGGGCACGTAGCCATGCGCTTCAAACCATGACATGGCTGGATGGTGAGTTGGCTGGACGCAGTCACATCGCGGGTGAGGACTACACCATGGCCGACATCGTCGCGCAATGTGCCTGTGTTCTGGGCAAGGCGGTTGGCTTGCGCATCCCGCCCGAGATGACCCATTTGTCGCGCTGGTTTGCTCAGGTGTCGGCCCGCCCGACCGCACGGGCTTGATGCCCACATGAAGGAGAACGCCATGCCCAGACCCGGGGTCTGTTGTGTGATTGGTGCCGGAGATGCCACTGGTTCGGCGGTGGCCCGGCGCTTCGCCAAAGAGGGCTACACCGTGTGTGTGGCGCGGCGAACTGCGACGGCTCTGAAGCCGCTGGTTGACCAGATCACCGTCGAGGGTGGCAAGGCTGTTGCATTTGGCCTCGATGCGCGCCGAGAGGACCAGGTGGTCAACTTCTTTCATCACATCGAAGCCGAGGTCGGACCGGTCGAGGTGATGGTGTTCAACGTGGGCGGCAATGTTCGCTTTCCTGTTCTTGAAACGACCGCACAAAAGTATTTCAAAGTCTGGGAGATGTGTGCCATGGCCGGCTTTCTGGCAGGCCGCGAGGCCGCCCGGGTCATGTTGCCGCGAGGGCGTGGAACATTGCTCTTCACTGGCGCCACGGCCAGTCTGCGCGGCGCTGCAGGTTTTGCGGCCTTCGCTGGTGGCAAGGCGGCGCTGCGGTCGCTCGCTCAATCCATGGCGCGGGAACTGGGTCCCAAGGGGCTGCATGTGGCGCATGTGGTGATCGATGGCATGATCGATACGGCTTTCACGCGTGAACATTTTGCACAGCGCGTCGAGGAAGTCGGACCTGATGGCATCCTGAATCCGGACCATATCGCCGACACGTACTGGTGGTTGCACCAGCAGGCACGCGACGCGTGGACTTTCGAACTTGACTTGCGCCCTTCTGCGGAAGGGTGGTAATCACCTTGTCGATATGAATGAATCGCCAGTCCCCGGTGAAAAACTCAAGTTTTAAATTGCCCTGGGTAAAGCATCAGACAAGAAGTCATAGACGGCCCGAATCCGTTTACTGGTACGGATTTCTTTGTGAACAACCAGCCAAACCGGTAGCGGCTCAATTTTCAGTTTAGGCAGAACCGTGATCACTGCAGGATCGGTACGGATCTGGTGCTCGCTGACAAAGCCAATTCCCAACCCTGCTCGCACGGCCTGCCAGACGACGATCAAGTCGTCGGTCCGAAACGCAAAGTGCTCCCGTTCGACGTGTAGGCCTTGCGAGAGGAAGCCTTTCACCGTGTCGTCTTTTCGGTCCCCCCCGATGAGATCATGACCCAGCAGGTCGGCGGGTTGACGTGGCACGCCGCGACGACGCAGGTAATCCTGATGAGCACATGCCTTCAAAAAAACTTTTCCCACCCGCCGAGCAATGATGGTGGCCTGCTCTGGTTGAACCATGCGAACCGCGATATCGGCTTCTCGTTTCAGGAGGTTGCTTACGGAATTACTGGCGACTAACTCTACTTGCACCTCTGGCAATGTCAGACGCATCTGTGCCAGCAAAGGGGGCAGTACAAAGCACGCCATGGGTTGGCTAGCACTGATGCGCACTGTTCCAGAGGTTGAACGATCGGAACTAGCCACACTGCGTGCAAGCCCATCGGCTCCACTTTGCATGATGCGCGCAGATTCGGCCAGGCGAAGTGCTGCCTCGGTGGGTAACAGCCCTCGTCCTGTCCGCTCGAATAGAACTAAGCCTAACTGGGATTCAAGCTCAGCCACATGTCGGCCGATGGTGGGCTGGCTCGTTTGCAGTTGGCGTGCGGCTGCAAGAAGACTGCCATTTTCAAGTACGGCAAGGAATGAACGCACGAGCGACCAGTCAAACATGTTATTCATAAATGAAATTCAGAGATAAATAAATAATCAATTGTGTACATGCAGAAGGGTCCACACAATACCCCCGATTGACCTTTTTTTGACGTCTACCCAATGAAATTCTTTAACGTGGAGATGAGGATGGAGTTGAATAAACGAGTGAATTCCTCGGTGAAATTCTCCGAAGTTGTTACCGAAGCCGTCCCAAGTCGCCGAGCCTTCATTCGCCTCTTGGGCGGTGGTACCGTGCTTGCCGCCACTGGCACGCTCACGGGGTGCAGTGGCCAACTGCCCGAGGCAGCTGTCGAACCCTGGCGCAGTCCTGATCGCGAGACCGACACGCGGCGATTTATCCTTGCACATGCTCTGCTGGCACCCAACCCCCACAACCGCCAGCCTTGGATTGCCGACCTGCGGGAAGCTGGTCGAATTCACCTGACTTGCGATGGTGAGCGGTTGCTGCCCGAGACCGATCCCTTCGGGCGGCAGATACTGATTGGCTGTGGTGCTTTTCTCGAGTTGGCTGTGATCGCCGCTGCCCAGCGCAGCTTGTCACTGAAGGTCGAACTTTTTCCGGAAGGTACACCCGCTGACCAGGCTCTGCCAAAGGGCAGCCGCGTAGCGACATTGGTTCTGGGCGAACCTGGCAGTGCGCCCGCCGATCCCTTGTTTGCCCAGATCGTGCGTCGCCATTCGGGTAAAACTGCCTACGCGATCGATCGCGCCCTGCCGGAGGCGCTCGTGCGCAGCTGGGGCGAGACGGCCACCCGCTTTGGCCTGCGCAGCGGTGTGGCGGCTGGCGCGGCAGCGATGGATCCGATCCGCCGTATCACCCGCGAGGCCTACGAGATCGAAGCTACCACGGCACGCACTTGGCTCGAGTCAGCCCGCCTGATGCGCATCGGGCCCGGTGCTATTGCAGCGAACCCCGATGGCATCAGCCTGAACAGTCCGCTGGTGCGTGCCCTGCACACGGTCGGCCTTTTCGATCCAATGGAGGTGCCTGCAAGGGGTAGCAAGGCGCTGGAGCGTGTGATGGAGCGATGGGTCCCCTTCGAGACGGGCAGCGGCTTTTTGTGGTTGGCCAGCCCGGACAACACGCGCCGGACACAAGTGGCCTCTGGCCGCGCCTATGTGCGCACTCACCTGCTGGCCACGGCTGCGGGTGTGGACATGCACCCGTTGTCTCAGGCCCTGCAGGAGTTCCCGGAAATGCGCGGACCGAGGGAGGCACTGCACCAAACACTGGGCCTAGGTTCAGTGGGTGAAACGCTGCAGATGCTCTCGCGAGTGGGATTCGCCACCGAGTTGCGTGGGCCGAGCCCGCGACGTAACTTGGAGTCCCTTTTGCGCACATGAGGCTTACTCTCCTGTGTTGTCAGAGGTTCATTCATGACCTAATGTGTTCCTGGGGCCGTCTCATAAAACCTCCGCAGCCCCGCAGACAATCCACTGTTATCAGAGCCCTTTGAATTAATCCTCAGAGACCGTTTCAATCCGTGAACTCGATGGGATGTAATACGTGCTCTATCCGGGTTGTGCCTTGCAGTTTGCAATCCCGTCACGCCAACCCTGCCATTGGTTCAAATGCTGAACCGCTGGTGCACCAGTGCTTGTCGCATGGGCAGACCGACTGTATCTTGACCCTGTCGACCCCAAAGTGGACGGCAGTTTTCTTCAACCCACAATAGGTGAACCCTCATGCTTCAACGTTCTCTGACATATTTCATCGGCCCTTTGCTGTGCGCCACCTTGATGCCCGCTGCTGCGTTGGCGCAGGCAGATTCCAAGGGTTTTTACGCCACGATCTACGCTCAACAAAGCCGGATTGACGCCTCCAATTTCACAGAATCCGGCGCCATGGGTGCTGGCAGTGGTCTGCGCGCCGAGTTTGGTA
>JACCDV011235863.1_pt1 | contig 10634 bp, 9 predicted proteins | sample 7446131 | NCBI WGS metagenome assembly JACCDV01 (sample SAMN15323448, study PRJNA562643) | freshwater metagenome | isolation source: river surface water | place: USA:Blue River Watershed | collected 2017-08-17
AGACCTTGTCCGGCACGTCATCGGAGCGGATGGGCACGGTGCCGGCGATCAGCCAGACGCCGAACTCGCGCGCGGTCTCGGCCAGCACGTGCTGCATGGGGGTGCTCGGGGTGCCGGGGGTTTGCGCATCGGCCAGCGGTTCGGCGATGTCGAGCTTGTCGGCGTCGCGCTCGCCCATCAGGCAGAAGTACTCGGGCAAGGCGACCAGCTCGGCCCCGGCGGCAGCGGCCTGGGCGATCAGGCTGCGCGCGACCGCGAAGTTCTCGTCCACGCGTGGCGTGGAGACCATCTGGATGGCGGCGACTTTCATGCGAGGGGACCTCTCGTCGGGAACGTGGCTTCCATCATGAGGGAAGGTCCCGGGCCGTTGCAAGCCGGGGAAGCGCCTGATCGGCCCAGTGTGGCGCAATGGATGCGCAGCGTTCAGTGCATCGGCAGGGCGCGGGACGCTGCCAGAACCTCGGCGGGTGTTTCTTCAAAGACCACGGCGATGTGGATGAAGGACTTGACCGCCTGCCCCTGCAATTGGCCAGGCTGAAACCGCGCGCTCAGGAAGGCGTTGCGTGCGGCTTCGACAAAGGCCATGGGGAGCTCTCCCTGGACGGGGGTCACCTTGCGCACGTGGCCGTGTTCATCGATGTAGATGGCCAGTGTGGCTTCGTGGCGAAGGTGTTTGGGCTCCTGCGGCGGGAAGACGATGTCCAGCACCCCCTGGAGGCGAGGTGCGATGCTCAGCTCGCTGCGGGGGTGGTAGACGTCCGGGGCGGGTGTCGAGGGCGGCTGCGGGGTGGCATCCACGGGGGTGTTCTCGGGCGCTTGAGCAGCAAGCTCCGGCACCGGTGCCGACACGGGCTCGTGCTCGTGCGCCTGCTCCGGCTCGTGTGGGGTATCGGTGTCCCCTTGTGCGGGCGATGGCGGGGTGAGCGCCGCGGCTGGCGTGAAGGTGCTGGCTTGTGTGGTGGCCGGAGCCGCCGCGATGAGTTGCATGGACAGGGGCGAGAGGCCCCCCGCGGCCGTGGCCGACAGGGGGACGCCGGCCTGGGAGGCGCCTTCGGCCTTGTGCCAGCGCACAGCCGAGCCGATCACCGCCACGTGCAGCGATGTGGCCAGCAGCAGGGGCGTCGTCCAGCGCATCCGTCAATCCACCAGTTCACGCCATGAGGTGCGGCGCACCGTGCCACCGCTGGCGCTGCCCGAAACGGGCGGGGTCCGAGTGGCCAGCGTTCCATCGCTGCCCTGCACGATCAGGCGGGTGTTGCCGTTGCTGTCGCGCACCCAGCTGGTGCCCACCAGCAGGGTCTTGTTGCTGAACTGCGTGCCGGCCGGCGTCTGGCTGTTGATGATCCCGCCGGTGAGGGCGTTCAGGTAGTACAGCCAGGACGAACCGCCGGAGGAGCACGCGTCGCCGGTGGGAATCGCCGTCGGGATCACCAGGGTGGTGAACTGCGCGGTCATCGAGGTGCTGATGCGCTCGTTGGCGTTGGGCAGGTCAACCCACCAGCCGCCGTTCGTGCTCCAGTTGACGGTGTCTGCACTGATCGAGGCGGTCGTGCCACTCACCGTCAGGGTGTGGTGGATGAACTTGTTGTTCTCGCGGATGTCGCCCCAGGTGGAGTCGTCCAGCGGGTCCTTGATGGCGTAGATGCTTTGCTGGGTGCTGTCGGTGATGTCGTTCTCACCCAGGTAGCGCCCGGTGCCCACGATCACCACGGCCTTGCCGTCGGCCTGCACCAGAACGGGTTTGGTGGTGATGGGCTGCGGCGCGGTGGCGCTGACCATGGCGGTGCCCAGCAGGTGAGCGGCGGTCGGTGCATCGGGGTCGAAGCGCCACACGTTGCCCTCGTTGTCGCCGCCATAAAAGCGCTTGGCGGTGTTGTTGGCCTCGTCATCGACCCAGGCGTTGATTTTGGCCAGGCCGCTGGGCGTGTCCTTGCTGCCGACCGTGGTCGGGATGCCATTGGTGATGGTGGCGACACCCGTGTTGGCGTTGACGATGAACAAGCGGCCCAGCCCGTCACCGCTGTCATTGTTGTAGCCCGACGAGAAGGCCACCACCCAGGTGCCATCCTTGTTCTTGGTGATGACAGGGTTGCCGTAGCTCAGGCCCAGGTTGGCGTGCGTGAACTCCCACAGCAGCAGAGGGGACTCGGGGTCGGTGATGTCCAGGGCGTAGTAGGCCTTGCCGCCCTTGTTGAGGCCACCGACGAGGATGGTCTTCCACACCCGTTGCGTCTCGCCGCTGACGCTCACGTCCACCTGGATGTCTCCGACGACGGGCGCGCCATCAACGAAATACTGGTGCCTGTTGCCGTACTGGTTGTCTGCCAGCTTGTACAGGTTGGGCATGACGGCACTGGGAATGAAAGCCCAGCGCTCGTTGCCGGTTTCGGCGTCGATGGCGTGCAGCATGCCGTCGTTGGCGCCCACGTAGATGGTCGCCCCGCGTGTGGTGCTGGTCTTGAAGTTGTTGTAGCCGCTGTCGGCGTAGCTGAACGGTGGCTTGTTCACGTACACCGGGGCGCCGTTGATGATGTCGCCCAGCAGGTGCTCGCGGCGCCGATAAAGCGCGGCCACCGTGGTGCCCGATGTGGTGATGGCCGACTCGTGCGTGCGCACACCACGCAGGTAGTCAACCAGGTTCACGCCATTGTTGGCGTAGGCCAGGTCGGTCTCTGACAGGCCTGCGCACTGGCTGGCCTGGACCGACTTGTTGCACAGGTTGTCGAAATGGGCTTTCTGGGCTGCATCCAGGTTGCTGTAGGTGAACGCGGTGAGTGTGCCCTGCAGGTTGAACAAGACCTTGCGATCGGTGAGGTTCAAGGCGTCCAGCTGGGCCTTGGCTGACCACTCCACCTCGCTGGAGATGTTGGCCGTGGCACCGTCCAGCGCGTATGCGATGACGTCGCCTGTCCAGGCGCCGGTGGTGTAGCCGGCACGGAAAACACGGTTGTCACCGTCGGCGACGAGCTCGATGGAGCTCGTCGCCGCTGAGGATGAGGCCCCGTCGGTCTTCTGCAGGGAGTCGATCACGCCAGCGATGGCTTCCTTCAGGGAGCCAGCGTCCATCGCCGAGTAGTACTGTCCGCGGCCGTTGACGGCGGCGTGCCACAGGTCGTCGATGTTGACGGCGCCCTCGCCGTCACCGGGTTGCGGCCAGTTGCGGGTGCCGTTCTTGAGATCGACGTAGTCGCCGCTGGTTTGCGTCAGGTAGTTCTTGTCATACAGCAGGGTGCCGCTCAGGCCCATGCCGATGGTGAACGTGTTCATGTGCTGGTGCTTGGCTGCGTCCCGGCTGACTGTGGGCACGATGTCGCTGCAGACGTCGCGCGTGGTGCCCGATGCGCTGGAGCTGCAGTTGCCCAGGGCGGAGGTTCGCAGGTCAGTGGCCCAGTAGTACTGGGCGACGTCGGCCAGGGTCTTGGAGGCGCCGGTGCCGGCCTCGACCACGGTGCCGCTCACAGGGGAGGACGACGTGAAGGTGTTGGCGCTCCTGCTGGTGGGCTGCAGGTTGGTGGCTTCGGTGCCGTCCGATGTGGTGGTCTGCCAGCTGCCGAAAGAGGCGGCAGACCACGAACTCCAGCCCGAGGAGCCGCTGGGCTTGGATGGCGAGTAGGTGCTCTTGCAGGTGCCGGAGCCGGCCGATGGGACCGAGTTGGCAGAGTAGATCGTCGCGCCTGTGCCGGTGTTTTCCCAGTTTGCGTAGCTGATCGCAGAGTAGGTGGTGGTTTGGCCTGATGCCTCGATTTTTGTGTAGGTGGCCACACCTTGCTGTGTGATGGGCGTGGCTTCAGTGCCTGTCTGGCGACAGGTGTTGGTTTCGGTGTAGGTCTTGCCAGAGGATGTTTTGGTGCGGGTGTAGATGACGTCGCGACGGCGGTTGTAGGTTTCGGTGAGGGTGCGGGTGGCGGGCGAGGTGTAGACCGTCTGGGTCTGCGTGAACAGCACGGAGTCATCGCGCATGGGGCGATCTTCGAAGGCGTCGTGCTGGTCGATATCGGCGCCGTTGAGTTGATCGCCGTTGTCGCCGTTCCAGTAACCATCGGTGGTCAGCAGGGCGTAGTTGCGCTGGCAGGCGTACTGCACCGGGTCGGTCTGACCGCTGTGCTGGTTGGCGTAGTAGCGGCCGGTGTTGGCCAGGGCCTTGCGCAAGGGGGTGCCGCCATTTGGCTGCACCTGGTAGAGGCTCTGATAGAACTTGTCGGCCTGGCCGTTCGCTCCGCCGCTGAAGGCGTTCACGCCAAGGAATTTGTACGAGCCGCCGTCGGTGTAGCTGGGCTCGCGGATGGTGGAAAAGCCCACGCGGTAGCTGTCGTCCAGGGCGGTCAGCGCCTGGCCCATGGCCGTGCGCATCAGCAGGTAGCGCTTGCGGTAGTAGGAGTACCAGTTGGCGTAGTTCGTTTGTTGCGCGGGGGTGAGGCCGCTGACGTTGACGCGGGTGAACACGTCCTTGCCTGGTGCATCACCGATGTTGCTGCGGCATTCCTGCGCGAAGGTGTTGTCGACGACCCCGGCTGCGGTGTAGCGCCAGGCCATCTTGGGCTGGGTGCCGGAGGCCTTGTAGGTGTAGTAATAGTGGCCAGACAGATCGGTCGTCGTTCCGCCTGCATAGCCATCCTTGGCGGCATTGGGGTAGCTGGCATTGTTGTAGCGCACGGGGGTGCCAGCCTTGTCGTTGTACTTGCTGGGAGGCTCGTAGGTCTCCGAGGGGTCGTAGGCCACGCCGTTGCACTGGGAAGAGCGGTAGCCATACCAGTTGCTGTAGGGCAGGTAACTGCCCTTGTAGCTGGTGGAGTTGGACGAGTAATACCCCAGGTCATCGGGCATCCAGTCCCAGTCCATGGATCCGGAGTCATCCAGGATCACCATCAGGTTGGGCTTGGCTTTGACGCTCGGGCGTGTGGCCAGTGGCTCGTTGTCGATTTGGGTGGTGCCAGCCATGGCGCTGGTGCACGGCAAGGCGAGCACGGCACACAACAAGGCGGCGGCGCGGGTCACCGGGCGCAGTGAGTCGGCCAAAGGCAGGCAGGTCTTGGAGCGGGACATGATGGGATCCTTTCCCAGCTGATGCGGGGGCCTGGGGCCTCAGAAGTGAACCACCGTCTCGGTGAAGCTCACGGTGTTGCGTGCGCCCTGAATCCGCACGACGATGCGGTAGTAGGGGCCGGCGCCGAATTTGAATCGGGTGGGTTCGGCGTAGCTCAGGTCGCCCTTGACGGAGGCGCTGCCGCCGGTGCTGCCAGGGGGCCTGATGCAGCTGATGGTGCTGTCGGTGCCCGGGTCGCCGATCTTGTCGCACATGCGAAAAATGACGTAGCTGGCTGTGTTGCCGTTGATGTCGCCGCTCACCTGGGTGGGCGTGATGTCGCAACTGGCGTAGCTGCCGCTGTCGGCGTAGTCGCAACCATCGTTGTTCCAGTCGATGAGCTGCCGGGCATTGCGGGTGGCCGCCGCAGCGTTGGCGTAATGCGTGCCGGTGGCATCGACGGTGGCCGTGGCTTCACGTGTGCTGGCGTAGTAACCGCTGTCTGCGATGTCGTCGTTGAGTGTGGCCAGGTTGGTGGTCAGCCAGTCAACGGCAGCGCGCGTGGCCTGGTCGCCGGAAGCGGTCGCATCCTGCTTGAAGCCGAGGTTGCCCATGAGCAGGGCGCCGATGTCGACCGATCGCACCAGGGCCAGGGAAGACAGCAGCAGGGCGACCAGGGCGAGCAGCGTGAAGAGCAGGGTGGCGCCACGCTGGCGGGCTGGGAGTCGTGCCGAGGATCGATGTGAACTGTTCATGGACTCGGCCTCAGGAATGCCACAACACGTTGCGCAGCGGAACGACGGTGTCGTAGACCTTGTAGCGATAGCGCTGCCAGTTGGTGAGGTGGTCCACCTTCAAGGTGATGCACTTGCTGGATTCGTTGCAGTCGGCGGTGGTGACATCGGCAAACGTGTCGTTGGCGCCGACTTCCCATGTGGGCTGGCTGGTCGTGACGTTGGAGGTTTCCTGCTTGTCGCTGCGCGCCACGACGACCAGGCGAACGGTCAGCACCTGCTGCCAGCCTGCCGGGGTGGTGGGGGTCGTCTTGTCGTAGGTGTCGACGACGCCGTTTGCGTCGGTGTCTTTGCCGTAAAGGGCCTGCAGGTTCACGATCTGCGAGAACAGGTCTTGCGATGAGGTCGTGCCGTCCGCCCACGAGACGTCGCTGGACGCGAGGTTCTGGTTGGCCCCGACCGAGTACGTGCGCAGCACGGGAGTCCCCATGTTGATGAGCACGCTCTTGGCGGGCATGTCATCGGAAAAGGTGTCGTCGTGATTCCAGTGGCCGCTGGTCGTGTCGTGAGGGATGTTGGTGGTGCTCAGGGTGGTGCCGGCCACCTGGAACAGCCGGCAGTCGCTGCTGTTGAAGTCGGTGATGGTCTCGGGGGCGATCACCATCATGTCGCCGGCCGTCACCCCCAGGGCCGAATCCACCACGAAAGACTCGCTCGCATCGGTGTGGTTCTCCTGGGTCTGCATGGGCACGGAAGCCTGGCGGGTGCGCGCCTGCAGCACGGTCACCTGGTCTGGCGCGCCATTGGCTCCGGCGGTGATGACCACGGGGGCCAGGGGGATCTGGCTGGCGGTGCCTGCCGCGTTGAACTGTCGGTTCAGCTTGCAGCCCATCACGGCGGGGATGGCGGTGGCGCCGTATCCAGCCATCTGGATGTCGCGCTGCAGGGTGTACAGGGTCAGGGCGCCGTTGAGCTGTGCGTCTCCGCCGGCCGAGATGGTGCGGCGACGCGTTTCGGCCTGCAGCAGCACTTGCGAGACGATGAGCACGGTCAGCAGGCCCAGCACGATGGCGATCATCAGCTCCACGATGGTGAAGCCGACTTGCCTGCGTGAGAAGAGGATGGGGTGCTTGGCCATGTCAGTTCACCGCTGCGATGGTGGTCTGAGTGACGTACTGGTGCGTCTCGCCACTGGGGGTGGCCCAGCGGATGCTCACCTCCACGTCGCCGCTGCCGGCCGTGACCGTGATGGTGCTGGCGCCCGACGGCAAGGCCGCCGTCACCTTGTCCTGCCAGGACTTGCAGCGGGCGTGCGATTCGCAATCGTCGCCGGAGTAGGACGACAGGTTGGTGACGTCGCCCCACATCTGGCCGATGACTTCGCTGGCGAGCGCTGCGGCATCGGTGCGCACCTTGGCGTCGGTCTGGGCGCGGGTGAGCGAGCCCTGCAGTCCGACGAGGGAGAGCACACCGAGCGCGAACAGGAGGATCGCCACGAGGATCTCGATGAGCGCGAAGCCGCCGGCACGTGCGGGGGAAGCGTTTTTGGGGGATGTCATGGTGGGGCCTTTCAACACTTGCGGGGATCGCCCGTGGTGCTGATGCCCGGCTCGCACAGACGGACCTGGCCTGCGGGCGAAACCTGAACACGCAGGTCCTTGTAGCTGGCGTCGGTCTGTGGGCCGGTGATGTTGATCTGGCTGATGGCGGTGGCGGTGTTGGCCACGCGCCCGAATGCGTTGAAGGTGATGGACGTTGCGGCGGTGGCCCCGTCGTCCTGCAAGGCCTCAATGGCCACGGAGGCCCCGGAGTCGGCCAGCGATCGGCTGGCGACGATGCGAGGTGCCGATGTCGGCGATGGTGCCGTGGCGCACAGCTTGGCGGGGTCATCGACGCTGACCACCCACGACCCGCTGGTGCTGTCGAGCTCGCAGGTGTTGTCCAGTTGGTTGCTGTCGTTGTGGCTGACCAGCCAGAAGGTCACGTTCTGATTGCGGCGGATGGCTTCGTTGCGAGCGGTCTGCAGGCCTTGCTGCAAGGCATCGGATGTGCCGCGGATGCGCACGTTGTCCATCCACGTGCCGAGTCCGGGGCCCGCCACCATGGCCAGCACCGCCAGGATGGCCACCACCACCATGGCTTCGATGAGGGTGAATCCACGTTGTTGCATGGGCGCTCCGGTGTTCAACATGCGTCCTTGACCAACCAGCACGCAGCGGTGGAGGTCTGGCCCTTGAACAAGGTGGTGCCCCGCTGGCCGTTGTGGTTGAGCGTGTAGGTGTTGCCGGTGGCCGCGCCTTTTGCGCCGGTGGCCGTGATGGTGTAGCCCTGGGCGCTGTCGCTGGGCGAGCAGCTGTAGGTGAAGAACTCGGTGTCGGCACCCAGTTCCGTCTCGGTGAGGGTGGCGGCAGCGGCTCCGGCGCAGGTGGTGCCGGCAGCGGTCGCTGCGTAGCGACGGTTGTCCTGGTAGTACTGCTCCAGGCGATTGCGGTAGGCCGACAGGTTCGAGAAGGCTTCCTGGATCTGACCCCTGCGCACGTAATCGGTGTACGCCGGCATGGCCACCGAGGCCAGGATGGCGACGATGGCCACCACGATCATCACCTCGATGAGCGTGAAGCCGGTGGCGCGAGCGCGTGTGTGAATCGGTGTGGACATGCCAGAAACCCCTTGGTGTGGATCCATGATGTCCACATCGGGAAATTCTGGTCAGGCGTGTAGCCGGGCGAGCGCCGGAACAGCGTGACAAAGCACACGCTGTTTGTTTGGGTAACGTCTTGTTGCAGGTGGCCCTTGACCGTTTGCGCCGAGGGCCTTGCCGTTCATCCTGCCGAGCCGACCGCTCGGGGGCGTGCCGGATCGGCGCACCATTCGCTCCAGGATCCGGCGTACAGCCGCCCCATCGGCAGGCCGGCGTGGGCCAGCGCGAGCAGGTTGTGGCAGGCCGTCACGCCCGAGCCGCACTGGTGCACGAGCTGGCTGAGGTCTTGCCCGGGCAGGGTGGCTTCGAACTCGCCCAGCAGCTGCGCGGCGGGTTTGAAGCGCCCGTCCTGCAAGTTGAGCTGGAAGAAGCGGTTGGCCGCACCGGGGATGTGGCCGCCGACCGGGTCGAGGGTCTCGTTTTCGCCGCGGAAGCGATCGGCCGCGCGCGCGTCGAGCAGCTGCAGCGCCGGGGCTCGGCCTTGCAGGCTGGCCAGCACCTCGTCGGCGCCGAGCAGCCAGCCGGGCTGCGGGCTCAAGGTGATGCGGGTGAGCGGGCGTTCGGTCGGGGCCTCGGTGCTCACGGCACCGCCAGCTGCCAGCCAGGCCGCCCAACCCCCGTCGAGCACCTGCACCCGCACATGGCCCACCCAGCGCAGCAGCCACCAGGCGCGCGCCGCGAACATGCCGCCCGCGTCGTCGTACACCACCACGCGGGTGGCGGGCGTCAGGCCCCAGTGGCCCAAGGTGCCCTCCAAGGCAGGCAGCGAGGGCAAGGGGTGGCGGCCGTTGCTGCCGGTCTTCGGGCCTGAGAGGTCTCGGTCCAGGTGGGCGTGCCAGGCCCCGGGGAGGTGGCCTGCGCGCCAGGCCGCTTCACCCGCATCGGGCTGCATCAGGTTGAAGCGGGCATCGAGCACGAGCACGTCTTCGCTGCCAGGCGCGGCAAGCAGGGCCAGCAGGCCCGTGGCGTCGATCAGCGGCGGCAGGGGCGTTGCCATGTCAGAACAGCGCCATGCTCAGCTTGCGGCGGTAGGCGTCGATGACCGGGTCGCCTTGGGGCACCTCGGCCTTGCCGGCGATCTCCAGCTTGGGCTTGCCATCGGCGGCGCCCGGAGCGCCCGGGCCGCCGGGGCCGCGCCCCGCTGCGGGCTTGGGCGCCGGCTTGCTCATCGTCTCCAGGATGCCGATGTAGAGCTTGCGCGGGGCTTCTTCGCCCCACGCCTTGTCGCGCATGATGATTTCGAGCAGCTCGTCCATGGCCTCGGTGTTGCGGCCCATGGCCAGGTGCAGGCTGGCGAGCTCGAAGCGGGCAGTGAAGTCACGCTTGTTGGCGGCGATGGCTTCTTGCAGCGTGCTCAGCGGGCGGCCTTCGGCGCGCACGGCGATGACGGCATCGAGCACGCGCACGAAGGCGGCCGGGCGGGCTTCGATGATGGGGCCGCTGGTGCGCGGGCGCAGCGGCTCGGCCACCAGGCTGGCGTGCTGCAGGGCGCTGTCCGAGCCCTCGGCCAGCATCAGGGCGATCAGGTCGTAGCGGGCCTCGTCGTTGTTCGGGTCTTTCTCGAGCGCGTCGAGCAGCATGTCGACGGCGCCGCCGGTCTGGCCATCGGCGGCCAGCTCTTCGGCCTGGGCCACCTCCGCTTCGGCGGCCACCGCGCCCTCGGAGGGCACGTGCTTGTCCAGGAAACCGCGGATCTGCTCGGCGGGCAGGGCGCCCACGAAGCCGTCCACCGGCTGTCCACCCACGAACATCACGCAAAACGGGATGGAGCGCACGCCGAACATCTGCGAGAGCTGGCCCGAGATCTCGGGGAACTCGTCGGCGTTGACCTTGGCCAGCGTGAAGCGCCCGCCGTATTCGGCTTCGAGGCTTTCCAGCACGGGGCCGAGCTGCTTGCACGGGCCGCACCAGGGCGCCCAGATGTCCAGCAGGACGGGTTGCCGCGTGGAGGCGGCGATCAGGTCGGCTTCGAAGTTCTCGTAGGTGATGTCGATCATGGTGCGATCACAGGGTGAAATGAGGCGAGCCGGGAAGGTCGCGCCAGGCGCGGCCCCTGCCCTAAAATCCGTCCTTTGACGAGACAGGAGCCCGCGGTGAGCACATCCCCCCAGACCCAGAACCCTTCCAGCCATGCCGCCATCCAGGTGGGCGTGGTGATGGGCTCCAGCAGCGACTG
>JACCDV011124383.1_pt1 | contig 10633 bp, 16 predicted proteins | sample 7446131 | NCBI WGS metagenome assembly JACCDV01 (sample SAMN15323448, study PRJNA562643) | freshwater metagenome | isolation source: river surface water | place: USA:Blue River Watershed | collected 2017-08-17
GGCCGGTGTCGGCTATCAACAGGCGTTGGTTGATGAGGAAATAGCGCGGGTTAAGTCCCTCAATGTTGCTGTGCAGGGCTTAGACCAGGCCATGCGCGATCTAACAGAGAATATCTGGGGACTGGTCAACCATGAACTCTGGGGACCGATCCTCCGCAGCGACCCGGTTATCGGCCCACAGATCGAAGAGCGTGAGCGCCAGCGCTATCAAGACCGTCAGGAATATCGGCGCGACCGCGGTATGCAGCAGGCCTTAGCACGCACAGGCGCCGACCTGGCCCTGTTCGGCGATGACGTAGCGCTGGTCGAACACACCGCCAACGTGTTGAAGATGCTGGAGTCAGGCGGCAACTACCAGGCTGTCAACTACTCCGCTAACCCCAACGACCCGGCGCTAGGGGCCTATCAGATATTGTGGTCTAACCTCCAGGGCGGCGCCCGCCCGGGGGCCCGCGGGTGGGACACGGTACACCTGGGTCGCGCGTTGACGCAGGAAGAGTTTCTAGCTAATCCTATGTATCAACGCCAGATTGCCAGAGGGCAGCTCATGGAGTACCTTGAACAACTTCCCGAAGGGCTCAGCACGGAGGAGCGCGCCCGGCGGCTAGCCGCGGCCTGGTACGCCGGACCGAGCGGACTTCGCGCCGACCCGGCCCAGCTTCCCGACACGCCGATCACCTACGAGGGGGTAGCGCACGCCTACCCCTCGCAGTACGAGTACAACCAGCGCTTCTGGCGCGCGTTCACCGGGACGCCGGCCCAACCAGCGGCACCGCCGAGCGGCTACACGCCAAGGCCGGCGGCGCTACCCGCGGGTGAGGGTGCCTGGAGGACTGAGGGGGGTGTGCGCTTCTACAACCCCAGCGACCGGGAGATAGCCCGCCTGGCGGCACACCTGATCAGCGCCGGCGTTGACGAATCGATGGCTCACGGGATGGCTCGAGCCCGCCTTATCAATGAGGGTCCGGGTGTGTTGCACGACCTCCCCGAGGGCTACCGCGGCGGCGGTTTCACCGGCCACGGGCCTGAACACCGGGTAGCCGGCCTGGTCCATCACGGCGAGTTCGTGGTGCGCGCCGACCGGACCCAACAGCATCGGCAATTACTCGAGCGCCTCAACGCGGGTGCCGATGATGCCCAACTGCTATCAGCCCTGCTACCGATCAGCGACCGGCCCGCCGGCGGGGTGGGGGTGGTGAGGCTCGAGGGTCAGGGTGAGCTGCGGATTACCGTCGATGAGCGGGTGCCGGAGGGCGCGCGGCTAGGGCGCTACCTCAATGAGGGTGTACAGCGCTGGCAGCGCGAAATCAGGTCGCCTTACAACCAGGGGGCGCGGCGGGGTTGACACAAAACGCCGGCACACCGGCGCAAGCCCCGACACTTTGCGTCACCATTTCCCGTCGTGACACATCAGGCCGATCACCCCGTAGTTGGCCTTGTCGATCCAGGTGTCGCGCAGGGCCTCCCCATCATTTGCGCGATCTCCGAAGAGCAAATTGGTCAGCCGCTCTTGCTTGTCGTGCGAGCGGATCGCCACGCCGCGCTCGCCAAACTTGGCGATATTCGACCTGGAGTACGCCTCTTGTTTGGCCGCGAAGACCAAAGCACACTCCCGGACGGCCTCCAGGTACTTGCGGGTCTGCTCGAGCGTCTCTGCGCTGTACGTGTCAGGGATGTCGATCTCAATGCCCAGCCGCATGATTAACCTCTCTCAACCGTGCGTGTGCCACGGTCCACGGTGCCGTGCTCGAGCTCATAGTTGAGCAGCCGGCTCTTGATCTCGGCTACGTGGTCGCCGTCTAGCCGGGCCTCGATGATCCAGCCGCCAGGCACTGGATAGATGCCCAGGCGCTTGAGTAGTTCGTTCTGTCCTTCAAAGGCGCCCGGTAGGAAGGCGTGGACGCCCTGATAGCTGGGTAGGTACATGGCGGCGTGGTAGTGGCCTAGTCCATAGACGTGCGGCGCATCGCCGTTGCGCGGTAGTTTCTCTAGGTATTTCTGGGCTTTGTAGCTAAGCGCATACGACGGCGACCCGGCGCCATGCTGAAGCTGCACCCGAAGACCCTGATAGTCAATCGAACCACTGTACATGCCCAGGTAGATCATGTCTGGCCGCTCACGCGCTATGGCGATGCCAGGGTCTTCAGAATCGTTTTTGCAGGCGTCGAAATCATGGTTGCCACAGATGAAATAGGTGGTGATCCCCTCCCGGCGCGGGTAGCTGTTGACTACGTGCCGCACCTGTCCGGGGTAGCTATGAACCTTGATATCGTGATCAATGCCGGGGTAGACCTTCCTACCGTGCGTGATGTCGCCAGCGTGAAAAACATGCGTCACACCCTCGGTAACTAGCGTGTCATAGAACTCATGCAGCGCCGCCGATTGCTCATGCCGCGAGGCCCCGTGTGTGTCGGAAATGAGCGCAAAGCGCCGCCACTGGCCTGTTTCGGGGATGGCGGTGTGGCGTGGGGCTGTCGGCTTCGGCTGTTGCGCAATGAAAAACCCCTCTTCGGTCTCGACGAGGGGGTGTGAGGCACGCCGCAACTCCTCTAGGGTCTCTTTAGCCCGGCGCGGTGCCATGTCAAGTTGGTCTGCCAGATCGCCCAAAGTTAAAGGCCCTTGTTGCAGGGCCTTCAGTGCGGCCTTGGCCGCGTCGGATAGTGCCGGTTGCGGGGCATCACCCCTTGTTGGCGCCGTGTCGGTCGGCGGCCTTGTCGCTATCGGAGCCACCGGTTTGTTTTCGCGTCTCCAGCGGTCCATCAGGTGCCGCGCCGCGTCGCGTGAGATCCCCAGCTCCCGCGCTATACGGAGGCGCCCAAAGCCGCGCGACAACAGTTCGCCCACGCGGCTTAACTGGTTCATGCCGTAATCACCTGCCTGCTGGCCGATAACTCCTCGAGCATCGCCTCCCAGGTTAAACAGTGGTCCCAGCCGGGCAACGTGACCCCCTCCCGGCACAACACTAGATAACGCCCGTCGGTCATCACCAGCGCCGGCAGCTCGAGCCTCTCCCCTTTAGCCGCTAAGTTGACCACCTCGCCGGTCCAGGTCGGGCCGGTGGTCATGGGGGACCGCCGTTGCGCAGCAGATAACTGACCCACCAGACCAGCGCCAGGATGCCGCTGAAGGTGGTCAAGCCGAAAAACGCCAACACCGCCCGCAGGGTCCTCACCACCGTGGTGAACTCCCCTACGGCGCTTTCAAGGCTCTTGAGGCGAGTGTTCACCTCAGCCAACTTAGTTGTGATGCCTGATCCGCCACGGGACCCGTACAGGTGCGCCTCGATCTCCCGGACGGTGGCGAGTAGCCCAGTCTCATTATCGTTGCCATAGAGCGCCCGATGGATACGGGTCAGCAGGGCGCGTTCGTCGGCGGTCATCTCGTTACTCACACTCAATCAACTCCGGCGGTCAGATAGCGCGGTCGTGAGGGGTCGCGTTCCAGGTAGAACCCGACCACCACGTAAGGGGACGTAGTAGAGGTGAAGGTAATGCGAAAGCCGCGCTCGAGCCGCTCACGGACGATACACTCCAGGGCGTCGGCCAAGGTGGGATGCACCCGGCACACGCGGTTTTGGGTGGTCAGGTCTCTCCCGACAATCACGAAGGTAGTACATACCAGCGCCCCATCACGACCCGTGACGCACACCGCCGGGCCGGCGTAGAGCAGGAGGGTGGTCTGATACAGGCCGGGCTCGAGCCTCACCAGGCTCAGCCCAGCCTCGACGGGGTTAGCCTCAATCGGTTGATGGGGAGGTAGCGCAGGCACGCAAGCGCTTAATAGCAGTAGTAGTATCGCCGGCAGTATCAACCGCGCCATCATTAACTCCTGCGAAACGCCTCAGCTTTAAGGGCCAGAAACTGGCTTAACTCCTGCTGTGTGAGCCGGCCCCGCAGGCGCTGCTCGATCATATTCACCACCTGCATGATGGTGAGATCGGGGAACAGCGCCCGCAGTATTTTAATGACCAGCTCGATAGTCATAACTAAAGGGGGCCGTCCCTGACTTCGGGGCGGTAGGTGGCGGGCTGCTTGCCGCCGGTTTTCTTGTCCAGGTCATACCAACCCGCTGCGATGGCGGCTGCTACAATGCCGAATAGAATCGCGCCCAACGGCGGGGCCAGCGCGCCGAAGGTCGGATCGGTCAGCAGGCCGACATGCCCAATGTAGAGCGCGCCGCCTACTCCCAGGGTGAAGTTGATGGCGTGAATAGCCAAAGCGGGCAACTTGAACCAGTTCGACAGGCGGACTTTGATGAACTGCACCAAGAGCTCGAGCACCTTGCCGAAGACCAGGACCGATGCTCCCCAGGCCGCCAGGTCGATGGGCGGCAGGGGCGTGGCTAGCTCAGCAGCCAGGGCGTAGCCGGTGAGGGCTAGCGCGATTAACGTTAGTGCGCGTGTCATAGTTTCGGGTCTCCTTCCTTGCCGGCGGTGAACCGGGTGGACGTAGGTTGAGATAGTCGGATCACCTCCACACCTTCAGTTTTGGACTTAGCGGGGGTCAGCCCCGCCCGCTTCGAGTGACGCGGCGCATCAGCCGCCGCATGAGCCAGCGCCGATGCCGCCAACTCATCCCGCCGCCCCATCGGCTGCATAGAGTTCCATGTGTCGGAGACAAACAGCGGCATATCGCGCACCTCCTTGCACGGGCCGGTATACATATACAGAGGGCCTCATCCCGCGTCGGGCCGGATGAAGTAGCGGTTGCCGCGCGCCCGGAAGAGGACGCTCTCCCCCTCCTGCAATGGGACGCGACCAGCCTCGGCGCCGTCGCGGGTGAAGAGCATAATCAGGCTCTGATCCGCCGGCACAGGTGCGGGCGGCGGGGTCCTACTTTGCAGTCTGACCAGCTCGAGCAGCAGCGCGTGTATACGCCGCGTCCAGCCGCGCCCGAAGGTATTGAACGTGGTCAGGTTAGTCAAAAACCGGAGACGATAGAGGGTCAGCGGTACACCGTCAGGGCCGGGGTGTGCCTCTAACCACCGCCGCGCCCTTCCGACCCCAGAGTTCACCCCCGCGTCGAAGGCCGCCAGATCCAAACCGGGCGGCAACGAGGGGCCGCCGATAGTCAGCCAGTAGCGGTCATGGTAGATAGTGCGGACCTCATCGCGGGTGATCTCGCGCACCGACTGATGGGGCAGCCCCTGTGAGCTGCGCCAGGCGTTGTAGGTGCCCTGCGTGATGCCCATATTGGTAGCCCCACCGGGGTCCTGGGGGTGGTGTACGAAGCCCCCCTCCCAGTGCAGGGTGAACCGTAGGCATTCCTCGAATCGTGGTGACATGCGCCACCTCCAAAACTAGTCGGTCATGAACCGCCGGCTCAAGCCGGCGGTCCCCTGCGCGCAAATCTGATGGACGAGAACGCACTCATTATCCGCAACCTGTTCCTTAATAACGATCAGCGGCCCGACGGCGACCCCCGCCACCCAGGAGATGAAGCGGATCCCGTCAAAGATCGGCACCGGCACAAAGGGCACAATGAGTTTCCAGTGTCTGGGTCGTTGCATCTTGAGCATGAGCCAGTTCACCACCGTTCCGGGGTCAGCCGCCACCCTGAGCGCGAAAGTATCGGCAATTAGTCATGCCGGAGGAGGTCCGCACCGGCGGGTTAGCCCCCAGCGATTGCGCTACCCGCGGGTTGTCGCACCAGCCGAGCCCCCCCTCCGGGTTAGCGCGGAAGTGGCTACAGGCGGCGCACTCCCGCTTGAACGGCGCCGCCAGGCTGCGCGGGCGCAGGCGCTCCGGGAGCTGCGCGGCGTAGTCGTGCGGGTCGGGCGCCGACACGTTCGGCTCTTTGGCGCCGGTGATGGTGGTGGTCCCCATGCGGCGCATCAGGCCGGCTACGGCATAGCCGTAGGCATGGGCGAAGTGGGGGTCAACCGCCAGGTGCCTGAAGGTGTACTCAAACTGGCCGGTATCGATCATCTCACCCGTCTGTGGGTCGCGGCGCCGCTTAGGTATCCCCACGCGGGCGATGTTCTCCAGGTGTTTGCGCAGCTCGAGCGCCACCGGCACGGGCACCCGCCGGCCATCGCGGGTGACCTCCTGGAGCTTGGCGGTCAAATCGTTGGGCAGGATGACGCGGTGGTTCTTGAGCAGCGTGAACGCCTGAAGCAGGTGTTTGTAGCGGTCGATCTGGACCAGGTACTCGTACTTCGCCTCACCGCTCGAGGGCCTGATCGCCTCACGTTCAACCTGATCCGACCAGGTTAGCGGTTGATCGCGGGGGATGTACTCTGCTAACCAGACCCGGCCCGGCGGCAACGCCCGGCCCAAGCCCGCGCTGTAGTCGTAGGAGGGCATCAGGTCGCACACCACCACATCGACCGCCCAGGTGCGCGCCAGCCAGGCCGTGTAGTCGATGGCCTCCTTGCCGGATTTCTCGATAATCTCCAGGTGGGCCAGGTAGACCCGCCCACCCCCACCCAGCCGCATAATCACGGCATGCTTCTCCACGCCGCGCTGGTCGATGCCCATCGCGGTAAACCAGCCCTCGCGGTGCGCGCCCGGCTCGGGCCAGCGGTAGGTAGGTTCGAGCGTTGCCGCCACGTCGAACAGCTCACCCGTGACGATCACAGCGTTAGGGTCGCGGTGCGGCAGGCCCAAGTAGGAGTTGTAAAACTCGCTGGGACTAACACCCTCGATCACCATGCGCTGATAGGCCCGCCACAGCTCAGGGAGATGGCTCGAGCCCTTCAGGGTCTGGTTGAAGCCGTACCCCTCCCACTCGGCATCGGCAGGCCCGAGGCGCTGATAACCGCCAAAGGCGGGGTTGACCTCAGCGCCGCACTTGGGGCAGATATAGCGCATCCCCACGGGGTCTACGCAGTCGGGCCAGACTTCAGCCATTACGAAGCCCTTGCTGTTGGTACAGCCTACCGTGCGGCAGGTGGTGTGCCAGACGCGCTGTGTGGAGCGCTCAAAGTAGAAGTTGATATCCGCTCCGGGGAAGCCGGCGGTAGAGGCTAACTGGATAATCCCGCGCTCGCCGTCAGGACCGATGATGGCGGAATCGGAGACACGCAAGAAGGTGCGCTCGAGCCGCGCCGTATCCTGCAAGCGCACCTCATCGACCAGCAGCGCATCAGCCGGGAAGGAGTCCACTCCGACCCCGGTGGAGGTGCCACGAAACCGCATGTTGCTCGAGCCGATGCGGACCACCTCCATACTATCCACACCGGTCAGCAGTTTCATCAACCGCGAACTGCTCAGCACCATCGGCCTGAAGCGCGAGCGCATCAGGTCATAAACCTCATGTTGGGTGGGGAACAGCAGCGCGGTGTTGATCCGCCGCTCAGGATCGGCGCAGAGCCACATGGCCCGGTAGAGCATGTGGATGGTCAGCCCCATCTGTGCGGCTTTTTGCAGCACCAGGCGCTGAAACGGTTTGTTTCGTGTCTCCGCGTACAGGGGGCGAAGCCAGGGCCGCGAAGTCAGGTCGAAGACCCGGCCCCCTTCACCCTCCGGCTTGATGCTACTGGCCACCGCGAAGGTGCCCAGGACGGCCAGCTCATCGACAGTGAAGACCCGCGCCGCCGGCATCAGGGCCTCGGCGTAGGCTTCGTTGAAGGTGACCGGGCTTAGGCTAATTCGATTTATCCTCTTCGTCATCCAGCGCCTTCGGCAGGCCCAGCGGTCCTAACACTTCACGCCTGATCCGCTCGTAGATGGCGCGGTACTGCTCCGGGGTGAGGCTCTCGATCAGCACCACCTTGAGGTTGCCGGTCCACTCGATAAACTGCTGGAGGGCTCGAGCGTGCGCCGTCTGCGAGACCATCTCGGCCCGCATCTTGGCGATCCGCACCACCGCCTGGTTCAGTTCGGACAGCGCTGCGAAGTAACCGTCTAACTTAGCGTAGAGCCGGGCCGCGTGGAGGATTTGTTGTGGGTTGTAGCTGTCGCCGTCTATAGCCTGCTTCAGCGCGTCGCGCAGTTCATTCACATCCGGTTGCAGGGCCAGGGCGTTCGTTAGGATCACCCGCGCCAGGGTTATCTCGCGGTCGGTGTTGTCGAGGTCCCGCTCAGTTTGCAGGGCCTGCTCGAGCATCTCCTGGGCCAGCGCGGCTTGGCGCACGGAGTAGACGCCGGCGGTTAGGGGGCGCCCGGCGGGCTTAGCACGGCCTTCCTTCTCGCGTTTGTGGGAGCCGGCCCCGTGGGTAAAACATACCCGGAAGCCAGTCCGGGCGGGGTTTTGGCACTGCTGGCCCGTGCGTTTACTGCGTGCCTGACAGCGCGGCACCATTTTGTTGCCGCGCAGGGCGGGGCGGTATTGCTCACGCTCACCGCTGGGGGTCTCGGTGTTAGCCATGAATTAGCGGTTCTTTCGGGCTCCGGTTGCTCGAGGGGTTCTCGCCGCCGTCACTTCAGCGCGTCCATCTCAGCCAGGCGCCGCAGTTCGGTTTTTGGGATCAGGTGCTTACGCCCAACCCTGACGGTTCTGATCCTGCCCGACCTGATAGCGGCGCGGATGGTGTGCAGGCCGACCGTTCCCCCCAGCGCTTGGTGTAGCCCGCGCACCGTGAAGAAGGGGTTCTCCAGGTGGGCGGCCAGTTCCGGGTATTCGTATGGCGTTACCATGTTTACCTCCGCTGTGACGTTACGGCGCGTTCGGGGTCAGACCGCGCCGGAGAGGGGTGTTACGGTTCGTCAGCGTGTGGGGTTCCCTGCCGGTCGTCCCACCCTTTGGCTATGTACGCCTGACCGCAGTGGGAGCAGGTGAATAGTCCACTCCCCACCTTGATACTCAGTAGGCCGCCACACAACACGCACGGCTGGCCGTCGAGCGTGTTGGCGCCCGCCCTCATCTGGGGTAATTCGATAATGACCATAGTCAACCCTCCAATGGCGAGAAATCCTCGCAGCGGCTCGGTTTGCGCAGCGGGCCGATCCCGCAGGTCAGTTTTTGATCGTCCCAGAAAACGCATCCGCAAGCGTTCTCCTCTCGCGCCGCCGCTACCAGGGCCGCCCCGCCAAAGAAGCGCTCAACTACCCGCTCGAGCACCAACTGCTGACCTTCCAGCCGCGGGTGCGGCACGATCCCGTGACCGGTCAGGGCGCGGCTCTCGCGGTCCAGGCGCGCTACGAAAGCCTCCGGGTCGCCGCGGCTCCAGGCCGGCGGGGCCTTAGCCAGCACCGCCGCCCGCATGGCCTGCTCTAATGTCACATCCGGGCCGGGGTCATTGATGATGCGCCACTCCCGATACTGCGTATACCGCACAGGGAGGACGCGGCCTTCAGCGCGCAATATATAACCGTCATCAACCGGGTATAGCCGGCCTTCAACCGTGCGACCCTCCCCTTTTGCGACAACCCGTGGCGCGGGGGTCATGCAGCGGTAGTCGATGCCCCATTCCCGGAGGAACGTGTAAAATTTGGACTCATCAGGTAGCCCGACGGCTCGAGCGAAGTGCGAGATGGTCCGTCGCCGGGTCAACACCGCATACAGCAGCACCGCGCGGTAGCGCCAGCTCCAGAAGCCGCACGCCTCTGAGCTGCGCCCCTGGCCCCGTGGCCGGCTGCGCCGCAGCAGCGTCACCACCGTCCGGTGCAGTACCCCCCGGTCCTCGAAGACCGCGATGGTGTGGCGCAGGTCGCGGTCGTGTTCGCGCCCGATGAACTCGGGCCAACGGACGCGCTCGCGGCGGGTCGGGGGTTGAACTGGAGGTGGGAGCGTCACGGCCTAGCCCCCAACCGCCCCTTGACCGCGCCGGAGTATAGCCCCCAGGTGGTCGTTGGCCGCGACAAGCAGGCTGTGTAACGCGCCGTCACCGCTGAGGGCCTCGAGCCCCTTATCAACCGGCACCGCCAGGATGTTTTGCGCCCCCCGGGCGAGTTGTTGCAGGGCTGAACTGGTCTTGTGCGTCTTTTCGGGCGCAATTGACCGCGGGTACAGTTTCCCGTTGGCCCCCTCTAATAACGGCAACTGGTAAATTTTACCGGCTGCTTCCAGGCGGAGTCGCTGCTTCCTGACCGTGGGGTGGCTTGCGCCGACCTCCTCGCCGATTCGCCGATCAGCCCAGTGGGTGAAGTTGAGTAAGTAGTAGGCAACCACGCTATTGACCTCGGCGCGACTCAATTGCCGGCGGCGCACGTTGTTCATGACCAGGTGGCGGACCTCTTCGCGCTCCTCGGCGAAGGGGTGTTCGACGCAGGGGACCAGCTCGAGCTCGAGCTGCTTGGCCGCCCGCCAGCGCTGGTGCCCGTCAACGACGGTAGCTACGCCGGTGCGCCGCGAGATGACGATAGGCTGAAGGATGCCCCGCTCCGCCACATCGGCTACGAACTGCTTCCAATCCTCACCTTCGATGCCGCGAAAGAGCACCCCTTGCTGGGAGTGCTCGTGTAGGTCGTTAGGCGATAGCCAAACTATCTGCATGGGCCGCTACCTCCGACTGGAGTTGGTCCAGAATGGTTCTAGCATGGTGCTAGTTTAGCATGGGGCGCTCCGCCAACGTGGTTTGACTCCTGATGCATGGCTCGCTCACTAGGACTGGTTTGACCCCGCAAGTGTGGCTCGCTCTTCTACACCGCTTTAACTCCGGGTTACTGGCTCGCTCATAGTGCCTGGTTTAACTCAAGATACGTGGCTCGAGCCCCCACGCCTCGGTGAGAAGTTTCGTCGGCGTTGACCAA
>JACCDV010090520.1_pt1 | contig 10631 bp, 8 predicted proteins | sample 7446131 | NCBI WGS metagenome assembly JACCDV01 (sample SAMN15323448, study PRJNA562643) | freshwater metagenome | isolation source: river surface water | place: USA:Blue River Watershed | collected 2017-08-17
TGTGCTTTCTTGCTTTCTAAAATTCCCCAACGTTCATAACAGTCATCTAGGATTGATTGTTTTTCTTCAAGCTTTGCACCAAGCTCTATAAGTTTTTCGTGAGACGAAAGAATCTCAGGCTTTACCATTTCTTCTCTAAGTCTTTCTAGTTCTTCTTCTAGATGGGTGACCTTCTCTTCCATTTGATCAAGCTCTCTTTGTTCCATATAAGAAAGTTTGACAGTTTTTTTCTTTTCTTCTTTTTGTCTCTCAGTTTTCTTGATTTTTCTTTCTGAGTTTTCTATAGACTCCATCCATTTGTCTAAAGAAAGATGGCTTGTAATTTTTTGCTGAGGTTCGATCCCAAGAAATTTGTTACAAGCTCTCTTCATAAAAAATCTATCATGACTCACAAGAACAAAACTTCCAGGAAACGTAGCTAGACCTCTTTCCAGGACCTCAAGACTCGCTATATCAAGATCATTTGTAGGTTCGTCTAAAATCAAAAGATCACAAGGATCAAGAAGAAGTTTTGCTATGAAAACTTTTCCTTTTTCTCCTCCTGAAAGAGAGTTGACAGAAGCATCTTTCTTTTCAAAGCTCAAACCAAAACGTCTAAGCCAACTACTGATATGAACACTTCTTCCATTGTAGACCACATGATCACTTCCATCCCCAAGAAAACACTGAACACTCTCATTTGTGTCGAGTAGTTTTCTTTCTTGATCAAAATAACTGATTTTTAAATTCAAAGCTTTATCTACAGTACCACTTTTTGGTTTTAAAACTTCAGCTATAAGTTTTAGAAGAGTAGACTTCCCAGAACCATTAGGCCCAAGAAGAGCTATTTTATCTCCTGAAAGGATTTCTAAACTTTCATTCTCAAAAATTGTTTTCGAATCTATTTCAAAAGAAACATTTTTAAGGTTGATCAGTTTTTTAGATTTTCTTTCTGTATGAATAAAAGAAATAGACTCAACTTCCACTTCATTTCTTGCTCTAAGATTTTTTAAATCATCTTGCATCTCATGAGCTCTATCGATTCGAGACTGTGATTTCGTGGTTCTTGCTTTAGGGGAAGTTCTGAGCCATTTTTCTTCCTTACGAAGTTGGTTAGAAAGAGTGTTTTCCCTATTTTCTTTTTCTGCTAAGTACAGCTCCTTTTCCTTGAGAAAACTCTCGTAGTTCCCTTCTCTCACAAAAGACCCTCCTGCATAAAGAGGGCTTAGCTCCATAAATCTAGTGGCTATACGATTAAGAAAGTACCGATCATGAGCAATACACACCCAAGCAAAAGGAGCTCTTATAAGACGATTTTCTAGCCACAAAACCGCCTTGATATCGAGATGGTTTGTCGGTTCATCAAAAAAAACAAGTTCTGCTTCTGCTAAAAATGCAGCGGCTAACTGCACTTTTTTAAGGCCCCCTCCAGAAAGTGAGCTTGCAGGAGTCTCAAGGGACTCTAACCCAAGCTCAAAAGCAATAGACTCGATTAAATTCAATTCAGGATTTTTTTTAGCTCCATGACTAGAAGCTAACTCTGCCAAAATAGCTTCTCTCACGCTCATCCCGTCAACAAATGACGAGGATTGACCAACCACATGATAAAAAAGAGATTTTTTATGAACAACTTCTCCTCCGTCACAATCAAGCTCTTTAATAAGAGCCTTTAGCAGGGAAGATTTTCCTGTTCCATTTGGCCCAATTAGAGCTAGACGCTCACCTTCAGAGACACTAAAAGTCAGGCCTTCAAAAAGCGTTTTATCACTATAAGTTTTAGTTAGCTGAGATGCATTTACAAGTGGTTTCATATCTAGTCTTTTCGTTCTTCTTCAATCATATTATAATCTCTTCTCTTGTAGCTTATTTTCAATCAGATAGCAAAACTGCATCTTCAAGATAGCAAAATCTTGGAGCTTACTTAAGGAAAGTCTCTATGCCAATACAAAGACTGAATCAACTGGATCTTACAGACCGCTATGTATTCTTAAGACTTGATCTTAATGTTCCTCTGAAAAACGGTCAAATCACAGACGAAAGCCGTATCCAAGCAGCTCTTCCGACTTTAAAACATATTCTTCAGTTTACAAACCGCGTTTGTATTGCTAGCCATCTTGGACGTCCAACAGGCCAAAATGATGAAGAATTTAGCTTAGCCCCTGTGGGTGAAAGATTAGCTGAGCTTGTTGGTAAAGAAGTTCTCCTCATGAGAGATTATGACAAAGAGCCTATTGATCAAGCTTTAAGACAACTTGGTAAAAATCAAATCATTCTCTTAGAAAATCTTCGTTTCTACAAAGGTGAAAAACAAAACGACCCAAATTTTTGCGAAAATCTCGTTAAAGGAATAGACTACTACGTAAACGATGCCTTTGGAGCTGTGCACAGAGAGCATGCTAGTATTTCTGGAGCACCTTATAAACTTGCACATGCAAAAAAAGCTGTTGGTTTCCTTATCGAAAAAGAATTGAACGCTCTTGAAAAACTAAAAAATAACGGAAGCCCATTCACTGTTGTTTTAGGAGGAGCTAAAGTTTCTGATAAAATTGGGGTTATTTTAAATCTCCTTAACTACTGTAACAACCTAATAATTGGTGGAGCCATGGCTTACACTTTTTTAAAGTTTAAAGAACACAAAGTTGGTCTTTCAAAAGTAGATGACTACAAAGAAGATTTAATGCGTGCTATCTATGAAAAAGCTAGAAAACATAACGTAAGAATCCTTCTTCCTGTGGATCATGTGTGCGCTACTACTTTTAGTGCTGACGCAAAAGCCGAAGTGATTCATTCTGAAAATATTCCAGATCATTTGATGGGACTAGACATTGGGCCTAATAGTATTAGAAACATTAAAAATATTCTAGAAGGCTCAAGAACTGTATTCTGGAATGGTCCTCTTGGGGTTTTTGAAATTCCTCAATTCTCTGAGGGCACTCGAGCCATAGCAAAAGCTATTGGGAATTTAGATTGCTATAGTGTTGTTGGTGGGGGTGACTCTCTAGCTGCAGTGAACCAAGAAAAATTAGGAGATGATTTCTCACACGTTTCTACAGGTGGGGGAGCTTCTCTTGAGTTTTTAGAAGGAAAGAAACTCCCAGGTCTTAAAGCTCTTGAGTAACAAAGGAGAACATAAGTGACTCGTCCAAGAAAAATTTGCATGGCAGCTAACTGGAAAATGAATCAATCGATCCATAAACTAGAAAGCTATGCCAAAGATCTTGAGAAATTTTCAAAACCATCTCTTTCAAAAATCACAGAAAAACTCCATGTGGTTCTTGGGGTCCCTGCACCTTTTCTCGAAAAAGCAGAAAGTATTTTTAGACCCAAAAAAATTTCTATCAGTGCTCAAAATGTACACTGGGAAGAATCAGGTGCTTTTACAGGGGAAACTTCATTAAATATGCTAAATGAAATTGGCATCCAAATGACTATCCTGGGTCACAGTGAAAGACGCACTCTTTTTCATGAAACAAATAATGAAATAAGACTTAAATTTGAAAAAGCACTTTCAAAAAACATTACACCAATTCTTTGTGTTGGAGAAAAAATCGAGGAAAGACAAGCAGGAAAGACTTTTTCTGTATTAGAAGAACAACTTTCTTCTTGTCTTTCTCAAGAAAAGCTTAATGGCAAACCTTTCCTCATTGCCTATGAACCTGTTTGGGCCATTGGTACAGGGCTCACAGCTACACGAGATGAAGCCCACGAAGCTCATAAATTTATTCGTGAATATTTAGAAAAAAAAATCAGTAAAACTGTAGCAGAAGAAACACGAATCCTCTACGGAGGAAGTATGAAACAAGATGTCACAAAAGAACTTCTTCGGAGCATAGAAATTGACGGCGGTCTCATTGGTGGGGCTTCTTTAGAACCAGAAACTTTTGCATCTATGCTTAACATTGCATATGAGCTTTCACCCTAGGACAAACAAAACCTTGTTAGAGAAGAAACAAAAAATAGTCATTGTTGGTGGAGGCCTTGCAGGCTCAGAAGCCGCTTGGCAAGCCCTAAAAGCAGGTATTCCTGTCACTCTTTATGAAGCTCGTCCAAAAAAAATGACACCTGCCCACAGAACAAGTGGACTTGCAGAACTTGTGTGTTCAAACTCTCTTAAATCTGAATGTGAAGAGTCAGCAGCAGGTGTTCTTAAAGAAGAAATGAAACACTTCAACTCACTCATCTTAGAAGCTGCTCAAAAAACAAGAGTCCCAGCAGGACAAGCACTCGCTGTGGATAGAGAACTTTTTAGTGCTTACATTACAAAAAGCCTTGAAGAACATCCTCTCTTCACAAGAATCTCAGAAGAAATAACCAAAATTCCAACTGAAGAAGAACTTGAAGCAAGAGGAGAATACTGGATTATTGCAAGTGGCCCCCTCACGTCAGAAGCTCTGAGCGAAGAAATCAGATCTCTTTGTTTTGATGAAAAACATCTTTACTTCTATGACGCAATTGCTCCTGTCATTGACGGAGACACGATCAATATGGATGAGTGTTTCTGGGCTAATCGCTACGATGCACCCGAAGAGGAGGAAAAAGGGGACTACCTTAATATTCCTCTGAGCAAACAAGAATACGAGACTTTTATCGATGAAGTCATAGTTGCCAAAAAAATTCCTCTGCATTCTTTTGAAAATCCTGTGTATTTCGAATGCTGTTTGCCCATCGAAGTGATGGCAGAAAGAGGAAGAGAAACTCTTCGTTTCGGACCCATGAAACCAGTTGGAATTAAAGACCCTAAAACAGGACATCGTCCTTGGGCTAATATTCAACTGAGACAAGAAAACAAAGAGGCTACTATGTTTAGTATGGTAGGCTTTCAAAGTAAAATGTCTTGGGGAGATCAAAAAAGAATTTTTGGAGCACTCCCTGCTCTGAGCGAAGCTAGTTTTCTTCGTTACGGATCTATCCACAGGAACACTTATATTGAAAGCCCGAAAGTTCTCACAGAAGAACTTTCTTTCAAAAAAAATAGGCGGGTCTTCCCAGCAGGACAAATCACTGGAGTAGAGGGGTATTTAGAATCTGCTGCTATTGGTCTTATGATTTCTCAAATGGTCTCTCATAAAATTGAAGAAAAAAAATTTTCTTACCCACCAAAAGAATCTGTGTCAGGAAGCCTTATTAATTATTTACGTTTTGGCACAAGAAGCTCTTTCACTCCTATGAATGTAAACTTAGGGCTTCTTCCAGAAGTTCCAGATGAGTTTAAAAAAATACCTAAAAAAGAGAAAAAACTAAAAAAGTGTGAAATCGCAAGAGAGTTTTTTAGAGAGTGGGAGGTCTCTATTTTTAGTCTGCAAGCAACCGGGCAGCTATTGCTGCAAACTCTGCCTCTGAAAGACCAGCTCCTGGTGAAAGAGGAGACAAGACTCCCTCCTCTACAGGCAGAGACGCATTCGCACTACTGATAGGAAAACCTACGGCTACAGAAGTAGTAGTTGTGCGAGCTCTTTTTTTAGGAAATGCTTCTTTCTGAAGAAATCTGACTGCTTCCGACTTATGCTTCTTGTGCCATCTGTTCTTTATAGACCCAGGTGATCTTCCTTTTAGACCTTCTGCAATCTTTGCCCACTGACTACCATACTTAGAAACTTGAGCCACTATATAAAGATCTTCAGCCTCAGTCCAATCGCAATGTTTAAGAAGAGGATCTAGATACTCAGCCCAACGTGTACGACACTGAGTTCTATTTCGAGTTTGAACTGTTAGAGCAATATATTTCCATTCTTGTGGACCAAACTGATTAACGGCATCTCTTAAACGGTTATCTTCATCCGCAGTCCATGGAGTCTTAGCTTTAAAAGGTAGAACTCTAGCCTTTCTTAGTCTAGGAGGATTTAGAGATTCACTCCAATGTTTACGACACTGAGTTCTATTTCGAGTTCGAACTATTTTAGCAATATCTTTCCATTTTGTTATACCAACTTGATTAACGGCATCTCTTAATTCGTCCTTAGTCCACCTGGGCTTTTTATTAGAAGGTTTACAAACAGAATCGCTGTCCGTAGCACTTCCAACATCAGCAGCAAATATGCAAAAACTAAAAAATCCAAACAAAAAATAAAAAATAAAAAATAACTGTTTCATAACATGGACCTTCTTTATGACAATAATTCCAAGCAATATATAATTTAACTTGCTATAAAAAAAGTATATATTATATGCTTACTCAATTATCATAGATATAAAGAGACTAAAGAGCGCTTTTAAAGAAAAAACATCTCTTTTTTGCGTTCAAGAAAACTTTTTTATAGGATATATTAAAATGAACTGGAATCTTTTAATTGTTGGAGCCCTTCTTTTTTATATTGGCTACTCTTTCATACTTCCTAGAATCACTGCTGGCAAAGAAGACTTTAATCCTGAGATTTCTTATCAACTCGCTAAAAAAGGAGCTATTATTCTTGATGTTAGATCAGCTCAAGAATATAGCTCAGGCCATGTACAGGGATCAGAGAACATAGTGCATAATGAAATCCTCAGTAAAAAAAATGAACTTATAACCCTCACACAAAATGATTTATCAAAAACTATCATTGTCTACTGTGCTTCTGGAAAGCGTTCTGCTCTAGCTAAAAAAGATCTTCAAAGCCTTGGTTACACTCATGTGGTAAACCATGGTGGATTTTCAAGCTGGAAAAAATAATTTTCATGAACTTAAGAAATATCCCCTTTGATGAACTTTATGAAAATTTTTTGCTCCCTGAAAAAGGAACACCTATAAGCCCAGGGGAAGCAATGGATCTAGCTTTCAGAGCTGCTCTTCAAGGGGCTGGTTTTGTGCGCTCAAACCCTCTTGTAGGAGCTGTCCTTGTGAACAAAGATCACCGCTTTGTTGCAGCTTCCTGGCACAGTAAGTTTGGAGCAGCTCACGCAGAACAAGCTTTGCTTCAAAAACTAAAAACAGAAAATTTGGAAGACGAACTCCTCGGCGCAACTCTTTATTCAACCTTAGAACCCTGTGCTCACCAGGGAAAAACCCCTTCTTGTTCTCACCTATTAGCAAAGTATCCACTTAAAAAAATTGTTTACGGAAGATGTGATAACACAAAAAAAGTTTCTGGGAATGGATTAAAGCACCTAGAGCTCCATGGTATAAAAACTGAATTTTTTCCCTCAACAAAAAATCTTGACCTTGCAGACAAATTAAAATTTCTTACAGAACACTTCGAATGTTATGAAGAAAAAAGAAAACCTTTTGTCGCAATAAAAGTAGCAAGCACTCTTAACGGTATTTATGCTCACACTGACTCAAAAAAAGAATGGATCACTGGAGAAAGATCAAGAAAATATGCTCATTTTCTAAGGCTTTTGTCTGATACTATTGTAGTCGGTGCTCGTACCATAATCCAAGATAACCCAAGTCTTACAGACCGATTTTTTCAAAAAGAGAGAATTCCCTTGAGAGTTGTTCTTGACCCAAAAGGAGAAGCCCTTTTTTCACAAAAGCTTTCTGAGCACTCTATTTTAAAAGAAAAATCAAAAATTTTTTGGTGGATTAATTTAGAAACTTACAATAAAATTTCTTCTACACTCATGAAAGAAAGCGAAACAAGAGGAATCTGTTTTAAAGTTTTTGAGGGAAACACAAAAGAAGAAAAATTAGCTCACGTTTGCCAAGAGCTTTACACCGAGGGACAAGCCAGAATTCTCCTAGAAGGAGGAGGTTCCCTATGGAGTTCTGCTTTAAATTCAAAACTCTGTGAGAAACTCTATTTATTTCAAGCGCCAAAAATTTTTTCCGGCGATCATATTATGCATTGGACAAAAGACGCTAAAATCCAGTATTTAAACCTCAAAAATAGTATCTCCACCCTCTTAGACAAGGATACACTCATTGAAGGACTCACAGACGAACATCACACATTATGACAAAGAACGTTTTCGTCCCTCTTTTGAAGAGATCTACCTTAACCTTGCTTTTACTATTGCTAAACGCTCGACATGCCACCGTTTGCAAGTAGGTACTGTGATCACAACAACAGACTACAGACAAGTACTCGCTGTTGGTTATAACGGGAATGCAAGTGGCCTTAGAAATTCTTGTGACAGAGACGAGGTAGGCAATTGTGGCTGCCTTCACTCTGAAGAAAATGCCGTCATTAACTGTAACTGCGCAAGAAGTGTTGAAAAAATCGTTTTTGTCACTCACCACCCCTGCGAAACTTGCGCTAAGCGACTTATAAACCTAGGGAATGTTAAGAAAATTTATTATGGCAAAGAGTATCGTAGTAAAAAAGGACAAGAACTTTTTGAATTCCTTGGTATTTCAGTCGAAAAACTCTCGACCCCTTTCCTGTTTGATTCAGTTCTATAGAAACTAGACCTTTGTTTTCATGATATAATTCTCTTAGGTTTAACATCTATGATGCATAAGAGATTTAGGCATGAAAAGAATTTTTCTATTTTTTTCTCTTCTGATATTTTCAACATCCTGCAGCGAACCTCCAAAAAAAAAAATTGGGGGAAACGAAGCCACAAATAAAAGTAATGATAAGGATACTCATCTTGTAGAAGACAAAGACTGCGTAGCTCTATCAAAGAAACTTCCAGATGATGTCCTTGCTCAATTTGAGCTAGTTAGCACAAATAAAAGACCAGAAGATCCTCTTTTCCTCAAAAAATCTATAGAATTGCTCAGAGAAAACATCCCAGACTTCATTAACTACCATCTTGTCGAGACTCATCCTCAAAGAAAAATTCTTGGTTTTGAATTTTCATTTGAAGGAATTCCTCTTTGCTCAAGTTATGCAAAAGTATATGCCACTTCAAAAAAAATCGTTATCACAGGAAATCTCCCAGAGAAAGAACTTAAAATAAACTTTTCTCTTTTAGCTGAAACTCCATCAACTCTTTCTTTGAGCACACTTCAGGAAAGTTTAGAATCTCTAGATGTGAGAATAGAAAATAAAAAAAATATTTGTTATGCTATAAAAAACAAAACACTTGTTCCAGTTTGGAAACAAAAAGTAAAAAAACAAGACGAGCCTTATTTGGTTTTAGCTAATGGAGGAAATATTCTTTCTTTACAACCTCTTTTCTTTCACTCAACAGGGAATTTACAAACCTATGATGAAGATGATAGTGGAGGAGAAAAGTTTTCAGCAATTAAAACCTACACATTGGACAATATGAGCTCAGGTGGAACTCTTTGTAACGAAAGATTTCAACTTGTACCTGAAGATGGAGAACCTTCTGTCAAAAAAGAAGACTTTAAATTCTTTTTCAACCCAGAAGAACAACTCGCCTTATTCGAACAGGTCAGTCTGTTTGTTTATGCTGAGAAACAATCAGAATACATTGCTAACTTAGAATACACAAAAAAATGGTATGGACCCCAAGTTCTTTTAATCCCTGATATGAAAAATAATGGACTTACAAATAGTGCCCAGTACATACCTGGAGATTATCTAGCTCGTCCAGAAATCAGAATTCCAAAAGGAGATGATATAAAACTTCATCAACTAAGAATAGACAATGAAGCCATTCAACACGAAGTAGGGCATCATGTAGTTTTCAGATCTGTGACAATTCCCGAAGGAGAATCTCTTGTAATTCACGAAGGAATTGCTGATGCTTTCGTCGAACTTAGAACAAAAAATGCTTGTCTTGGAGAACATTTTTGTCTCAACGATCTTCTTTGTGTTAGCCTTTCTTGTCTCAGATCTGCAGATAATAACTATCGTCTAAGTAGTGAGGACCTGCCGAGTGAGCCTCACTTGAAATCACAACTTATCTCTGGGTTGCTTTGGGAGCTAGCTCTTGAAATTGGTCATGATAAGACAGCAGCTATCCTCAACTACGCAATAGATTTTCTACCTAAAAAAGCCTACTTCTCAGATCTTATTACAGCACTCTTTGACACTCTTGATGTTCTCTACAGAGTAAGCGATCACGAAACTTTTGCTTCTTACTGTAAGAGTCTTATGAGCGTGTACGATAAAAAAGGGTTTTTAGAATTAGCTACTATCAACAATCTATCCTGCGAAGCAGGGGAATAAAAACTTTCAACAAGGAGAAAAAATGAAAATTTTTGTACGTTGTCTTTTGTTTTTTCCTTTACTTCTAAATTCTTGTAGCAATGAAAAGCAAGAAAATGGACTAAAAGACCCTCCAGGAATGTTGAGAAATGCAAATGGAGAGGTTATAAAAGTTTTAGACTCTGACTGCGAAGACTTAGCTGATAATTTAGCTCAAGACGTTTTTGGATTTGTATCAGAAAAAGTTGATTCTCTTTTTTATGACGAAGCTAGAAAACTTCTTAAATCAAGTATCCCTAAGTTCCTTAATTTTAAAGAAATAGAAACAAAAAACACCCCTGAATACGCTAAACGAAACATTCTAGAATTCAAAGTTTTTTATAGCCAGATCCCTCTCTGCGAAGGCTATGCCAAAATTTATCAAAGTTCTGAAAAGATTTTTTTAACTGGAAATCTTCCACCTATAGATATTAAAGAACCACTTCAACTCAATATACCTGAAGAAATAAGTCAAAAAACTCTAGAAGAAAAATTTGAAACAAGAGAGCTCAAGCAATTAAATGAAAAAAGTCTTTGCTACGCTCTAAAAAACAAAAAACTTCTTCCAGTTTGGAAACAAAAAATCGAGCGAGAAAAAGCTCCTTACGAAGTTCTTGGGTACGCAGAAAA
>JACCDV010321250.1_pt1 | contig 10631 bp, 9 predicted proteins | sample 7446131 | NCBI WGS metagenome assembly JACCDV01 (sample SAMN15323448, study PRJNA562643) | freshwater metagenome | isolation source: river surface water | place: USA:Blue River Watershed | collected 2017-08-17
AGTACCGCATCAACCCGGGCCAGTTCGGCATCGCCGAGCACGACGGCTCCATGCTCAAGGCGCAGACGCGCGAGATGTCGCAAGCCATCTTGCAGCGCGTGCTGGCCAACGAAGCCGGCCCGGCGCGTGACATCGTGCTGATGAACGCCGGTGCCGCGCTGTACGCTGCCGACGTGGCCACGAGCCTGGCCGACGGCATCGACCGCGCGCGTGAAGCCCTGGCCTCGGGCCGGGCCGCCGAAAAACTCGCACAGTTCGTTCAGGCCACGCAGCGCCTGGCCGCCGCACAAGGCTGAGCGCGCCAGCGCGCCAGAAAGCAACCATGTCCGACATCCTGCAAAAGATCGTCGCCGTCAAGCACGAAGAGATCGCGCTGGCGCTGAAAACCCGTTCGCTGGCCGATGTGCGTGCCCAAGCCGAGCAGCGCAACCGTGAACTGAACGATGTGCGTGATTTCACTGGCGCCTTGCGCGCCAAGGTGGCCGCAGGCCAGGCTGCCGTCATCGCCGAGGTCAAGAAGGCCAGCCCCAGCAAGGGGGTGCTGCGCGAGCACTTCGTGCCGGCCGACATCGCGCGCAGCTACGCGCAACACGGCGCTGCCTGCCTGAGCGTGCTCACCGACGAGCGCTTCTTCCAGGGCGCCGAGGCCTACCTCAAGCAAGCCCGCGAAGCCTGCAGCCTGCCCGTGCTGCGCAAGGACTTCATGGTCGATGCCTTCCAGGTCTACGACGCGCGCGCCATGGGCGCCGACTGCATCCTGCTGATCGCCGCCTGCCTGGACGACGCCCAGATGCGCGACCTCGAAGCCCTGGCGCACGAGCTCGGCATGGCCGTGCTGGTCGAGGTGCACGATGGCGAGGAGCTCGACCGCGCGCTCCAGCTCAAGACCCCGCTGGTGGGCATCAACAACCGCAACCTGCGCACCTTCGAGGTCACGCTCGACACCACGCTGGGCCTGTTGCCCCGCGTGCCGGCCGACCGCCTGCTGGTGACCGAGTCCGGCATCCTGGGCCCGGCAGATGTGCAGCGCATGCGCGCCGCCGATGTGCACGCCTTCCTGGTGGGCGAGGCCTTCATGCGCCAGCCGGACCCGGGTGCGGCGCTGGCCCAGCTGTTCAACTGACCTACCAACGTGCAGGACCTCTTCGCCGAAGAATCCGCGCCGGCGCTCTCGCGCTCGCTCGACGAGCTGTTCGACGCGGTGCCACCCGATTGGCGGCCGCTGACCGATGCCTTTCGCGCCAGCCCGCAGGGCCGGGCCCTGATCGACCGCGTGGACGCGGCCCGAGCAGCAGGTGAGGTCATCTACCCCGACGATGTCTTCAATGCCCTGCGCCTGACGCGTCGCGCCGATGTGAAGGTGCTCATCCTCGGCCAGGACCCGTACCACGGCCCCGGTCAGGCCCACGGCCTGGCGTTCTCGGTGCGCCCGGGCGTGGCCATCCCGCCCAGCCTGCGCAACATCCGCAAGGAGATCCAGCGTGAGCTGGGCTTGCCCGCGCCTGAGCATGGTTGCCTGCAAAGCTGGGCCGAGCGTGGCGTGCTGCTGCTCAACACATCCCTCACGGTGCAGGCAGGTGAAGCTGGCAGCCACGCCGGTTGGGGCTGGGAGCTGCTGACCGATGCCCTGGCGCAGGCCGTGGTGGCCGACTCAGGCCCCCGGGTGGTGATGCTGTGGGGCGCGCACGCCCAGCGCAAGGCCCCGTTGCTCGAAGCCGCGCGGCGCGCTTCGGGGCAGCCGCCCGAAGACCTGCTGGTGCTGCAGAGCAACCACCCCTCGCCCCTGTCGGCCACGCGCGGGCCGGTGCCCTTCGTGGGCAACGGGCACTTCGGGCTTGCGGCGGCCTTCTGGCGCGAACGCGGTCAGGTGCTGGATTGGGCCCTGACCTGAACGGGTGCCGTTGAGCCGTTCGGCTCAGGGCTCAGTTCAGGTACCAGACGCTCTGGACGGCGAGGTGATCGCCCTTGAACTTGCCCACGTCCGGGTAGTCCGCGTAGCGGAAGGTCTCGTACACGTAGCGGCCCTTGAGGCTCCAGCCTGGGGTCACGGCGTACTCGCCCTCGACGATGAAGCCTGTGCTGGACGTCATCTTGTCCTTGAAACTGACGCGGCCGCTGATGCCCTCATAGCGGCCGTTGTCAACTTTGACGACCGGGTTGGTGGCCTTGCGCACGCCAAAGCCGATGCGGGCGCGATCGGTGGCGTGCCACAGCAGGGTGGCTTCGACCGGCACGCGGCGGAAGCGGTACTTGGTGTTGTCCTGCCCGTTGGTCTGGTCGTTGTGGTACGCCACGGCGGTTTGCAAGGAGAAGGGCAGGTTGCCCAGTCGCATGCTCAGGCCCACACGCAAGTCCAGGCCATCGCCTGCGCGGATGCGGGTGATGTCGTTGGCGCGGGCGCCCTCGGCATCGTTTTGCACGCGCATGATGGTGTCGCCGCCGGTGCTCAGCCCGATGCCGATGAAGGGGCGCAGCCCTTTGGGCAGGTAAGCGTTTTCTTCGCCTGACTGCGCGAAGGCGGGGCAGGCGAGGAGGGGCAGCAGGCAGGCCGCCAGCATGGTTTTGCGCATGTTCTTCCCTGTGGATGTGTGATGTGAGCGCTCGATTCTGCCTGAGCCTTGTGGCGCATGGTGTCCTTCGTCGACGCAGATCCAACCCTGTCAAGTGTGACTTTGACCACACGAAGTGGCCATCCGTGTGTTCAGAACCCGGGCGCCACCCATGTTCGGGATTACACGGGGCATCGGTGCTCTGAGACACTGCCCGGAATCCCCCTGAAGGGCGAGTGCAGGGCGACGTGGTTCATCCCTTGTTTCCCCACCATCTCATGGATCGCCAGATGCTGCCCAACCGCACCCCCACCGTGACCGACCGACCTGCCGTCACCCTGTCGCTTGGTGTCGTGATCGTCAACTACAACACCGAAGATCTGACGCTCCAGTGTGTCCGATCCTTGTTGACGCATGGCATCGCGGCCCCTGAGCAGATCTGCGTGGTGGACAACCTCTCGCCGGATGGCTCTGGGCAGCGCCTGAAAAGCAGCCTGCCGGCGGGCGTGGGGCTGGTGCTGTCGTCTCGCAACGGCGGCTTCGGTGCGGGTGTCAACATCGGCGTGGCCGCGTTGAGCACCGACCTGATCCTGGTGCTCAACCCCGACACCTATTTCCTGGTCAACCAGGTGCCCGTGATCCAGCGCCTGTTTGCCCAGACTCCGAACCTCGGGGTGGCCGGTCTCAAACTGATCAACCCGGACGGCACCCTTCAGTATTCGGCGCGAAGGTTCTACTCCTTGCTGGACATCCTGGTGCGGCGCACGCCCCTGGGCGGGCTGGCCCCGATGCGCGGCCTGGTCAACACCCACCTGCTCAAACGCAACTGGCGGGGCGGCCCCTTCCAGGCCGACTGGGTGATGGGCACGGGTTTCGTCGTGCGGCGCACGGCTTTCGACGAAGTCGGTCGCATGGATGAGGGATACTTCCTCTACTTCGAAGAGGTCGATCTCTGCGCGCGCATGTGGGTCAAGGGGTGGCAGGTCATGGCCGTGCCGGAGGTGGAGTTGGTGCACGAACACCAGCGCCACAGCCAGGCGGGCATCTGGTCCACCTCGGGTCAGACCCACCTGCGCAGCATGGTGCGCTTCTTCACCAAGTTCGGGGTGCCCTGGGTGCGCCGCCCTCACCGCTCGAAGATGAAGTCGGCCTACCTTCGCTGGCGCCGCCAGGTCATCGAGCACGGGGCGATCGCCCGCTCCGATTCCCAGGTCTGATCGTCCTGGCCTGGCCTTTCGGGGTCGGCTTCCGCCTTTTACGAATCGCTGTTCGACATGAAGCGCATTGCCCTGCTGCTGTCTGCCTGCCTGCTGGCGGCCTGCACCCCGATGGGGAACCTGCAGCCCTCCGAAGAGGTGCGGTACCTGACCGCCGAAGACCTGGCCGCCATGGCCAAGGAGCCCACCCGCGTGCAGGCCGGTGACACGCTGCGCATCGTGCGCGACGCACAGGACCCGGCCATGGACCTGCGCAACCTCGTTGAAGACAGCCAGACGCAGCTCTACCTGGTGCGCCCGGACGGCAGCTTCTCTTTCCGTTTCGCCGGCCGCGTCGAGGCTGCGGGCAAGACGCCCGACGAGCTCGCCGCCGAGATCTCGGCCAAGCTTGACGCCGTCTACCGACAGTCCGGCGTGACCGTCAACATCGTGTCATCGCCGAGCAGCAAGGTGGTCATCGGTGGGGCCGTGCGCGTGCCGGGTGCCATCGACATCAATGCCATCGCCACGCTTGAGCAGGGCCTGTTCGCCGTCGGTGGCCTGCTGCCCGTGGCCGATCCCACGCACGTCGCCCTGCTGCGCCTGAACCAGGCCCAGCGCTACCAGCTCTACTTCGTCGACATGAGCCGCATCCTTCAAAATCAGTCGGGCGATGCGGCCACGCCGAACCTGTCGCTGCGGCGTGGCGACATCCTCTTCGTGCCCAAGTCGACCGCCGGCAACGTGGGCGATGGCGTGGAGGTCTACATCAACCAGATCCTGCCTTTCTCTCGTTCGCTGGGGATCGGCTACACCTGGGGTGAAAGCCGCGTCAAGAGCGAAACCAGCCTGAAGTAAGGCCCGGCCACATGATCGACATCCGTTCTTCGCGCGACATCGTCCGCCTGTACTACATCTTCCGCCGCAACTTCGTGGTGGCGATGGCCGTGACCGCGCTGCTCATCGTGGCGGGCGCCTTCTTCTGGCCGCCCAGCTACACCTCCGAGGCCCGCCTGCTGGTGCGCGCCGGCCGCGAGAACGTGACCGTGCCGCTGGACGTGGGCGAGCGCCAGGCCTACACGCCGTATGCCACGCAACGTGACCCCATCGTCGATGACGAGAAGATGCTCACGGGCGACCCGGTGGTCAACCAGGTGGCGCGCCTGTACCTGGCCGAAGTGGCCAACATGCCGCCCCCCGAAGGCTGGAAGGCGCAGGTCAAGATCGCGCTCAAGAAGGGCGTGCAGGCCGTCATCGACGGCATCCGCTGGGTCACCGTGGTGCTGGGCCTGAGCGAGGCTCAAAGCCCCGAAGACCGCCTCGCCACCAAGCTCGCCGGCAAGTTCAAGGTCAGCCACGGCATTGGCTCGAACGTGATGGAGCTGAGCTTCACCTGGGACGACCCGCAGACCGCGCAGCGCATCATGCAGACCTGGATCAAGGTCTACACCGACGAGCGCACCAACGTGCTGGGCCGCAAGAGCCTGGTGCCCTTCTACGACGGCAAGGTGCGTGGAGCCGACCAGCAGATCGAGTCGCTGAAAGAGCAGATGCGCACGCGCCTGGCCGCCATCGACGGCGTCAGCGCCGAAGAGCGCCTGACCGCGCTGACCAAGCGCATCAACGAGCTGCGCGATCGCCAGGCCGAAGCCCAGTCCGAGAAAAGCGCCATCGAACATGGCGTGGCTTTTGCCACCAACCAGGCCGGTCGCATGAAGCGCGAGGTGGTGGCCGAGCGCGAGGTGGGCCTGAGCCCCGCCTGGATCGCGATGTCGGCTCAATTGGCCGAACTCAAGCGTCAGCGCACCGACGCCTTGCGCGTGTACAAGGAAGGTGCGCCGGCGCTGCTGGCCATCAACGAAAGCATCGCGGCGGTCGAGGCCCAGCTCAAGGCCGAAGAGCGCAACACCCAGCGCGCCGAGAAGCGCACACCCAACGAGTTGGGCGTGCTGCTCGAGCGCAACCAGCTTGAAAAATCGCTGCGCCTGCAAGAGCTGCGCTCGATCACGGCGTCCATCGAGCGCGAGCTCGAAACCCTGGGCAAGGCGCGCGCCCGCGTGCTCAGCCAGGAGCCCGAACTGGCCCGCCTGGAGCAGGCCCTGCAGGTGGCCGAGAAGAGCCGCCTGCTCTACCTCGACAGCCTGGAGAAGGCCCGCATCGACCAGGCCCTGGACGACAGCCGCATCAACAACATCGCCGTCATCCAGGCCGCTTCGTTCAGTCCCAGCCGCTCCAGCCCCAAGAGCCTGCTGCTGCTGTTGCTGGCGCTGCCGGCAGGCGCCATGGTCGGGCTGCTGACCGTCTATGTCAGTGCCATGCTCGACCAGCGCATCCACGACGGTGGCCGCATCGAATCGCGCTTCGGCGTGCCGCTGTGGGGCACCGTCAAGGACGTCAAGCCCGGCGAAGAGGACAACGAGTTCCACGCCAGCCTGCTGCGCATCGTCGGCACCTTGCCGATGGACCGCATCCGCGACAAGGGCCTGATCGTGGGCCTGGCCTCGTCGCGCAAGGGCGAAGGCGTGAGCTTTTTGATCGTGCACATGGTGATGCAGTTGCAGGCCCTGGGCCTGACGGTGCGCGTCAATCCCGACGACGCCCGGGTGCAGCCTGGTGAGGTGGTGCTGATGAACGGCTCCAACCTGCTGAGCAGCCAGTCGGCCTTCGTGCGCCTGCGCCATGCCGATTTGATCGTGCTGGTCGTCGAGGCCCGCACCAGCATCGTGCCCGTGGTCGAGAACGCCTTGGGCATGCTGCGCACCGCCTTCCGCCGTGTCGACGGCGTCATCCTCAACCGCCGTCAGTACGAGGTCCCGGCCTCGGTGATGCGCTTCTGGCAGCGTTGACCATGCGTGGCATCCGAGTCGTCCTTTTGTCGCCCCTGCCGCCCGAGCGCACGGGCATCGCCGATTACGCCGCCCATTGGCGCCGCGCCGCCAATGGCGCAGGCGTCGAGGTGCTGACGCCGCTGCAAGGCCAGCGGCCCATCGAGTCGCTGCAGGCGGCGCGCCGTTGGGTGTCCGAGCGCGACTGGTCGCGCGTCGATGTGGTCCACGCCGAGCTCGGTGGTGGGCGCCATGGCGAGTTCTTCGTGCTGGCGGCGCTCTCCGAGCTGATCGAGCGGCCCGCCCTGTCGGCCACGGTGCACGACCCTGAGCGCCTGGTCTGGCGGCCTGTGGCCCGTTGGTGGCGCGCGCTCGACGGCTTGGGCCTGATGCCCGGCTGGCTCAGCAAGCTCACGGCCGTGCTGATCGATCCGCACACGCTGATGAGCGAGCGCAGACTGGCCAGGCGTCTGGATGGCTTGGTCACGCTGACGCGCACCGGTGCGCAGGCCCTGAGCAGGCGCATGCGACTGGTGCCGGAGCGTGTCAGTGTCATCCCGCACGGCGTGCTGCACCTGCCAGTGGTGCCGCTGCCGGACGACACCGTGCTGCGCGTTCTCTACTTTGGCTACATCTACAGTGGCAAGGGCATCGAAGACCTGGTTGATGCGGTGGGCCAGGTGGTCAAGCAGCACCCCGAACATGCGGGCCGCATCCGCCTGACGATCGCTGGAGGAACGGCGCCGGACATCGCTTTCGGCGGCGGGCGCAACTACCTCGATGAATTGCGTCAGCGCGTGGCCGACCGCGGCATCGCCGGCCACGTGGACTGGGAGCTGGACGTCGAAGAGCCCGACATCGCGGCGCTCATCCAGCGTCACCACCTGGTGGTGCTGCCCTACCGCGAGTCGCGCAAGCTCTCGCTGCTGGGCCAGATGCGCGGCACCAGCGGTGCGCTGGCCTGGGCCATCGGCTGCGGTCGCGCGGTCATCACCTCCGATGCCCGCTCTTTCGCCGAAGAAATCTCGCATGGCAATGGCCTGGCTTACAGGCAAGGGCAGGTTGGGCCGCTCGCCCAGGCCCTCTATGACCTGCTGGTTGATCCGAGCAAGCTGATCGATTGGACGAAGGCCGCAGGTCGCCTGGCCGAAGCCCGCCAATGGGACCGCACCGGCCACGCGTTTGCCGGGCACTTCCAGCAGGTGGTGCAGCGGCGCGGGAAGGCGCGGGCCCGCGCCGGCCTGCCTGTGGCGAACCGGGGGCAGGCATGAGCGACGCAGGCGGCCCGCTGGATCGCCGAGCCTTGCTGCGCGCCACTGGCGCGCTCGCGACCGCCACCGCCTCGACCACGGCCTGGGCCGCCTGGCCTTGGCAGAAGCTGCCCGAGCAGGTGCTCAAGCCGGCACGCACCGTGGTCTGGCAGGACTTCCTGGGCCTGAACGCCCAGCTGCAATGGTTTCCGCCAGAAGTGGCGGCGCGCCAGGTGCAGCGCATGAAGGAGCTGGGCCTGAACTGGGTGCGCCTGGGCCTGCACTGGATGCTGCTCGAGCCGAAAGAAGGCCAGTTCGACCTCGCCCCCATCGACCGCATGATGAAGCTCGTCTCTGACAGCGGGCTCAAGAGCATTGTCTACATGGTGGGCACGCCGCGTTTTGCCTCGTCGGTCGAGGCCGGCAACCAGTACGAGCGCTACTTCGACAAGTTCCCGCCACGAGACCCGCGCCTGTACGCTCAGCGCCTGATGCAGGTGGCCAAGCGCTACCCGCAGGTCAACGTCTGGCAGGTCTGGAACGAGCCCAACATCCTCGGCTTTTGGGCGCCCAAGCCCGACCCGGAAGGCTATGGCCGCATGCTGCTGGCGTCGGTTCAAGGCCTGCGCGCCACCGTTCCCGGCAAGCCTATTGCCATGGCCGGCATGGCCTACTTCAGCGAGATGGGCGACGGCAGCGGGCTGATGATCGAAAAGCTCGGTCGCCTGGGTGCCTTCAACCTTGACATCACCGTGGCGTACCACCCGTACACGGCGAAGGCCGAAGGCTCCGACGCCGACGCCCGCGACTTCGTCAAGCGCGTGGTGCCCGCTCACCAGTGGCTGCGCTCGGCTGGCGTCAAGCAGATCTGGGCCACCGAATGGGGCTGGTCCAGCTACAAAGGCCCGGTCGAAGAGCAACCCATCGTCGGCGAAGACGGCCAGGCCGACCGCACCCTCAAGCGCCTGGCGCTGATGGCCGCGCTCGACTACGACAAGGTCTTCCTCTTTACCTTGTCCGACCTCGACTCGCGCGCGACCGAGCGCGACCAGCACTACGGCCTGCTGCGCCTCGATGGCGAGCCCAAGCCGGTGTTCCATGCGCTCAAGCGTTTCCTGCAGATTTGTGGTCCGCGCCTGGAGCCGGACACGCCGCCCGCTGTGCAAGCCTCAAAAGGCGATGCCCCCGAAGGCCTGGTCAGCATTGGCTGGCGCCGCCCCGATGGCACCCGCCTGTGGATGGCATGGGCCGAGAAAAAGGCCGAGGTGCGCATCGCAGCGCCAGGCAAGTCGGCGGTGCTGCACCACCCTGTTTCGGGTCGGCAGACCACGCTGCAGCCCAACCAGGGCAAGCTGCGCCTGACGCTGGAGCCAGGCCTGCAGATCCTGGTGCAGTCGTGAAACCCCTGCGCATCCTCTGGACCCTGCCCTACCTGCCCTGGCCCGTGACCAGCGGCGGCAAGTCCCGGCAGTTCAACCTCATCCGCGAGATGGCGGCACGCGGCCACCGGCTCACGCTGCTGATCCAGTCCAAGACGCCGGCCGACGAGGCCACGCGCCGCGTGCTGGGTGCCCTGGCCGAAGAGGTCATCGTGCTGCCGCGCCGGCCGCTCAAGCACCCGGCCACGCTGTGGCGCGCGGCCACCTCGCGACTGCCCCTGCTGACCACCATCAATGGCCACGCGCCGGCCCTGAGCGCCCGCTTCGAGCGCCTGCTGGCCGATCGGAAGTGGGACATCGTCCAGGTCGAGCACAGCTACGGCTTCCAGCCTTTCGAGCAGGCCCTGCGCCGGCACCGCCAGCGCTTCGTCCTCACCGAGCACAACGTCGAATCGGCGCTGGGCTCGGCCACCTACGGCAAGTGGCCGGTGTGGCTGCGCGGCCTGGCCGCCTGGGACCAGCGCCGTGCCCGTCACTGGGAGCGCCATGTGCTGAGCCAGGCCAGCGCCATCGTGGCCGTCACCGAGTCTGACGCCGGACAGCTCGGCACCATCGGCAATGGGCGGCCCACCCACGTGGTCAGCAATGGCGTGGACACCCGCGCCTTCTCCAATGTGCGGCACGACGCGGCTTCTCGAGTCGTGCTGTTCCTTGGCAACTACGAGTACGCTCCCAACATCGACGCCGTCGAGTGGGCGCTGGCCGAGATCGCGCCCAAGGTCTGGGCTGAATCGCCCGACGTGCGCTTTCGCATCTGCGGTCATGGCATGCCCGAGTCCTGGGCCAAGCGCTTTCCTGACGAGCGCATCGAGTGGCGCGGTTACGTGCCTGACCTCACCGAGGTGCAGGCCGACAGCGCCGTGTTCATGGCGCCGCTGCGCTTTGGCGGCGGCTCCAAGCTCAAGGTGCTCGAAGCCATGGCGGCGGGCCTGCCGGTGGTGTCCACGCGCGAGGGCCTGTCGGGCTTGCCGGTCATCGACGGCCGCCACGCCCTCTTCGCCGACTCCCCCGATGCCATGGCCCAGGCCTTGCGCCAGGTCCTCGACCACCCCGATGCCGCGCGGTCCATGGGCAACGCGGCGCGCGCGCTGGTGCAGGCCGAGTTCGACTGGTCCGCGGTGGCCGCGCAGCTCGAAGGCGTCTACGCCTCGGTGCTGGCGGGCGAGCGCGCCACCAGCGGGGCCCACTGATGCGGCAGGGTGCACGCGCCTCGCTCATCCTCCCGGTCACGCTGGGGGTGATGTTCGCTGCCCTGATGGTGCTGGCCACGCCGGTGCTGGCCGGCATCGCCCTGGCGGCGCTGGCCGCGCTCTTGTTCGTCGTCACCCGGCCCAAACGCGGCTTCCTGCTGTTTTGCCTGCTGGCGCCGGCC
>JACCDV010374819.1_pt1 | contig 10629 bp, 12 predicted proteins | sample 7446131 | NCBI WGS metagenome assembly JACCDV01 (sample SAMN15323448, study PRJNA562643) | freshwater metagenome | isolation source: river surface water | place: USA:Blue River Watershed | collected 2017-08-17
CACGCGGTCGAGCGGCGTGACTTTTTGACCGAGCAGCGTGCCGTCGGCATCGCGGTAGGTCCAGCTTTCGCCGCTGGCTTTCTTTTGCGCCTCGTGGTAGCTGCGCACGCGTGCGGCGGCGGCTTGTAAGGCGTCACGTTGCTCTGTGGGCAAACCATCGAACGCGGCTTTGAGTTCGTTTTGCGTCAACTCCAACGCAGCCATGCTGTCGGCCTTCAGTCCGTCAAAGCGTTCGGTGTACTCAAGCACGGCAACGTCACCACGCTGTTGCACGTTGGCCAAGATATCAGCCACGCGTTGCTCGATGGCCGCGTCGGTGTCGGCAGACCAATGCAGACGCGCTTTGAAGTCGGCTTCAAAAGTGGGGCTGGTGGTCGAGAGACGAAGCGGTTTGGCCATGTTGTGTACGTGTGTGGTGAGAGGTTTATTTGGCAAGCGCGGCAGAAAAGGCGTCGATAATGCGGCGAATGTCGGCCTGCTTCATCTTGAGCGCGGCTTGGTTGACCACCAGGCGCGAGCTGATGTCCATGATGCGCTCCACTTCCACCAAGTGGTTGGCTTTGAGCGTGTTGCCAGTGGACACCAAGTCCACGATGGCATCGGCCAAGCCCGTGAGCGGTGCCAACTCCATCGATCCATAGAGCTTGACCAAATCCACATGCACGCCTTTGGTGGCGAAAAAGTCACGTGCGATGGTGGTGTACTTGGTGGCCACTTTCAAACGTGCGCCTTGTTTGACCATCGCCGCGTAGTCGAAGTCGGACCTCACGGCCACGCTCATGCGGCATTTGGCAATTTGCAAATCGAGCGGCTGGTACAAGCCCGTGGTGGCCACACCACCGGCCACGCCACCGCTGTGTTCAATCAAGGTGTCGAGCCCGGTCACGCCTAAGTCTGCACCGCCATATTGCACATAGGTGGGCACGTCGGACGCACGCACCAACACCACGCGCACATTGGCTTGATTGGTAGGCAAGATGAGCTTGCGAGATTTTTCTGGATCTTCAAGCACCTCAATGCCTGCGGCTTTGAGCAGCGGCATGGTTTCATCAAAGATGCGACCTTTGGAGAGCGCGAGTGTGATCATTTATTTGACCCTTTCAATGTCTGCGCCAATCGCGCGCAGCTTGGCTTCCATCTTGTCGTAGCCACGGTCCAAGTGGTAGATGCGATCCACCAAGGTTTCGCCGTCGGCCACCAAGCCAGCAATCACCAGCGAAGCAGAAGCGCGCAAGTCGGTCGCCATGACGGTGGCACCCGACAACTGTTTGACGCCTTCCACCACAGCCACTTTGCCATCGATTTGAATGTGTGCACCCAAGCGCACCAACTCATTGACGTGCATGAAGCGGTTTTCAAAAATGGTTTCGGTGACCTTGGACGCCCCTTGTGAAATGGCGTTCAGCGCCATGAACTGCGCTTGCATGTCGGTGGGAAAGCCGGGGTATTCGGTGGTGCGGAAGTTTTGCGCTTTGAGGTGCGCATAAGCAGGGGCTGTGCTTTGCACACGAATGCCTTGATCATTGGTGCTGATGCTCACACCCGCGTCGCGCAATTTATCGATCACCGCATCCAAGTGGTCGCCACGCGCGTGACGCAAGAACACATCACCCCCTGTGGCTGCGACGGCACACAAGAAGGTGCCCGCCTCAATGCGGTCGGCCACCACTTTGTGGGTGCAGCCATGCAGACGCTCCACACCTTGGATATGGATGCGACTCGTGCCATGACCTTCAATCTTGGCACCCATGGCAATCAGCATTTCGGCTAGGTCTGGAATCTCTGGCTCTTGTGCAGCGTTTTCCAACACCGTTTCGCCCTCGGCCAAAGCAGCAGCCATCAGGAAGTTTTCGGTGCCAGTGACTGTGACCATGTCGGTGGCAATGCGTGCACCTTTGAGGCGCGTGCGGCCAGCTGGTAAGTGCGCCACCATGTAGCCGTGTTCCACGTCAATGACAGCACCCATGGCTTGCAAGCCTTTCAGGTGCTGGTCTACTGGACGTGAGCCAATGGCGCAGCCACCGGGCAACGACACCTTGGCATGACCAAAGCGCGCCAACAAGGGGCCGAGTGCAAGCACCGAAGCGCGCATGGTTTTGACCAACTCGTAGGGGGCTTCGGGGTTGTTCAAGCCACCCGCATCTAAGCTCACTGTGCCGTCGTCTGCACGCTCGGCCGTGACGCCCATGTTGCGGATGAGTTTGAGCATGGTGGCCACATCTTGCAACTGCGGCACGTTTTGCAGCGTCACAGCTTGGTCGGTCAACAAGGCTGCACACAGCTCGGGCAGGGCCGCGTTTTTAGCGCCAGAAATCAGCACTTCGCCATGGAGGGTACGGCCGCCGCGAACGAGTAATTTATCCATAGGGTTTCTTAAGCTTTCGAAGCAGCTTGCCACTCGGCAGGCGTGTAGGTCTTCATGGACAAAGCATGCACTTCATCGGTTTTGATTTTGTCACCCAAGGTGGCATACACGCGCTGGTGGCGTTGGATCAGGCGCTTGCCTTCAAACTCTGTCGACACCAAGGTGGCGTACCAATGACGGCCATCGCCCTCAACGTGCAAGTGCTCGCAGGGCAAACCTGCGGCGATGAGGGCTTGGAGTTGTTCAGCAGTCATGTCATCCTCGAATCTTGTAGCCGGTGCGTAGCAGGTTGACCGCAATGGCCGACACCAACAACGCACACATACCCACCACACCTAAGCTGAGCCATGGCGACACATCGCTTTGGCCAAAGAAGCCAAAACGGAAACCGTCGATCATGTAGAAGAAAGGGTTGAGGTGGCTCACGCCTTGCCAAAACGCAGGCAAAGAATGAATGGAATAAAACACGCCACTCAAAAACGTCATGGGCATGATGATGAAATTTTGAAAAGCGGCCATTTGGTCAAATTTATCGGCCCACAAGCCAGCAATCAACCCGAGCGAGCCCAGCATGAACGCACCCAATAAGGCAAAAACAATGACCCACAAAGGCTGCACAGGCAGGAGTGAAAAATTCAACACCGTGGACTGCCACACAAACAGCACACCCGCCAAGAAAACGCCGCCCCCCACGATGAGACCGCGCACCATGGCCGAAAGTGCATAGGCAAAAAACCAATGCCAGTGCGACAGCGGTGTGAGCAACAGAAACACCAAGTTGCCCATGATCTTGCTTTGCACCATGGAAGACGAGCTGTTGGCAAACGCGTTTTGCAACACACTCATCATCACCAAGCCGGGAATCAAAAAGGCGGTGTAGCTCACCCCATCAAACACCTGCACATGCTCTTCGAGCACATGACCAAAAATCATCAGGTACATCACAGCAGTCAGTACAGGCGCAGCCACTGTTTGAAAGCTGACCTTCCAAAAGCGCAGTACCTCTTTGTAAAAGAGCGCGGTCCACCCGTCCATCATGCTTGGCCTCCACTGGCGTGTTGCATCACATCCAAGAACACATCTTCTAGATCGGCCTTGCGAATTTCCACATCTTGCGCTTGTAAGCCAGCTTCGCGCACGGCAGCCAAATGGCGCTCAATGTCGTTGGCGTCATTGGCAGGCAGTTGAACAATACGGCCCATCACCCGCGCTTGGGCCGCGAGTGCGGCAGGCAGTTCGCCATCGAGTTTGAAACGCAGCACGCTGCTTGAAGCGGCCTTGAGCAAAGCAGATGTGCTGTCGAGCGCGACCACCTTGCCAAGTTTCAGCATGGCGATGCGGCTGCACAAGGCTTCCGCTTCTTCAAGGTAGTGCGTAGTCAGCAACACGGTGCTGCCCTCGCGATTGAGCTTGGCAATGAACTGCCACAAGGTCTGGCGCAACTCGACGTCCACGCCGGCGGTGGGCTCATCTAACACGATCACCGGGGGTTTGTGCACCAAGGCTTGCGCCACCAACATGCGACGCTTCATACCACCGGAGAGTTGGCGCATATTGTGATTGGCCTTATCGGCTAGACCAAGGCTGTGCAACAGCTCGTCAATCCAATCGTCGTTGTGACGAATACCAAAATACCCCGACTGAAAACGCAGTGCTTCGCGCACATTGAAAAACGGATCGAACACCAACTCTTGCGGCACCACGCCTAACATGCGGCGAGCCTCGACGGCATTGACACCCACATCGTGGCCACACACTTGCACCGAGCCCGAGGTGGCTTTGGCCAAACCTGCCAAGATGCTGATGAGGGTAGTCTTGCCCGCACCGTTAGGACCGAGCAAGCCAAAGAACTCGCCTTGTTGGATATCAAAACGCACACCGTCCAAGGCCTGAAATGGACCTCGGGCAGTTGAATAAGTTTTTGAGACGGATTGAAAGGAAATAGCGGGCATACAGTAGCCTTTGATTTTAAGGCTTTCGGCGTGCCCTGACTTGGGGGCGCTTATCAAGATGCGAGACGCCCGTTCAGTGCAGCAAAGCACCTAGTCCGTAAACCTGAGCCAAAGCTTGGGCGCGTTGAGGCAAACCAGTGACGCGCAATTGGGCACCTCTGGCCAATACCGCTCGCCGACAGGCCAAGATGACCGCCAAAGCAGATGAGTCAAATTGAAGCAGCGACGAAGCATCCAGCACCGCTTCGCCACCTTCTGAGACACAAGCACTCAAAACCGATACCAGCTCATTGGCCACGGTTTGGGCTTGCGCCTGCATCAGCACAGCAGGTAAAGCAACAGAGGTGTAGGTTGCTGCTGTCATGGCTTACTTTGAAGCGCGCGCATTGCTCTTGTTGCGCTCAGCCAAACTGGCAATCAAACCATCCACACCTTTGGCATTGATCTCTTGCGCAAACTGGGTTTTGTAGTTCTCGACCAACCAAATACCCATGACATTCATGTTGTAGACCTTCCATGACCCATCGGTGGTTTTTTCAACACGGTAGTCCAATTGGATTGGGTCACCCTTGCCACGCACCTCCGTGCGAACCAAAACTTCTTTGTCATCCGCAGCCGCGCGCAATGGCTTGACCACGATGGTCTGGTCACTCACTTGTCCCAATGCACCCGAATAAGTACGGACCAACAAAACTTCAAATTCCTCTTGCAGGCGTTTTTGCTGTGCCGGCGTTGCCTGGCGCCAACCTGGGCCAACGGCAGACGCCGTCATGCGCAAAAAGTTGACATGCGGCATAACACGCTGATCCACCAACACGATGATCTTGTTGATATCGCCGTTACGAATCGATTTGTCCGCTTTGATGGCCTCCAAAATATCCGATGACACACGCTTGATGAAAGCATCCGCCGCTTCGTCAGCAGCTTGTGCTGCACCAGTCAAGCCGAACGCAAATGCGGCCCCTAAGACCCACGCAGACAATGTGCGACGTGACAAAAAACGGTTCATGATTCCAAACTCCAAAAATCTTCTATTCAACGTGTCAGCGTCTTATTTTGCTGACGGCGTCACAAGCTCTGCACTCGGATCTTCCAGCTGATCTTCATCAGGTGGATTGCCGTCGTAAACCTGATTACGACGGAATTGCAGATAACCATCGCGCGTGAAACTGTATTTATCAATGGCAGCGCCAGACAACAAGTTGGTGGTTTTGAGCAAGCTCGCACGCTTATCCACGATGCGCGTGATCACCGCCACATTGCGCTCATCGGTGACGTTGTGATTGCTCACAGGATCCAAAGCAAACTCTAAGGGCAGCACCGCCGAGTCACGCACCGTCGATGGTCCCAAGATGGGTAAAACCAAATAAGGGCCATCGGGCACACCCCAATAACCTAAAGTTTGGCCAAAGTCTTCTGGATGACGTTCTAAGCCAATCGGCGTAGCCACATCAAAGATACCGTAGATGCCAAACACAGTGTTCACCACAACACGCATGAACGATTCTGCTGTGTCGTGTCCTTTGAGCTGCAACCCATTGTTCACGGTCGAGAGCACATCGGACAAATTACGGAAAAAATTGCTCACACCGGTTTGAAGAAACGTAGGCGTGTAATCACGATAGCCAGTGGCCACTGGTTTTAAAACGTTCTCATCTAAAGTGTCGTTGAACACGGCAATCTTGCGGTTCATCGGCTCCAGCGGGTCTTTGGGGTTCGCATGAGGGCCTGTGGCGCAACCTGTGCTGAGCAGCACAAGTGCCAGCCAAGCTGCACTTACTACATAACGCATGGCACGCATGTGCATTACTTGCCACCCTTGTCTGCGCCATCCGCTGCTTTGTTGTACAAGAACTGGCTGATGAGGTTTTCTAACACCACGGCCGATTGCGTGGCCTGGATGCGATCGCCATGGGTTAAGTTGTCAGCCTCAGAACCCGCCTCGATGCCAATGTATTGCTCACCCAGCAAACCACTGGTGAGAATCTTCAAAGAGCTGTCTTTGGGAAATTGGTAACGGCTCTCAATGCTCATGGTCACCGTGGCTTGGAAAGTTTTGTCGTCAAAGCTGACGTTTTCTACACGACCCACCACCACGCCCGCACTTTTGACAGCGGCTTGACGCTTCAAGCCACCAATGTTGTCAAAGCGGCCACTCACGGTGTAAGAGGATTGGAAATTCAAGGTGAGCAAGTTGGCAGACTTCAAAGCCAAAAACAAAATAGCCGCTGCGCCCAAGAGCACAAACAAACCCACCCACACATCAACTTTGGAGCGTTGCATAGCTTCCTCGATTCATCAAATACTGAACATCATGGCGGTGAGGATGAAGTCCAACCCCAACACGGCCAACGAAGCGACCACCACCGTTTTGGTGGTGGCACGCGAAACACCTTCAGGTGTGGGCTGGGCTTCATAGCCTTGGAGCAGCGCCACAAATGTGACGGTCACCCCAAACACAATGCTTTTGACCACACCATTGCCCACGTCTTTCCACACATCGACGCCGCCTTGCATCTGGCTCCAAAACGAACCTGCATCGACGCCGATCATCAGCACACCCACCATCCAGCCACCCAGAATACCCACGGCGCTGAACACAGCCGACAACAAAGGCAAAGCGATGATGCCGCCCCAAAAGCGCGGCCCCAAAATGCGGCGCACAGGGTCAACCGCCATCATGTCCATGGCGCTGAGTTGCTCGCCTGCTTTCATCAAACCAATTTCGGCGGTCAACGATGTACCGGCGCGACCTGCAAACAACAAGGCGCTCACCACCGGCCCGAGTTCGCGCACCAAGCTCAAAGCCACCAACAAGCCCAACGCTTCGGCAGAGCCATAGCGCTGCAAGGTGTAGTAGCCCTGCAAGCTCAAGACAAAGCCCACGAACAAACCCGACACGGCAATGATGGCCAGCGAGTAGTTACCCAAGAAATGCACTTGGTCACGCACCAAGCCAAAGCGGCGCATATTGCTGCCAAACAAACCGACAAGGCGAATGAACAAACGTGCGCCAAGCCCTAAACCAGCCAAATAATTGCGCACCGCAAAACCCAAATTGGCTAAGAACTTCATACGTGTCCCTCCACGCCAAAATCTTGCGCCACGCTCGGGCCGGGATAATGGAAACGCACAGGGCCATCAGGTGCAGCGGAGACAAACTGTTTGACCAAGGGGTCGGTGCTGTGACGTACTTCGTCTGGTGTACCTTGCGCTGCGATCTTGCCATTGGCCAACACAATCACTTGGTCGGCGATGTGGAAGGTCTCATCCAAATCGTGCGAGACGATGATGCTGGTGAGCCCTAAGGTGTCGTTGAGTTGGCGAATCAAACGAGCAGCGGTGCCCAATGAAATCGGGTCTAAGCCTGCAAAGGGCTCGTCATACATGATGAGTTCGGGGTCGAGCGCCATGGCGCGCGCCAAAGCCACACGACGGGCCATGCCGCCTGACACCTCGCTGGGCATCAAATCACGCGCACCGCGTAAGCCCACAGCTTCGAGTTTCATCAACACGATGTCACGAATCATGGATTCGCTCAGGTCGGTGTGTTCGCGCAGCGGGAAGGCCACGTTGTCAAATACGCTCAAGTCGGTGAACAAAGCACCAAATTGAAACAACATACCCATGCGTCGACGCACGGCGTACAAATCGCTAGGGTTGAGTGAGGCCACTTCTTGCCCATCAAACGTGAGGCTGCCTGATTGCGCACGGTATTGACCGCCAATCAAACGCATCACCGTGGTTTTGCCACCACCCGATGCCCCCATGAGCGCCGTGACTTTGCCTCGCGGAATGGTCATGGAAATGCCATCCAAGATCACGCGTTCGCCATAACCAAAGCGAATGTCGCGCAGCTCAACCAGTGCGTCAGGGTTTGTGTTTAGAAAAGAAGTGTTATTCATAGAAACAAAAGCTGATCTGTTGATGAAACAGACCAGCCTTCGTCATTTTAGGGCCAAGCCCTGACATGCTTGTAAAGATGACAATTAGCGAGGTAAGTCGCTGGCCCCCATCAAGAACTCATCCACCGCACGTGCGGCTTGACGACCTTCACGAATCGCCCAGACGACCAGCGATTGACCACGACGGATGTCGCCCGCAGCAAACACTTTGGGCACATTGGTGGCGTAGCCGCCAGTGAATTCGGTCGTTGCTTTGGCATTACCGCGAGCGTCTTTCTCAACGCCAAAGCCTTCCAAAATGGTGGCCACGGGGTTGACGAAGCCCATCGCCAACAACACGAGGTCGGCTTTGATGATTTCTTCTGTGCCGGCCACTTCCACCATCTTGCCGTCTTTCCATTCGACGCGAACGGTTTTGACGCCAGTGACTTTGCCGTTTTCGCCAATGAACTCTTTGGTCGAAATGGCGAATTCGCGCTTGAGCAAACCTTTTTCAGCGCTCTCGTCGTGGCTCGAACTGGTGCGCAGCTTCAGCGGCCAGTAAGGCCACACCAAAGGCTTGTTCTCTTGCTCGGGAGGCATGGGCATCACTTCGAACTGCACCACCGCCGCAGCGCCGTGGCGTGTGCTGGTTCCCACGCAGTCTGAGCCAGTGTCGCCACCGCCGATGACGACCACATGCTTGCCGTCAGCGCGCAATTGGTCTTTGAGCTTGTCGCCAGCATTGACCTTATTTTGCTGGGGCAAGAACTCCATCGCGAAGTGAATGCCAGCCAAGTCACGACCGGGCGCTGGCAAATCACGCGACTGCTCAGAGCCACCGGTCAACAGCACAGCGTCAAAGTCTTTTTGCAGTTGCGCGGGAGAGATGGTTTCTTTGGCCCAGTTGGTGACCTTAGAGTCTTTGGGCAACTCGCCCACCATCACGCCAGTGCGAATGGTCACGCCTTCAGCCTCGAGCTGTTTGGCACGGCGGTCGATGTGCGACTTCTCCATCTTGAAGTCTGGAATGCCGTAGCGCAGCAAGCCACCAATGCGGTCGTTCTTCTCAAACAAGGTCACGTCGTGACCGACGCGAGCCAACTGCTGAGCTGCGGCCATGCCAGCAGGGCCAGAGCCCACAATGGCTATCTTCTTGCCTGTTTTGTGCTTCGCAGGCTTAGCCACCACCCAGCCTTCAGACCAGGCTTTGTCGATGATGGCATGTTCGATGGACTTGATACCTACCGCGTCGCCATTGACATTGACCACGCAAGCCGCTTCGCAAGGTGCGGGGCAGATGCGGCCCGTGAACTCGGGGAAGTTGTTGGTGCTGTGCAGCACGTCAATCGCGTTTTTCCAATCGCCTTGGTAGACCAAGTCGTTGAAGTCCGGAATGATGTTGTTGACAGGGCAGCCGTTGTTACAAAACGGTGTGCCGCAGTCCATGCAACGGGCCGCTTGTGCATTGGCTTGTTTCTCATCCAAGCCAATCACAAATTCGTCGTAGTTTTTCAAGCGTTCTTTGACGGGCTTGTAGCCCTCTTCGATACGCTCAATTTCCATAAAGCCAGTGACTTTTCCCATGATTCAAATCCTTTTGCTTGTGCTACGCGTTACTTGGCGGCGACGGCTTTTTTGGCCGATGCAGCTGGCGCTTTGGCTGCCTTGGCTGCGTTCAACTCGCCCAATGCACGCTTGTATTCGTTGGGGAACACTTTGACAAACTTGGCTCGTGCAGTGTCCCAGTTGTCCAACAAGTCACGGGCGCGTTTAGAGCCCGTCCAACGGTGGTGATCTTCGAGCAACTTCTTGAGTTGCGCTTCGTCGGTTTGGTCACGATGCCAAATGGCGCGTGGCAAAGTAGCTTCTTGCTCGGCAGCGCTCAACACCTTTTCCATAGAGACCATGGCGGTGTTGCACTTCTTGTCGAACTGGCCGTCTTCGTCGTACACGTAAGCCACACCGCCGCTCATACCGGCAGCGAAGTTGCGGCCGGTTTTACCCAACACCGCGACCGTGCCGCCTGTCATGTATTCGCAACCGTGATCGCCTGTACCTTCGACCACGGCGGTCGCACCAGACAAACGCACCGCAAAACGCTCACCAGCCACGCCAGAGAAGAACGCTTCACCGCGTGTCGCACCAATCATCACGGTGTTGCCCACGATGATGTTATTCACCGCGTCGCCACGGAAATCAATGCTGGGGCGAACCACCACGCGACCACCTGAGAGGCCTTTGCCGGTGTAGTCGTTGGCGTCACCAATGAGGTACAGCGTGATACCGTTGCACAAGAACGCGCCAAACGATTGACCGCCCGTGCCTTCGAGTTGGATGCGGATGCTGTCATCTGGCAAACCTTCTGGGTGCACCTTGGTCACAGCGCCGGACAACATCGCACCAACGGAGCGGTTGACGTTGCGGG
>JACCDV010152020.1_pt1 | contig 10626 bp, 8 predicted proteins | sample 7446131 | NCBI WGS metagenome assembly JACCDV01 (sample SAMN15323448, study PRJNA562643) | freshwater metagenome | isolation source: river surface water | place: USA:Blue River Watershed | collected 2017-08-17
AAATGAATTATATTAAACTATAAATTACTAATAATATTTTGTAATGGGACAGCAGTGCAACCAAGTTTCTTAAAGCGCAGATATGCCCTCAAACCACTCGAGAAGGCAAAACACTCAGCCAGTGAATTAGTCATAAGTCGAGGTTGGGGGGTAATAACTTTATCTTGGGTAATAAGAATATGTGAGACCTATAAGAAGAGAGTCAACTTCCAGTCAAATGAATGAGAGCCCTGTTCGAATGGTTGACCCGAATCTACGAAGAAGTAATGTAAGTTCCAATGCGGATTTGATGATCAGAAGCACATTGAGAAGACAGTAGTCGAACCTGCCAGCCCATATCAGATCACGATTATCCAATCTCCCTAATCTACCAGTCATGTCCAGGCTTGACAGCAGGATTCCTGAAACAACAATCTATATTGAACAACTAAATGCCACTTACACAGGGGAACTAGAGAGAAATATTCCCAACGGAGTCGGCTCTCTGAAATTCGATAATGGAGACTATTTGGAAGGGGAATTCGCTAATGGGAGATGTGAAGGAAAGGGCAGGTTTATTAAAGCAGATGGGAGTTACTATGAGGGAGACTTCAGGAATAATGTTGCTGATGGCTATGGGAGGTATTTAGATATTTTAGGGTATGCTTATGAAGGTCAATGGAAGCACAATTTGCCAAACGGGAAAGGAGAGGCCATTTACCATGATGATGCTAAATACAATGGTGAGTTCCTAAACAATAAAAAGCATGGTAAAGGTGTGCTCATGCAAAAGGGTTGCATATTTGATGGACATTTCGTCAATAATCATTTATAGGGATTTGCTATAATGCAGAGTGATAATGGAGAAGTATATAAGGGATAATGGAGGAACAATCAAAAGGATGGTTAGGGGGAGTATACATGGCCGAACGGAAATAGATACAAAGGAGCTTACAGGAATGATAAGAGAGAAGGGTTTGGTAGAATGGAATACAGTAATGGCTAATTTTATGAGGGTTATTGGGTGAACGGAGTGAAGCATGGAGAGGGAAAATACAAGTCCACAAAGAAGGTTATAAAAGGTGAATGGAAAAATGGCGAGCTTGTGAGTGAGATATAAAATTACAGATAGCTCAATTGATAGTCTATGGACAATCCATGAAAAATGACCAATATTATACAATGAGGCAAGTTGAAATTCTCAAACTAATCCTCTCTAAGTTTATGGTTCTAAGGATTTATTATTTGTCTTTTTAGATTTACTCTTAGTATTTCTTCTAGCCTTATCTTTGCTCTTATCTTTGCTCTTATCTTTCTTTCGAATTGCTTTATCTTCCTATTTATGTGAGCTTCTCTGAATCTTAGTCTTGCCTTGCTTTTGGGGTTTAATCACATCGGATTATATCTTAAGATTGGGCTATAAGTGGTTTGCAAATTGGCGGTTCCTCAAGAAGTAATAGAGCCCAAAAAGAAAAGCTGCGAAGAGGATGGTTGAGAGTACTGGAACACCAATTAATAATGCTTTTGAGATGGGTTCCTGAGAGCATTCGGAGTTGAGTCCGCAATAGTTGATTTCCGGACTCGTTGAGATGCAGCAGTACTGGCAATTATCGCATTGGTATTTCATTCAATAACTATTTTCCAATTATACAATTATAGGGGCTGAAACTAATACTCCAATACCCACCAGCAGATATCTCAAGTATAAGTTGAAGTGGATGTAAATAAAAAAGGAGTGATCAAGTATTTGATGATTTCCTTGATATTTTGGTCATTAGGTTGCTGACTTCGTCGATAAAGCTCCTCCTCATCTCTTAGTATTTGAAGTTCTGGTTTTACTATATTTGCTCAATCTTTCTCTTCACCTTCTTTTGGAAGGTAAATACTTATTTGAGGTTGTCTTTGAGGAGCTCAAAGGATTTTATCATTTATTAAGTCAGTGTTTATGCCGGAATTATTGATTTGATATGCTTGTGATGAGACTTGGCGATGTCTATTTTGCCTTTGAGCTCTATAAAGTAGGGATTTATTTTTTCTTTACTAGCTGTCTTTGAAGCCAACACGTAGTTTGCTGTTTTTATGCTTTAGACGAATGCAGACGCAGCTTCTTTCTTGAGCTAGTCTTGCTAGTTAAGCCTTTGGAGAGTTGTGTGTGATCTTGCCTCACTTATTTTCATCTTTAAGTCATTAGTCAATGCCATAATCAACTGTGAGTTCAACACTACTCCTATTATAGCTAGGAAAATGGCTTGGGCTTGTGCTAAAGATGTTGTAGGAATGTAGTCTCCATATCCGATTGTGGCCATTGTTATAAAGGCACACCAATAACAATTGGAAAAGTCTTAGAACCCATTTTTGGTGATATTATTAAAATGACTCAACTGTCCTTAAGTTACTCTAAATCCATAGCCAAAGGTAATTAAGCTTAAGAAAAATATGACAGTGGTACAGGTAAGTGGGTACTCCTGCTGGAGACATTTGAATACAAAAAAAGAGTTATGCTCAATGTTGTTGTAAAGGCACATTCTAATTGCCCTTGGAGTGGCAAACATAGAAAGCGAAATGATCGATCTAAGTGCAATGAAAATTTTGAGAATCATGAGAAGTGAGAGCAGGTCATTAAAGGAGTAGATGAGGCTTGCTTGGTAATTTTAATTCATGAATTAGTAGTTGAGACCATTAAAGACGTTGCTAGGATGAGGAAGGATGATGAGTATTTCTGCAATAAGTTCAATCATATATCGCTTGTTCTTGGTCATTAGGCTAAAATAGGATGTCATGTTCTTCTTTTCCTTCTTGGCAATATAGATATTCCTTTGTTCTATTTGCAATTCCAAAATAGTGACTTTCCTAAAAACAGCCAGCAAGACTAGATAGTTTCACAATTACCAATGAAGAGGGTGGTTAGATCCATAACTACCATCATCTTCTGAGAAGTGCTCCCTTCATATGAGCTGGCTTCCTCAATTTATACTTTTATCATCCCCATGAACAGGATGAGCACTGAAAGGATTAGTAAATTTTTTTATATTATTACGATCTTACTATACGAAAATCTACTTATTCTCGGGTCCTCTATTGCTGAATAAATACTACCTTTAGATTCTTTTTCATCGAATTTTTGTTACTAGTGGGGGTACGTTTCCCCTTCGAATAGAGGCTCCTTGGAAATTTTGTTGTTATATTTGTATGTTAATTTACTGATCCTGGGTGGACTGCCCCCAACATTTTTAAGTTTGAGGTCAGACACCCTTTTGTTTTACTACATTAGATAATTAATGTTCTTTTCTATATGATATAAAAATGATAGTGAAATCAAAGAGGGGGTAAGATAGTCCTGCAGATGGGGCACTACAGCTTGTTGTTCATCCATTAAGTCAGGCATTCTTGATGGAACTTATGATTACAGGGAGTATTCATTACCATCGTCTCCCTTATCATGTCCTACTTTATTACCGACTCATTTATTGCCGTGCTCTATGTTACTGATAGTGGTGCTGTCTCAAAAATGTTCTGCAGGCAAATTGCACACTAAAGATCTTGGTTTTATTCGTCGCACTTTAATTTCATCCTGTACTCATAGTAGTTTGGAAGAAAGCGTTTAGGGACGAAGAATCTTGACCCCAGTCGATACTGAAGAGCGAGTAAGCTGATTTATACACCATATATTGCAATGAGAATGAGAACTAAAGATGTATCAGGGGTAAGTTTGAATCTGTTCTCGGGACATGAACGCTAATAGATAGGAATCAATAAGCGCGATCCAATGTATCCAAAGATATAATAGAAGTCAAAATTAGGCTTTTGCCCAAGCCTAACATTATGAATGATTTGAGGGATGAGTAAGAGATTTCGGGTTAGAATGAGCCACTCTTAGTTATTAAAGAAGTAGGTGAGAGTAAGGTACACGAATAAGCCAACATAGAACTGGATGTAAAAAGAAGTGAGTTTTTTCCTAATGAGTTGGGGGTTGTCCATGTGCACGATGTTTTGGCTTCTCCAAATCAAGAACAGCATTTTCATATCAAAGATGATAAAGATTACAATATAGGCAAGAGAGGGCAAAATAAAGAACAGGTATCCACTCTATGAACTCATTATATTTTGAATGTGGGTCATTGTTTGCGAAAAGTCTTGGATATTGCAAAGTGAGATCGTAAGCAGTGAAAACTTAGCAGTATATGCGAAATTTGGTTGATCCATGATCTTTAAGATCTTGAAAGCACTGAAAATTTGAATGGCGATGATAAGAGTGATGTATAGACTATATGTCATGGTGGAGACAACCTAAGTGGGTAATGCATTACCTGATTATAATATTTGAGCAAGGCAACATAATCGAAAGTATTTCCAGTCATGGTGATGTTGATGGCCACTTCCTAGTAGTCCTAGCTGTCCAGGTATTCAAACACAATCACAGTATTTACTTTATCCTCTTGGACTTAATAGTGGTAAATCTACCTGTCTCTCCCTAACGTTATCTCCATATTTTAGTGTAGGTCAGAGTATGACTACTGTTGACCCAACTGTTTGTAGTCGTGTTCATCTCAATTATTCCCTTTATGGCGATGAGCACACTCTTGCCGTCTTAGTATTTGGGGTCGAGGAGTAATATCTAGACGCTGTTGACTGACTAGCGATTTGGGGAGCCGTAGAACATGGCTATGATCTGGCCTGAGCGTTGATCAAAATATTAAAACGTTTTCTAGATAGTTTAGTTTGTACTCCTGGTTGCTTGGCTAAATACTCTCCGTGATATTCGCGGTCCACAATTATATCGAGGGGGCTGCTCAAGGCCGGCACTAATATGAGGCAAAGGCAGAGGACGATAAAAACTGTTGCTGTGTTGGATTAAAGCATCAAAAATATAATAAAAATGGGGAGGGGCGATGGTATTAAACAGAATCAAAACAGAATACTGTTTTGCTCTTGTTGCATAATAGATTTATTATTAGACTATTTATCATTAATAATGGTTTATCTTCTCTTTCAGGAACCTCTATCCCGCCAATAATAAATCTTTAAGCCCACTTACTTCCTCCTTCATCTTCTATCGCAATTTTTCCCTATTCTGTACCTCCTTTGTTTATCTTACCTGCTTTTTCTTCTTTGAGGATGAACTTCTATTCTATCGCGGCACCTTCCCCTCACCTTATTCTTTACTTGATTCGTTCTATGGGTTAGTAGTCAACTCCTTCTTCGATCCCTTTATTTCTTTCAAAGAAGAGAAGAAAGTCTCGAATGATTAGCTTTCAACGCTTTTAATGAATGCCTACCATTTAGCATTTGCCTCTGCTTCATTTGCATACTGAGTAACTAGCTCAAGGACGAATCTTTTGGTCAATTCCTTGTCGATGGTATTGTTAGGAAGTGACTATGGTTTAGCCTTGGGGGATAGAACTTGATCAATTTCTTGTAGATCAGTGTCGATATTGAAATGTTTGAAGAGGTTCTTTTTGGGCTGTGGACGAATCTAGCTTAGAGGGTATGGTACCTTGGATAGGAAATCTAGAGATGTGTATTAGGTGTCGATATTGGTCATTGGCAATATATTTAATAGTGATATTTAAATGTGGATAATAGAAAGGGATATATCGAAGTGTGGTATATGTTTGTATAAGCAAGACTTAGTATAGATGATAGTTTTATAATTTTATGCTGTAGGAGAAGGAATTCGATAATTTATAAGCCATTGTCGACGGGACCTTGGGCTTTCTTCTGGAGAACTATGACTTCTCAAAGCCTAGCCTGCCCATCATCAAGAATACTTATACATTATGGAGGAATCTCGCATACACTAAGGTCAAGAAACTTGATTGCTACTACAAGCATCTTCATCAAACTAACTACTCCTTTTATTTAGTCTCCGAGTGCAAATACCTCAGACAATTTGTCTATAGTATCGACAGTGCTGATCTTTTGGCCGATCAGAATATGAAGGCTGCGATGTCATTAAACAATCAAAATGCGACAAGTGCTAAGCAGATCGAGCTGATGAGTGAGTACAGTCGAATCCTGTGGAAGCACACTATTTATTGTGAGCTTATATAGGACATTATGGCTATTCCTTATCTGGAGCATCTGTTCCCTGATAGTAAAAAATACAGACTCAAAGCCAGATTTTCATAGTTAGCCCCTTTAAATTCCCAATAAGCCGGGGGAGAGATGATACAAAAGGTATCTGAGGGAGTATTAAAGAAGGGCTTCGGAGAATTAGTGTAAAAAATATTCACGAAGACATTTTTATTGAGGGCGAGCTCAATTGCAATAAAACTAAATCCTTTGGCGATTGGGGCAACATTTGCCTTTTCATCTTTGGTTGATTATTACAGGAAGGAGAAGAAATAAGAGTAGCTACTGGCTAAGCTTTCAGAGCTAATACAAAACTGCAAAGATAATATAGAGATACTCGTAAATGCCTATGATTAATGCTTGGGATTCATTGGAGGCATTTTGAAGGAAGAGGAGAAGGGGGTTGAGGCTTTCATGTAAAAGATAATGCAGGTGGTTGAGGCCGACTGGCTATAGGTGGTAAAGAGTAAGGATTAAGATGGGTGGGACATAATAGAGCTGGATGGCTAACCCTAAGAATAAAAATGATTTTGTTGGATTATTCATTTATTAGTGGTAGCCTTTAAATAGTTCAAATAAGGTAGTTAATATTTGAAAATATGGGTTCGTTAGTATCACCAACTCATCACCTCCTAGAAATCGATATCGATTCCTTCCTCTACATCGGATAGTTCCCCAGTTTTGGTTGGTCCCAATAATTTGTCCTCTTTTGCGTGGCGTTAAAAGTGGAAATCAGCGTCCTTTCTTTTTATTTTCTTTTAAACAAAGCTAATGATTTGATCGAGGTCATTTTTGAATCGATTCTGTAGTTTTTGGTGATGGCTCCTGCATTGATCTGGAGTGCGCCTTTGTAGTTGCTGAGAAAGACGATTAAAGACAACAGTTTTCCTTCTGAGTTCCTCAGTGCTGAAATCGCGTTTGAACCTAGATAGAAATTGTAGATAAATTTTGCTCTCCTAGAGCGACCAGCTTCCAGTGGCTACCCTCTTTGTTTAGATGTCCAAGTCTAACTTTTTATATTCAAACAAATCTGGATAATACAGCTATCTCTCAGTCTACGAACTCTCACTCTGCACAATCTTTCTCCTAGAGCGCTTGCGAATAGGCACTGACGGCCCGCGCTACTCACCCCCCACCCCTCCCCTATTGAGGCTCACCTACAACTCCATACTATAATACAATAAATAAAATGAATGCTAATTACCATCCTTTTAATCACCCCAAATTATATCGTCTCCCCTATCTTAGTACTTTGGAGGCTGAGGAATAAAAAGGATCGGGATTTTAATTTTTATTAATTACAATTCTAACCAATTATTGCAGGAATTCCTCTCAATTACTATAAATATCCAACCATTTATAGATTCATCTTTTAACTTTCTATTTTATAAAAGATCAAACTAGTAACATTGAGTATTGGACAATATTAAGAGTACTCCTTTGAGCAGAAGAGGCTTCTAAGGACAAGTAGGCCGCCATAGCTTTTTAGAAGAAATATCTTGGACTCAAAAAGATTAAGATGTATGCTATATGATTTTGATAATGATGATGATCTGCGCGTATGATAAGGCAATAGAATATGATGATATATAACAGAAGGTACATTGACTATTGATATTCATCCATTATTTCAAACAATAGATTTAAAATTTTATTGATATCCTGGATATCTTGGATATCTTGGATATAAAGCTGCAAGGATGATTTAAGTAAACGAGGATAAGAATATACTATGAACTATAGACATCATTCATCTTTCCTCTTCCTTCTTGCCCTTTGGGTCATTCCTTGATTTAATCTTCTTCAGCTCCTCCTGAGTGTAGTATGTGATCTCCTTCTTTTATTGCTTCTACTAGTACTTCGAGCCCTTCCTTCCGTATATCTTAAAGCCGTAAACTTTAGGCACATACTTCGTCTAAACGGCTTTGGGTATTAAATCTGGGTATACCTGAATCAACGACTTCATACCATGAGCAGAATATTGGCGAAAGAACATCCGAAGTAAGCTCCATCGATATCGTGGCATTTCTTCTTCGGCATGTACACCTCTTGACACCTGGGACAGTAATTTTTGACTCTAGAAGTGCGTATTTCTTCACTCATGCCGATGGGGAGGCAATGCTGTCTCTCGCATAGAACTCGGGGACATACTCCGAATGCTCCCTTCTGATACTTATCTCGCATGATGGCTAACCCTTTGGGCGTGACTATATATCTGGCATGAATGAGTCCGTAGATGTCGGTGGCTTCCTGGTAGATGGAGAGATATCTTGATGGGAGGAGGGGTACCTTTAGTCGTCGAGCTACTCGTCTTCTGGTGGATCTGGACGCAAGATCATTTCGAGTGCATCGCTATTTTATTCCATCTCTACTTGTAGTGGTCGAACATCTGCTTCAGGCCGTACAGGTTGAAACTGTCTCGAATATACTCCTCGTCTACCTTGCAGAAGTACTGGTGGTCCTACAGGTTGCAGAACCAGCTGATCCATCCGTAGCTCTATTATGAACTGTATGAATCACTCTCGGACATATATATTATAACATTTCAAATACCCCTATCAACAAACATCACGCATCACAGCACACCCACAACCAAACACCATCTATTCATTATCAAAGGGCTTCGAATTATTGCAGACCGAAACGAATCTATTTAAGGATTTGATGAATTAAACAGGATTATATAAAAGATATCTCGCTTAATTATTTTTAGATTATTAAATCATTCTGACTGATTTGCTATTGAAATCTTATACTTAGGTCTATAAATATCATTAATGGTGCAGGGAACCTTCGTGTTTAGTATATACCGAAAGAAGGATGGAGCTCTCAGGCGCAAGATAGACTATCGCCAGACAAAGGTCAGATATATCGCCATGGTCATCGCAATCTTTGTCGTCTTCGGCTGTGAATATTGCTTCGACAATGCTAGTGTATATTGAATCTAAGCTAGGCCTTGCAAACCCCCATAGAAGACAACATGAAGTAGAAAGGCACTCCTCTTACTTAGTCCTAGTTCAATTTACTCTATGCCCTCTACGCCTTCCCCAATATTATTATTCCTCTCGTTGGAGGAATTATTATTGATAAATACGGGGCTCGAATTGCCTTAATACTCTCAGCCATGTTTTGCGTGCTAGGACAAATAATCTTTGGTTTTGGTGGGTACTAAAATACCTTTGGATTGATGCTTGCAGGTAGGGTCGTCTTTGGTATCGGAGGGTAGGTGCTTCATGCTTCCCAAAATACCCTGATAAGTAGCTGGTTCAAGGCAAGCGAGCTCTCGGTATTTGTTTGCTTAGTTAGATGGTGCTGGGGATATGCCTTAGTTTTCCAAAGATGGGGAGTTCATTGAATAGCTTCATCACTCCGAGATTGTCGACAAGCTTCGCATCAGATGGACATTACTTGAACGTGGCAGGTCCAATCTTTGTAGGCAGCATACTAATGTCTATTTCTTTGATCCTTGGGATAAGTAAAACTTGATTAATTGAAGTACTCGCTTATATTGATTTCAAAAGCGAAAAGAGATAATCTATGCTTCTCTTTGCCTCTGAGGCTCCCACCAGATCTCAAATCGAGAAGGAAAAGTCAAGGAGAACTTAAAAAGGGGAAAAATCCAATAAATCAAAGAGTTAATACAGCAATAAAAGTGGGTAGGTTGATGTAGTTATGGCTTCTCATATTGACGCCAACTAAAAGTAATAAGCATAAGGAGGGGAGCATTTAAACTTCAAGTAGATAGGGAAGCTACCTGTTGCATTTTGGATGATCCTGGTCATTTCCATGTTGGCAGAGGCACTGTTTATCCCTTTCTTGGATAATGGAAATGCATACTACTCAGTAATTTTCAACATTGATCCCTAGTAGGCTGGAATCTACCTTATTTTGCCTTACTGTGTAAGTTCCCTCTTTGTCATTGTTTTAGGCTATATTGTGGATAGAGTTGAGAGGAGAAGCGTTGCTCTAATTGCTTCATGTGGGTTTTTTACTTTCACCTACCTTTTCATGATGTTTACTGAATCAACTGAGGCTATGAGGCACAATTAATTTGTCCGCTGGATGCCATCCTTCCTCCTCGGAGTATGTATCGCCATATTTTGCTCAATTATTGTCCCCACTGTTCCTATGCTTATTAGCCCTAAATTGCTCGGTACTGGATTTGGTCTCATGGAAATGCTTCAAAATTTGGCACTTGGAGTTTTTCCTTTAATAGGAGGGCTCATAAGATAAACTCAAGGATAGGAGCATCGGGCAAAGGGCTTTCATCTGCAAACATCCTTCTTCTTTTTGATTAGCTGCATTTGCGTTGGAACTTCGATCATTCTAAAGGGAGTGGATATGGCCAGTGGTCGCAAGTTAGATGTAAAGGATTTCAGGAAGCAGTACCTGAAGAAAATATTGCACGAAGACGTATCTTAAAAACAATGATGGCATTCAATTGACTCTTAATTGATCATAATATTGAAGATTAAGTATAAGTGCTGGGTGCAACTAGGTCATGTATTACAATAAATAATATATTTACTTTACGATTGTATAAGCATACTTTGATATAATGGGCTCTATTATACA
>JACCDV010566009.1_pt1 | contig 10626 bp, 8 predicted proteins | sample 7446131 | NCBI WGS metagenome assembly JACCDV01 (sample SAMN15323448, study PRJNA562643) | freshwater metagenome | isolation source: river surface water | place: USA:Blue River Watershed | collected 2017-08-17
CAAAGTGAGGCTCTAGAGCCGCCACAGCTACGCGGCCGTTTTTACATGGGTAGACCTTGTAGCCCGCGTGTGCGCCGCCCACATCGCCATTAGGCACTGTCAAACCCCATGTGCGGGGCAGTGCGAGGTAAGCCGAGGCTTCACTGAGTGCTACCTCATGGAACACGCCTTTGCCAAACGTACGACCTGGACGTTGACGCAACAACAAAGCTTGCAAAACTGCTTCGGTGGCATATAAAGAGCCACCCATGTCGGCATACAAGCTTGCGGGCATTTCTAGTCCATTTACCAACCCGCTCTCAGCTTGGTAGGTCAAATCATGTCCGGCTTCTTCAGCCCGTGCGCTAGGCGAACCTACGATGCTCACGACGCATAAAGCGGGATAACGTTTGTGCAATTCTTTCCAAGCCAAACCGAGCTTGACCAAGGCAGAAGGGCGGAAGGACGTGATGAGTACATCGGTTTGTGCCAATTGCTTGTGCAACGCAGCTTGGCCGCGTTCAGACTTCAAGTCAGCTTGTAAGACCTTCAAACCTTTGTGCATCACCTCGTAGGCGGCAGGTTTGTAGATGCCCATCGGGTCTGACGTAACCATCCCGTTAGGAGCCAAGGGTTCGAGTTTGGTGCACTTGGCGCCCATGGCTTGCAGACGCATCACTGCGGCTGGGCCCGGAAGGTTTAAGGCTAGGGTGAGGATGCGTACGTTTTTCAGTGCGCTGGCTTGAGGTGTTTGCAAGGCAGTCATAGACGTATTATGAGAGGCTAGAGCGTGCGAAATTTTGGTTTTTCGACAGGGGTAAACCGCAAAATGAAAATAGACTTTGATGGAATCCAAGCATTTGTGATGGTGGCCGAGTTAGGCGGCTTTCACAAAGCTGCCGAACGATTGAGCGTGACGCAAACTGCATTGACCAGACGTGTTCAAAAGCTTGAGGCGTATTTGGATTTGAAGTTGCTTGACCGCACCACGCGCTTCGTCAAGCTCACCCCTGTAGGGGAAGATTTTTTGCCGCAGGCACGGGCTATCGTTTACGACATGTCGGCGGCAGTGACAAGACTCAAAGACAAATCTAAACACTCCACGGGTAACTTCACGCTATCTTGTGTGCCGACAATGGCGGCCTACATTCTTCCCAACCTTATCAAGCTTTACGCCCAAAAATATCCTAACAACAGAATCCGTTTGGTAGATGCGACCTCGTACCAAGTACGAGAGGCTGTGCTGGCTGGCCAGTCGGAAGTAGGTATTTCAATCCACGGTGAAAAGCACCCGGGCTTGGTAGAGACGCAGTTGTTTGAAGATCCGTTGATGTTTTTCTGTCGCGAGAATCATCCACTGAGCAACAAAAAATCTGTGCGTTGGGAAGACATGAGTGACGCCAACCTGATTGTTGTCAGTAACTTTGTGGCGACACGTGTATTTATGGACTATCAATTGGCCAAGCGTGGCATCAGCTTGTCTGGGGCTTATGAGGTTCAGCATCACGCGACAGCAATTAACTTGGTGGCTGCAGGTGTTGGATGTTCAATCTTGCCATCGTCATCCTGTGGTGAAAATGACCGCATGGGCGTGATTCGGATCCCACTGGTCGATCCTGTGGTCAAGCGAAAAGTTGTTTTAATTCAAAGGAAAGGCAGCACCTTGTCGCCGGCTGCCGCAGCATTTTGTGACGTTCTAAAGAAAGCATCTGTAGAGTCTTTTGGCAACAAAAAACGTAAATCTCATTGATGCTTAAATTGCATTAATCTTCACTAAAATTGCATTTTACAAATTTAGTGTCTCAAGACACCATATCCCTATTCATCAACAAATTAGGAGATATGAATGTTTACAAAAGTCTTGAACACTGTTTCAACCCGCAAGCAGTTTTCAGCCGCGGCGTTGGCGTTGCCCCTGATTACAGTGAGTGCTTTGGGCTTTCAGTCCATCGTTTTCGCGCAGACTTTTCCTTCTAAGACCGTCACCATTGTTGTTCCAACAGCGGCTGGTGGCGCCAATGATGCGATGGCTCGCATCATCGCGCAGGGTTTACAGGCGAAATTGGGTCAGCCAGTAGTTGTTGATAACAAGGCCGGTGCAAACGGCGCAATTGCTGCCGAGTTCGTGGCGCGCGCACCTGCCGATGGTCACACGATTTTGTTTGGCTACATTGCAACTCATGGCATGAATCCCGCATTGCAAAAGCTGAAATACGATCCAATTGCAGACTTTGAACCCATCGGCTTAGTGGCCAGTTCTCCCACGTTGATGGTCGCAACCAACTCCTTGCCTGTGAAAAACGCTGCGGAATTTGTGGCCTTGTCTAAATCAAAGCCTGGTGTGATGAATTACGCCTCAGCAGGTAAGGGCACCGCACCTCATTTTGCGGCTGAGCTTTTCAAAATGACGACAGGCGCTGACATGGAGCACGTGCCTTACAAAGGCTCGGCCCCAGCGATTGTTGACACGATTGGTGGCACAACACAAATCATGTTTCCAAGTTTGTTCACTGCGTATCCGCAAGTCAAGGGCGGAAAAATTAAAGCACTGGGTTTGGCTGGGGCAAAGCGCTCTCCACTGATGCCTGACGTTCCCACCTTGGCTGAGCAGGGTATTCCAAACGTGAATGTGGGTCAGTGGTACGCACTGTTTGCACCAAGCAAAACGCCTGCTGCAGTGATTCAACGTTTGAACAAAGAAGTCAATCTTGTGTTGAACGACAAAGCAAACGAAAAGAAAATTGAAGATCAAGGTGCAGAAGTCGAAACCGGCACCCCTGAGCAATTGAAAACATTGGTTCAAAAAGAGCTCGTACGCTGGAAGTCGGTCGTCAATACAGCCAAGATCACTGCAGACTGATTTTCAAAGCATCGATTGTGCTCACCTGTTTTACTTGAGGTTTTATGACAATTTCTCTGCCTTGTGTGTTGATGCGTGCGGGTACTTCCCGCGGCCCTTTTTTCTTACGCGATTGGTTGCCGGAGTCAGATGAAGCGCGCGATCAAGCTCTGATCGGCGCGATCGGTGCCTCAGATCCGTTGCAGTTGGATGGGCTAGGAGGTGGCAGCACGCTCAATAGCAAGGTGGCGATTGTTTCTAAATCAAGCCAACCGGATTGCGATATTGATTATTTGTTTGCTCAAGTTGGTGTGGGTCATCAGTCGGTCGACACACGTCCGAATTGTGGAAATATGTTGTCAGGCGTTGCGCCTTTCGCTATTGATCAAGGGCTGATACCAGCTCAAGATGGATTGACGAAGGTTCGTGTTTACAACGTCAACACAAAATCGCGCATTGAGGTGACTGTGTGCACGCCAGATGGTAAGGTGAGCTATGAAGGTGATGCGCGCATTGACGGTGTGCCAGGAACGGCCGCGCCCGTCTTGTTGAATTTCTTGGATGCTTGGGGTGCTGTCACTGGCAAAGTCTTTCCAACAGGTAATCGCATTGATGTGATTGATGGGATGGATGTAACCTGTATCGATGCAGCGATGCCCTTGATGATCTTGCGTGCCAAAGATTTCGGTTTGACTGGGCGGGAGCGACCCGCTGAGTTGGATGCGAACAGAGCCTTTCTAGATCGTTTGGAGTTCTTGCGCATGAAGGCTGGCCAGATGATGGGGTTGGGGGATGTGTCGGGCAGCGTGATACCCAAACCTGTGTTGGTGAGCGAGGGAGACTCAGAAAACAGCATCACATCGCGATATTTCACCCCACATAAATGTCATGCTTCTCATGCGGTGACGGGGGCTATTGGCGTGGCAACTGCATTTGCGTTACCAGGTACGGTTGCCAGCAGGGCCGCCATGAAGCCTGGTCGTCATGCACTGGTGGTTTTGCATCCAGCTGGCCAGATTGATGTGGAAGTTGAGTTGGAAGGCGTTGGTGAGGCGGCTGCATTGACCAGTGCCGCTTTGGTTCGCACAGCACGAAAGATCATGCAGGGCATTTTGCATTTGCCAAGCTACGTGTTTCCACCTGCAGTCAAAGATACTGGGGGAGCTAATCTTTCAAACAGTCAAGGCTTTCGTGCGTTTCCTCAACGCGAAGTTCGCATCATCGTGCCAACGGCAGCAGGTGGTGGAAATGACACCATGGCTCGCACCATCACGCGCAAGCTCGGGCCGATTTTGGGTCAGTCGGTGGTGGTTGATAACCGCGCCGGCGCGAATGGGTCAGTTGCTTGTGAGTATGTTGCCGCATCACAAGCTGATGGTCATACATTGATGTTTGGCTACATTGCCACACACGGCATAAACCCTGCGTTGCAAAAGTTGCGCTACGACCCCATGGCCGATTTCTCTCCGGTGGGTTTGATTGGCTTTTCCCCAACGCTCTTGGTTGTGCCGTCAGACCTTGCTGTGAACAACGTTCAAGAGTTGGTTCGTTATTTGAAAGAGAGTGGTGGTCGCGCAAGCTATGCGTCGGCAGGGGTGGGTACTGTGCCTCATTTTGCTGGCGAGTTGTTTCAGTTGCAGACCGGTACGAAAATGCAACGCGTTGATTTTTCTGGTGCTTCGCCGGCGATTGGGGAAGTTTCAAATGGCTTGGTGCAAGTGATGTTCCCAAGTTTGTTTACTGCGCAACCGTATTTGCGAAGCGGAAAACTCAAAGCATTGGCTGTGGCGGGTAAAGCTCGTTTGAATGCTCTGCCAGATGTGCCAACCTTGCTTGAAATGGGTGTGCCCGGTGTTGAACTGACTCAGTGGTATGCCTTGTTTGCACCCGCAAAAACGCCTGCTTCTGTGGTGAAACAACTCAACGCATCACTCAATCAAGTGTTAAATGACTCAGACATCGTGGCAAGAATGCAGGCCGATGGCGCAAATGTGCAAGCATCTTCCCCTGGGGAATTGCATGATTTGCTGATGAATGAGAGCGAGAAATGGCAGCACGTTGTCCGACAAGCCGGGTTGCGTCCCGACTTGATTTCAGACTGAGTTAGCAGAGGCTTATTCGCCACCCAGTCCAAGTCGATTGGGCTGGCGTTTTTCTACCGCAAAGCGCAACAATGCCGCAGTCCTGAAAATGCCATGAGCAAATTTACTGTAGGGCAGGGTGGCGAACAGTGCCATGACTACGCCCAAATGGATGGCCAACAACGCGGGCATTAGCGCATATCCACGGGCTAACCACAAAGCCAGACCAGAAGCGCTTGTAAAGAAAAGCAGCGCAATGAAACCGAGGTCCATCGTCTTTTGCTCTGGATCACCGTGCAAGGGGTGACGGGTCATGTTCAGTTTGAATAAACCAGCGGTGCCCAATAGCAAACTCACGCCGCCAATTGCACCCAGTATTTTGGGTAATTGAGGTAAGTCATAGGGGGCGACCCAACCTAAGGCATAGTGGTAAATCGTAGCCACGCTGGTTGCTGCGAAGCAAAGCATGAATCCATAGAAGGTGAGGTGATGTGCACGGCGTCGAGAGAGCGTGAATGCATCATCCTCGTTGTTACAGCCATCGCCATGCCCACCATCGAGGTACTTCAATTGGAGAGCAGCATTGGTTGCCTCAGTTCCCGCATCTAGGTTGAGTGCTGCGCCACTGGTGGCGGGTGTGATTTCTTTCCAAAAGTGTCTCACGCCAAGTGTCAATGCCAAAGTTGAAAACAAGAACACCGGGGCAAACAAACTCACCAATAGATTGTGTGGAAATAAATCATAAAAGTTATTGCCTACGTGGCTGTTCCACAAGCTTCCATTGAGTTGCAATGCCATCAGCAAGAAGACGGACAAGCTTGCAGCCAATGCCAATGAAAGCGCTAGGCCGTTGTGCTTGTAAAGTGTCCCTAAGCTTTTGGGCCACGCATAGTCAGCATAGGTTTGAACGCGAACTTTCGCCATGGCCCTTGGCACATTGATGGCAAAGTCATGGGGCGGCGCGTACTGGCAGGAATGCAGACAAGCGCCGCAGTTGTGGCATAAATTTGCCATGTAATGAATGTCAGCTTTACCGAATTCAAGTCGACGGGTCATGGCTGGGAAAACAGCGCAAAACCCTTCGCAGTAACGACACCCATTACAGATATGCATTTGGCGCGCAACTTCCGCTTCATTGGCGGTTAGGCCACCTTGTGCCAAAGCGACAGCTTCTTGCGTCAGGGTCTCAAGCGTTTGCATGATGACTCCCAGATTTCAAAGCAGCCTTGGCGGCTTGTTCACCAGCAATGCGTCCAAACGCCGTACCAATTGTCATGCCTACACCTGCTGTGTAGCCTTTACCAAGTACATTGCCGGCCATCATTTCGCCTGCGACAAATAAATTTGAACTGGCTTTTTTATTGAAGTGCACAGCTGCTGTTTCGTCAGTTTGAAGACCTAGATATGTGAATGTCACGCCTGGACGCACTGCGTAGGCATAAAAAGGCGCAGTGTCAATCGGGCGTGCCCAATGTGTTTTTTCAGGTGTTGCGCCTGCTGTATGGCAGTCATCAAGTGTTGTGTGATCAAACGTGCCAGATTGACATGCTGAGTTGTAGTCATTCATGGTCTGCATAAAAACGTGTTCATCCAATCCCAATTTTTGAGCAAGCTCAGGAAGGCTGTTGGCTTGTGTGCCTTCAAAGACAGGGGGCATAAAGCGCCCTATAGCTTTGGCATCGATGATGGAATAAGCTACTTGGCGCGGTTGCTGAGCGACCAAGCGCCCCCAGATCGCGTAGCGCTTGGGCCAAAAGTCTTCGCCTTCGTCGTAAAACCGTTTGGCTTCAGCGTTCACGACGACTCCGAGAGAAACGCAATCAATACGGGTGCAAATGCCACCGTCATACATGGGGGCGCGTGCATCAATCGCCACCATATGCGCTTGAGTTGGATCACCAATTGCATCAGCGCCTTGGGCGAGCATGTGTTTGAGCAGGACGCCTTGGTTGTAACGCGTGCCACGGATCAGGAATTGATCGGACGGGTATTCGCCTCGCTCATTTTTGCCCCAAGCCTCGCGTAGCCATTCACGATTCGATTCAAATCCACCGGATGCCAAGACGCATGTTTTGGCTTCGATGCGCTCACGGCGAATGTCCCCATTTAGCAATTTGTGCATGACTGAGGCGGCTACAAAGCGATTGCCATCCAATTCAACCTCATCGACTTCAGCGTTGTAATCGATTTTGATGCCCAAATTTTCAGCGCTGCGATAGTACGCATTCATGAGCGCTTTGCCTCCGCCCATAAAGAAAGCATTGGTGCGTGCCGTGTGCAGCGCACCAGAGAGAGAAGGCTGAAATCGCACGCCGTGTTTGACCATCCAGGGTCTACACGTCGCGGAGTGACGAATGACTAAACGCGCCAATTTTTCATCTGTCAAACCGCCAGTGACTTTGAGTAAATCTTGCCAAAACTCCTCTTCGGGGTAAGCGTCGACCAAGACATCTTGTGGTGCGTCGTGCATGCAGCGCAGGTTTCGTGTATGCGTCGAATTGCCTCCACGCCATTCGCGCGGAGCTGATTCAAGCACGCGAACACTAGCGCCTGCTTCGCGTGCCATCAATGCAGCACACAGGGCTGCATTGCCGCCGCCAATCACCAAAACATCCAAACTCATGCTGACTTACCCCAAAGAAAAGAAGACGCTTACTTAATCAGGCTTGATGCCTGCGCGTTTGACGATATCGCTCCAAATCACTTGTTCGCTTTTGATGAACGCAGCGTATTCGCTAGACGGGCCACCACCACCCACTGCGTTGTCGGTTGCAAAGCGCTCAGTTACAGCACTTGATTTGAGTGCTTTCAAGGATTCTTCTTGCAAGCGCTTAACGATTTCAGGTGGAGTGCCTGCTGGAACGTGGATGCCGTACCACTGTGAGGTTTCAAAGTTCTTGAAACCCATCTCGGCTACTGTTGGTACGTCAGGCATGGACGGGATGCGCTGTTGAGTACCTACAGCAATTGCGCGAAGCTTGCCGCTTCGAATGTGGGCTCCCAAGGCGGGCATACCAGCCGATGAAGCTTGCGTGCGGCCAGCCAGCAAGTCGGTCAATTGTGGGCCAGTACCGCGGTAAGGAATGTGCGTGATGTAAGTGCCAGTCACTAGCTTGAGGTATTCCATGGCCAAGTGTCCAGCGCTGGCATTGCCTGCTGATCCGTAATTGAGCTTGCCGGGGTTGGCCTTGGCATAAGCAATGAACTCTTTGAAGTTCTTGGCAGGTACATCAGGGTGAATGACAAAGACGTTAGGTACCTTAGCGAGCAGAGTCACAGGCACAAAATCTTTGTTGACATCGTATGGCTGATTACTCAGCATGTAAGGGTTGACAGCCAAAGTGCCAACGTGCGTCAGGATGATGGTATGTCCGTCGGGTACGGCTCTCGCCACTTCTTGCATCGCAGTCACACCAGCACCACCTGGTTTGTTTTCGACGTAAACGCTTTGGCCCAATTGCTTAGTCAGTTCAGCCGCAACGGAACGGGCAACGACTTCACTGGTACCACCCGGCGCGAAAGGCACAACAAAACGAATAGCTTTGGTTGGCCATGCGGGTGTTTGCGCTTGTGCCGCTGCGGGCACAAGTAAGCTGGCACAGGTGGATAAACAAGCTGCTATTACTAAGCGGCGAGAGTGAGTTGTCATGGTTGTCTCCTTGTTTTAATGAAATCAGAACTGATATTTACGCAAACCACCATCCACAGGAATGACTGCACCTGTGATGTAACTTGCTAGGGGCGAGGCTAAAAAGGTCACAAGATTCGCCATGTCCTCGGGTTCACCGTAGCGGCCCATTGGAATCTCGTTCTCACATTGCCATTGGCGATATTCGGGGGTGTAGTTTCTGAAGATTTGTTCTGAGTGAATACGGCCTGGAGGAACGCAGTTCACTGTTACACCATACTGACCCACCATCCGAGAGAGCCCCTTGGCCCAGCTGTGCATACCCGCTTTTGCGCAGAATGCGCCGTTGGTATGTTCGGGTTCACTTTTTCCAGTGATATTGATAATTCGGCCCCATTTGCGCTCGATCATCTGATCAATCAGGGCGTCGGCCACTTGGCGGGGGCGGTGAAAGTTAAGCGTGATGGCCTCTTGCCAAGCTTCTTCGCTCACGTGCAACTCTTTGAAGCTGCGCGAACCGCCGGCATTGTTGACCAAGATGTCGACATGTCCAAGGCCTGCAATGGCGGCTTTTGAAAGACGTGCAGCTGCATCCTCGGCATAAAGATCGGACTCAATGATGACAGGCGCGTGGCCACCTGCAGCCACGATTTCTTCTGAGAGCTCTTTGAGTTTGTCGGTGCGTCTAGCCGAGATGGCTACACGAACGCCCTCAGCAGCCAAAGCCTTGGCAATACCGCGACCGATTCCTACGCTTGCGCCAGTGACCAGCGCTGTTTTGTTTTTTAGTTGCAAATCCATGACCGTATGTCTCCAGATACCAAGAAAAATTCACTTTAGTCGCAATGACTAACTTCGTGAAGTGGCACTCTTACATAGGGGTATCACGAAATGTGATGGACTTACTCCAGCGCAACGCCTTGCCAAGTTCCTTCTTTGACAAGTGTGTGCACGCAATCATTGATCACGACACGAGCAGCCAGTGCTGCCGGGGACAACTCACCATCTGACAAGCCGCACAGCAGGTTCACGCGTTTGACTTCGTGGTCGCTGATACGCGCGATGTAAAGAGCTGATTCAGGCCTATTCATGCGGGCAACGGCTGCCCAAGGTTGCAGGGTCGCGCCTAAACCCAGTTGAACCGCATCCATTAGCATGGCAAGCGAATCAATTTCCAATGTCACTTGTGGTGTGATATTGGCCCGAGCAAAAGCGGCATTTAGTGTGCTGCGTAAGCCATGCGGTCCTGTTGGAAGAATCAAGGTTTCATCCACCAATTGCGACATCTGAAGACGCTTGGGCGCAGTGGCCGAACGTAATTGACGGTTTGCAATCAGGAAGATATCTTCTTGTAGTAGCCGTTGCACATTCCAACTGCGTGCCGTTTCAATGTGCTGGCTAGCTCTGATGGGAGAGTCGAATAAGATGGCTAAATCCAGCTGTCTGGCATTGAGCATCGCCGACAAGTGACCAGACAGACTCTCAATCATGTGTAGACGTACATTTGGATATCGCTCATGCATAGCTTTCATCAGGGGTAAACCCAAAATGGCGGCTGTAGTGGGTGCTAGTCCGACACTGACAGTTCCGGATAGACGTGCAAGCTGGGCTGATCGAATCGCTTGTTCTGCATGGCGCAGTGTGAGCTGTGCTTCACGGAAAAAAGCAACACCGGCATCCGTGGGGGTAACGCCATGTGGGTGCCGCTGCAGTAAACGGGTGGATAGAGTGCTCTCTAGCTTGGTCATTTGCTGGCTCAGAGCCGATTGAACCAAGTTCAGATCCAACGCAGCACGGCTGATGCTTCCCAGTTCAACAATTCGAACGAAATAGCGTAGTTGTTTGAGTTCCATGTTGAGCTTGACTTTATTCTTTGGCGAGTTGATTGAAACCACACGGGTACTCGGAAAAGTGGTTACTTAGATTTTCATCCTATTCGATTCAAAAAACGGGGATTTGCGAGTTACAATAATTGCTTCGGGGCGTAGCGCAGCCTGGTAGCGCATCTGGTTTGGGACCAGAGGGTCGTAGGTTCGAATCCTATCGCCCCGACCATCAAAGTAAAAAAGGCCTCGTTTTGCGAGGCCTTTTTTCATTTC
>JACCDV010642575.1_pt1 | contig 10626 bp, 23 predicted proteins | sample 7446131 | NCBI WGS metagenome assembly JACCDV01 (sample SAMN15323448, study PRJNA562643) | freshwater metagenome | isolation source: river surface water | place: USA:Blue River Watershed | collected 2017-08-17
AGAGGTATAAATCTTTCAATTTGGAGGGCCTGGGGTTGAAAATCTTTCAATCTTGGGCCCTTTCTTTGACAGAACGATAAACCTTTGGAAATTGTTCACAATACTGTTCACGGGATCGGGATTTGTTATAAATTTACATATCATCAATAACAAACACACCATGCGTAAAAGAGCCAAGAACGTACAAGCAGCCATCGACAAGATCAACAACATCCTTGCACTTGAACATGTTACCATTATCAAGAGGAGTGAGGATAAGGGTACACAGTATTTGCTTATGAACTCTAACGAACCCGCTGCACAAGCCTACAAACAAGGATTGGTAAGTGCAATGGATATGATTCTCTCTGCGACTGACAGCTATCGTGGATACAAGCCACTGAGTGAGAGTGTGGATAGGGAATTCGATCGAGTATACTATTGATCGAGTTTTAGGAAATATTTTTTTACACCAAAAATAAAAGTTATGGAAAAAAAGCAAACGTCTATTGAGTTTTTAGTTGAGAGATTGAGGATGACAGACAAAGAAGCATATGCAGAATTGTATTCAGATATTCAAACGGCATTGTCTATGTATGATGATGAGTTGATGGACAAATATAGTGAAGGGTATGATGAGGCCATAGCCGATGCTCCCGAATGGTGATAAACTAATAATTTAGATCAAAAATAAAAGTTATAATATGAACAACAAAACTATCCTCTCTGCACTGCACGCTCAAGTAGAAACGAAGACTGCTGAATATAATAAGATCGTTGATGAACAACAAACACCAGATCTAAGAGCCAAGCGTGATGAAGTCTTGGCGTGGCTTAGGGAAAACGTGTCTTCTCTTATCCCATCCATTACCTTAGAAGTTGACAGACTTGAGATCAATAAGACAGGCAGATCTACATATAGTTGGTCTGCAGCCACTATATACATAAACACCGATTGGAGAACACAAGAGAAACATGCTAAACTCAATTGGTATAGCAGCAGTGCCACACTCGAAGACGAGAATGAGTTGAATGACGTTCAGGTCTTTGGCCAATTGGCTGCCCATTTAGCTAAGATTGAGTGGATGATGATCAATGAATGGGGTCCAGCGCTGAGATATATCAACGATTCTGCCAATGTTTTAAAAAAAGAGTTAGGTGAATTGAAGAGAAGCATCAGAGACATAGAGACTAAGGTTGCTGATGAAGAAAAACTTGCTTACTCTAGAATTGGATTTGAATTGCAATTCAAGAAGTTCAAAGGCACAAAATATCGTGAACCAAAAGATGGAGTAAATGAAGAGGGTATGGATTTGGTTGACTATTCAAAGATGATTGAATTGAAAACAGGTAGAGGCAGATGGGATTATGTGCGTGTGTATGGATATAAAGTATTAGGATGTGCTAGGGGCAAATACATAATCCAATACAATCTTGATGAGAATAACGAGAAAAAACACCAAATCATTATCACTGAAAAGAATATGAAAGCCTTTATCGAAGATGTTTATCAGTGGGAAAGTGTAGGATGTGATAGGGCAACTGCACAGGAAATGGAAAATTATAACAGATATCAAAATTACTTAGCATCTAAAGCATAATCATATGGAAAAGACATTTCAAATCGACTTCTTTGAATTAGCATTCTTAGCTGAAGCATGTATACCACCACGCCCTATTGCTAGGGCTGTGTTTTGGCAGAGTCTAACAGATAAGTATTGGGAACAGATGACTGAAGGAGAACGCATTCACTTGTTTGAATGGATGCAGAAGAGTTGGGTGTATGAAGAGAGCTTAGCCAAAGAAGAAGACACCCAAGTATTCCATGCTCGGTTCGATCCCGATAATCAGTATATTGTTAAGAGTAATTATCATGCCCCACTTGAAGAGTCTCATAGAACATTCAAAATGGGAGACAGATATTACATAAAACGTAATAAGTGGATATCAGAAGAGTATATTGTATCAGTAGAAAAGTTTACACCTAAAAGAGAATACTAGTTATGAACAAAGAATTTATTCCATACGAACAAGCATTAGAACTTAAAGAATTAGGATTTGATGAACCATGTTTTTTTGCCTTTGATAGCTGTAGCACGCCTATGAGGTGTACTGATTTAAGAACAAATGAGCAAAAATTTTATGGTGTTAACTATAACAGTTCTACCTACACATCTCAACCAACATTCTCACAAGCATTTAGATGGTTTAGGGAGAAGCATCAATTATGCGCTTGGGTTAAGTATGAGTTTGAGGATGATAAAATAACTCCAACATACTACATTATTAGTCCTAGATATACAGATATGCCTGGAGGAGCTTTTGATATCTACGAAGAAGCAGAACTTGCTTGTCTTAAGAAACTAATTGATATACTTAAAGGTAATTTAGTATGAAAGTAAGAACCATAGTAGATTGTGAAGACCTTTGTCCTAACCTATTTGAAGGATCGGTATTACAAAATGTAGTGGAAAAGAAGAAGACCTACTACGGAGTATTCTCTTCATTTATGGGATCTTATTACATAACCGTTCCTAAAGATAGGTGTGAAATAGTGGAAGACTTAGAAGATTGATTTTTATTTCTAAAGGAAAAGTATTAAATTTATATAAATTAATTTATGACACCACAAGAAAAAGCACTTCAATTAATAGACTCATTCGATGAGTATGCTGAATCACGTATCTCAGACAATGGAAGAGGATTCGATAAGCGGTATTGCTCTAAGCAGTGTGCATTGATTGTAGTGAATGAGATAATAAAAGACTTAAAAGAATCACTCAAAGTAGCAGAAGATTTACACCTTCATGCTAGAGGTCTTATCATAGGTTCTCTCGTTGATTGGCAAGAAGTAAAACAAGAAATAGAAAAACTATGACACCAAAAGAAAAAGCAGAAGAGTTGATAACTAAATTCCAGCAAAGCAGAGATGCAGAAGATTATAATGATGTTAGGGATATTCATGCTGCAATAAGATGTGCATTAATAGCAGTTGATGAGATAATTAAACACATAGAATCATCATATCATAATAAAGATATTGCAAATGGAGCAAAATCATATTGGTCAAAAGTAAGGCAAGAAATAGAAAAACTATGACACAACAAACAGCATTACAATTAGCTATAAAGAAATTTAAAAGCGAATCTAATCTTTCATGGGAATCTGGTAGTTATACAGATGCGCACGCTTATGATTATGTCGTTCAAGAGTTAACTAAACTACTTGAAATAGAACAAAATCAGATGCAAATAACCGAAAATACGTCAGATGGGTATCATACGTTTAAAACTTTGTATGAAATAAGAAAAGCGTATAATGTAGCCCTATTTAATGAGTGGGGCAAGTATGATATTCCATTATATAATGTTCATAAAAGTCGTAAACATTATGATGGTGAATATCCTTTTGGCAAAGATAATTGGTTTATAGTATGTGCTGAATTACCAAATGGTCAGATATCCAACCATTACACTATGGATGATTGGGATTTATTTAAAATTCCTGAGACAGAAAAAGCTCTTTTCCCTTTTGATGGACACACAACAGATGATGTTATTGACAGATTGTTAAAAATAAACAAATAGACTATGAAAAAATTATTGGTAATACTAACTCTCGCATCAATAGGTTGTACTCAAGATGAGAATGCATCAGTTCTAACATCTACAAAAGATGTTCTTTATATAGGTGGGATAAATTATAATGTATCAACAATAGAAGTTGATTCGTGTGAATACATTACTTTAGGAACAGATATAAGAACATTTACACATAAGGGTAACTGTAAAAATCCTATTCATGACACTAAAAATTAAAACAGCAGATATAGAATTAGAGTATAGTGATGAATTAAGTATCATTGATGAAAATGCTAAGAAGCGTTTAATAGAAATCATCGATAAATTATATTCATATAGAATAGTACATTTAGATAAACCATTACCAACAGTATCAGCATTTGATGCGTTTGGCAAATTAACAACAAGATTAGATTAAAAATAAACTATGACACGACAAGAAATAGAACAATTAGCCGAAACGCAATGGGAAGGATGTCAAGGTTGTGATGAGAATGATAAATACTTTTGGATAAATGGTTTCGTTGTAGGTTATTTAAATGCTAGAGTAGAAAATTTAGAAGAGAAAGTAGAACTTGGTCAAAAGAAAATAGCAGATCTATTAATTAATGGTAAAACAAATGAGTTATGAAAGTAAATAGACAAGACCTTAAATATTTTATAGCAAATGTCAAACGACGCTTCCCTGAAGCAACTGAAGAAGAATTTGCTGATCATCTTGCTAATTACATTGAACTGAATCCCAATTGTATAGATGTGGATGGTAAGGCAAGACGTGGTAGGTATTATTATTCAACTGTAGGTTATGGTGTAATGAGCTTGTTTGGCGAGAAATACAGAATGGGTAGGATAGAAATATTTGATAGAGAAAATGAATCAGGTTATCAAGTGAATGAAGGAATCTATACCATGCCCTTTGAAGCAGCGTCTCAGTTTGAAGCATTTATTGAATCAATAGAAACAGACTTACCAATTAATATTGAAATAGGCTCACATAAGTGGTGTGCTGATGAATGTGCTAAAGCACTTGGGTTTGAGGATGATGAAGATATGAAAAATCCTGAAAAAGTGAAAGCATACCGTAGGAAGAAGAACGATGAGTTTGCCGTAACTCAAGGATATAAGGATTGGGATGATCTAATGGCTAACTCAAAGTTTGCTAAAAAACCTGATGAGAATAAAAGTTAAAGGATATTTATTTGTATGAATACCTTACAATTATCAAAGATCAAGCAATACTTACTTCAAGAGATAGGTGATGCTTCTGCAAAAGACTTGCCTACTGTTTCAGAACCTAAAAACTATAAGACTAATTACGGTAGTGAAGCAGATACCTATAAGTTTACTACAGATGAAGGAGTAAAGTATGGATTAAAGATAGTAAAAATGCAAGTAAAAGGATCAAGCAATACTAAGAATATTGAATATCATATTCTCTTTGGTATAGAGCATGAAGGTTATGAAAACATATTTGATTATGACAGAGAAGTGAATAGTCCTAAGAATATTTTAAAGGTAATGTCGGTAATATCAAACACCATAAAGAAATCAGCTATAAAAGATATGGTGAATGGATACAAAATAAAACAGCTTGTATTTATGCCAACAAAAGAGGAGGGTAATGAAGAAGATACAAGAAGAGAGAAACTTTATTTTGCTTACATTGCTAAAGCTTTAGGTATTAAAGATGGTGAAGACGTGAAGTCAAAAATGTCTCAACTAAAAAAATCAGGTGAATGGATTGTTTATATTCCTCAAGACTATTACTTTGGTATTAGTAAAGCGGAACTAGATAAAATGATTGATGATAAAGAGAATTAATAAGACCCTTTAAGACAGTGTGCCATGCAACCCAAGTCCCCTTGGCCCTACCAGGTCTAGGGGATTGGTGTATATATAGGACTTGTGTCACGTTGGACTAAGGGTCCCCAAGGACCTCTTGTGCAAGGGATTGAGAACCAATCACTTAGAGAATGGATTGAAAATCAATCACTTGTGGTCCCCTGGTGTTGAAAATCTTTCAAATAAGGGTCACTTTGGTTGACAAAACGATAAATCTTTGGAAATAGTTCACCAAACTGTTCACGTGTCACCAAAAGGTTATAAATTTACATATCATCAATAACAAACACACCAACTCACAATGATGCTATCCAATCTTTACAACAAATAGTATGGAGTCTGAACAAAAAGAATAGTAGGTTGACTGAAGTCGCAGAAGATTTACAATCCCAAATAGACACACTGCAGTCTAATCTTGATTCAGTAAGACGAGAGATATATGACAATAATACCTATATAGAGAATTATTGTTTCTCAATCAGATCCTTAGATCCTGAGTATGATCAGTGGTTTATTACTGAAGATCCCATTGAAGATTATGATCTTTAGGAAACATCATATTTATTCTAAAGCATCACGCATATGAATACACTACAGTTGGCGAAGTTTAAGGCTCATCTCCTAATGGAATTAGGTGATTCTTCTGTTCCTCCATTTGATTATGATATAGTATACGATAGTACAGAAGAAGAACCAGAAGAACTTGATCCAGAAGATTATGAAGACGAAGAGGAGTTATATCAAGCATATCAAAAACTAGAAAGGTTCAGTGAACCAACCTTTGAGTATGCGTTTGAGTCTCCTAAATCAGATATACTATATACAGTTGGTCTAAACGTAAGAGGTACAGACTACAGAAAACTTATGATAGACTTCGATGCTGATGGATCATACCAATCTACAGATAAAGGTGAAATGTTCCGTGTGATGAGTACCATAGTAGCAATCACCAAAGAAGTTATAGAAGAAAAACTAGGTGGCATAGATAAAATAGATGCAATAGAATATTCACCATCTGATAATTTCAAACCAATAGGAGATACGTCAAGATCAGAGCTTGATCCCAATTCCAAAAAATCAGATGATCCCATAAGTAAAAGGGATATGTTATATAGGAACTATATTAAGGCAGCATTTCCAGGACAAGATATAACATTCAAATACTTAGGCAAGGATCGAGTAATACGTGCTGAATTCCCTAAATCTAAAGAATTACAAGAAAAAGTAAAGGGTGTACAGTGGCTACAAAAACCATATTTTTGGGCAGCGCAAGGACATTTTCCCTTAACACCAAACATAGCTAAAATAATTAATGGAGAGAAGGCGGTAAGGGTAGATGCTTTCCATATAACATCAGCAAAAAAAGCTTCTAGACTTAAACAATTAGAAGGATCAAAGAAGAGTATAAGCGCAATGACAAAAGTTCCCCAATATTCTTTAGAAGACCTAAGTGGAGTTCATTCACATGGTGTAATGTTTAGTCTAGAAGGAAATGTATTATTAAAGTCTATAGAAGATATTATGAGTACTCCAGATGAGTCTGGCCGAAGATGGATAAACATAGGTCTAATAAACGAAAGGATAGGTAAACAATATCGCCAATACATGTCTGAAGACTCAAGACTAGATGACCTAAGATCTCGATTAGAATCTGATTATGATAAAAAGGCAGGCACCAATTGGAATAGTGTTTATAACGATAAGTTGGTAGACTCATCCCAACTATCCCTATCTAAAGAAGAACTACGTGAGTTCTTAACCGGATGGATAGGCAGATCAATGACATGGATCAAGGAGAACTTAGCCCAATTCATCCAAGCGCTATCCTCCAAAAAATACGGCCAAACACAATATGATGAAGTAGTGGTTAATGAGATAGAATTAACAGGTGCTGTGGTAAACTTAGCAGACCTAAGGGGTACTGAAGAACAGATAAACCAAATGAAAAGGGATATAGAAGATGCTGTAGGTGGCCCAGATAATGTAGTGTATATAGATTCTTCCAAATACGATAGAGACACCAAACAATCAAACCGAGCCAAGGTAACTAACTTTATCATAGGACAAGGTGGTAAGATTGGCAATGATGATTAATCCCTTCCTAAAACATAATAAAACAAAACAACATGAATACCTTACAGTTAGCAAAGATGAAACAATACCTATTACAAGAGATAGGTGATGAAATAGAAGGAACAGAATTAATGTCAGGAATGCACTATATACAAGATTTATCTCAAGAAATAAAAGATAAAATATCCCAACTTGAAAAAGAATTTCCTTTGCATAAAATTTCAATAATTTCTAACTCTAGTTGGAGATCTGATGATCCATCATTAGAGGGAACATATACACTTAGTTATAGTGGACCTGAAGATGAAAGACTACGTCAATTGATAAGTAATATAGATAAGTAAAACTATCAACTCTCTTCTATGGAAAAAGATTTAATAATACTTTCCCAACAATCAAAAATAAAAGAGTTAACAAACTTAATAGACACTATTTCTGGAGAGATTGAATTAACAGAACATCCTCAATATACTACTCATGAAATGGTATTATCCTCTATAAAAGATTTGATTAAACAGTATTATAATTAAATTAATGGCTTAGATATCATATAAACCATCTCTGCCCAAGAAATATACTAATATGAATACCTTACAGTTAGCAAAGATAAAACAACATCTCCTCCAAGAAATAGGAGAAAACACAGCAAAGCCTTATGACTGGAAAACAGCATATGATAAAGAAGATGAAGATGGTTATAAGATAACTAAATACACGTTTGATGCGCCAATCTCCGAAGACACGACAATACCATATATAGCCATAATAACAAGAGACGCCCAATGGGATGATGAGCAGGCTAAGCTAATATATACAGTATCATTTGGGATCATGCAATCTATAGAATATACATCATTCTCTGCTACAAGCCGAGACACCCTAACAGGCGACTGGAGACGTGTAATGGCAACCATCATAGACATAATAGAAAAGGAAATACTTACAGACTCATATCCCCTAGAGAATGAATTAGAAGAGTATACAATACAGATCCATCCAACTAAACAGGATGAAACAGATAATAGAAGACTCAATCTATACATGCAGTATATAAAAAAGAATATGCCATCTGATGCCAGTGTACACCATACCCAAGATGAAGATGGACTAGACGTCATAGACATAGTAATTCCTGCCAAAGAAATATACTAATATGAATACCCTACAGTTAGCAAAGATAAAACAATATCTATTACAAGAAATAGGTGATGCTTCTAAAGCACCATACTCTCCCATAGACACAATAACAGATACAGATCAGGATAGGGAATACAGATTCACTACAGACTCAGATACCCAATATCAGGTAGATATAATAACTTTTTTATAGGGGACCAAATAAACCTACAGTAGCAAGAGTAGCATTTGGTGTAACAGACAAATATGGAGACACTGACTATGATACCGAAACAAATGCCAATGACATATATAGGATAATGTCAACCATAGTATCTATAGTAAAACAGGATCTAAGATCACACTATGCTGATAGGATAGAATTCCATCCAAATAAAAGAGAAGGTAAAGATTCTGATAGGGATCCAATGGATAATGTAAGAACCAAACTCTATCTAAGATATATCAAATCCCAATTCCCAGATGCACAGGTAACCGAAACCCCAGATGGAGATATCCAAGTGGCACTACCGAACCACAAACCAAACCCATAACTCTACCACGTACCCATCCCTCTACACGTACACGTATAGGATCCCTACTCATACCACACATGTCCCCATTCCCTGTGACCAAGTGCCCCAGATCCCAAACCATAAATATTCCCAAAAAAATTTATCCGTCTGGTCCCCGTCAAATATACACGAATATCAAAGATCCCCAACCCCTATTGAAAACCATTCAACCAGGGCCCCAAGTATTGAACAAACGATAAATTTCGGAAAAAGATATCAATACCTGTTCACGGGTCACGGGATTTGATTAGATTTACATATCACCAATCGCAAAAAGCATATGACATTCAGCATCTACTCCCACGACATGGCCACCTTAAAGCCAGCCCAGTCCCCAACCATGCACCTCGTAGCCATCGATGCCTTGAGACATTACGGTGACTTGGCCCATACCAGATACCACGTCCCTGGTACAGTGGTAACCATGCGTGATGGCCGCCGATATATCCAATTGGCACCAGACACCAAGTGGATCGAGACCAACCTGGCCATGAGGTAAGGTGTTAGGGCCCATTGTTATGGGCCGTGTTAATACATTAACACCCATGTTAACAACTATTTAACAACTCACCTGTTCACGGATCACCAAATAGTATTAGATTTACATATCACCAAACAAATAAAAGTTATGAACACGAACACTAACGCACTCGTATCACTCGAATCCTTGTCCCTCGATGCAGCCCGTAAGATGGCACCAGCAGCATTCGCTACCTCACCTGCACCACATATCCGTGCTAAGTCATACAACTTCACCCCAACCCATGAGGTAATCGAGCATATGCAATCACTCGGTTACGTGCTTACCTCTGCCAAACAGTCTAATACTAAGTCAGCACTTTGGCAGGGTTACGGTGCGCACATGGTAAGCTTCCAAAACCCTGACATATACTTTAAAGGCGGTGATGGCCAGACAGAAGGACGTCCTACAATCATCATGACTAACTCACATGACGGTAGCCGTCCAGTCCAATTCGATATGGGTATATTCAGACTCGTATGCAGTAACGGCTTGATGATCAAGTCTATGGATCTCGGTAGGTATAGGGAACGTCACAGCCGTATGGATCTTGCCGGTATCCGTAGTATCCTGGATGCCAAGACGTCACAATTACCCAAGACAATAGAGACTATCAACGGTTGGGTATCACGTGAGATGACAGCCAATCAACGTCAGGACTTCGCCCGCCAAGCATTAGCCCTTCGTATGGGTGAAGAGCGATTAGCCCAAGACCATGAGATCCGTAGCATCCTGCAACCACGCCGCACTGCTGACGAGGCTACCAACCTGTGGACCACATTCAACGTGGTACAAGAGAACCTTACACGTGGCGGCTTCATGTTGGGTGAACGCCAAGCACGGGCAATCACTAACCCATGGGCTGATATGCGTATCAACCAAGACTTATGGGCCCTTGCTGAGCAGATGGCATAGCCCATCTGCCGATGACCGCTAACGG
>JACCDV011200869.1_pt1 | contig 10623 bp, 3 predicted proteins | sample 7446131 | NCBI WGS metagenome assembly JACCDV01 (sample SAMN15323448, study PRJNA562643) | freshwater metagenome | isolation source: river surface water | place: USA:Blue River Watershed | collected 2017-08-17
AATATCGGCGTATTTTCGAAAATAAGAGGAAGTAAAACAATCAAGTTGTATTTAGTCAGTAGTACCAACTTCAAGTAAGCTTGAAATTTATCAAGGCAAACTAACCAAAATAGAGTAAAATAAAGCTTAAGATAATAGATCGAAGCAAGAAGATCGTAAGATAGCTGATATATAGAGCAAGCTAGTTGCTTGTTAATAGAAGTTGGATCATTATTAGTTTATGCTTGAGAAAGTCAAAGCCTAAAGAAACAATTTTAAAAACCTTTATTAATAAAAGAACTAATAATATGAGCTTTTGAAGGAAAATCAATAGAAAAATTAATAAAATAAAATACAAAATGAATCCAAAATCAGCTTTCTAGAATTGAATTCTAAGCATGCTGAACAATCTTTCAATAAAGTTTCACTTTAATTATAAACAATAATACGATAAAAGGCCATAATATTAGTCGAAAACAAAGAAGAAAAAGAAAAGTTAAATGCGATAATTGAGAATCTTAAGACCATGCTTCATAATTTATAAAGCCGTAATCACCAGATTCAATCTTAGCTTTAATTGTAAAAGAATAAACTTGAAGTTGATTTCTCGCGTTTATTGCAATAAAGAAATTATTTGTTGAGCCATGTGTAAAACCTTCAGCGAACTCAAAAAATATTGTAATAGTAAATACAATAATATAAGAGAAAATGCGATAGATTTACGACTTAAATAGACGAATATTAGAGATAAAAGCAATTTCTTCGACAGAAAGTAAACTAATTCACGAGGCTGACTGAATATGTTCCAACTCATATGGTAATCTAAGATCACGAGAAGCAATAGCTAAGAAAACAATTAGATCTAATAAACGGCGAACTCGCAAATTGTATACGAAACAACCAAAACTAGTTACGTTAGAGCAGGAGATATATTGAAAAGCTCATTAATTAAATACAATAAAAGAATGCCTTTAGTAGTGAGGAAAAACGTATTCTTAGATAGCAAATATAAAGAGCGAGGAGTTAATAGTATTAAATAAATCAATAAAAGATCAGGAAACTTAGAGATGATATTCAAAGTCTACGCTTATAGAACTAAAGGCTTATCTCTATTATTGATTCAAATTAGGCGCCATTCAATCAGCTCATAGAGTAACATAAACAATTGAGTCAGAATATAATCCATCTCCAATAGGTAAACAAAAGCCTACATGAGTAACACATCTAACTTAACGAAGCTAATAATCATCTTTAGCAAGCGATAACACAATCAGAGAATGAGAAGCAACAGCTGATAAACCAATTGTAGAATCTTGAGCAAAGAATGATCGAATTTGAGAATAGAGTTGTGTAAACAATAAACTAGGGAGAAACAAAGTAGTTGGCTATTTTAAGATGTGGCTAGTAAAAAATTACACAGCTATAATCAATCATCTTAACAATCAACTCATAGAAAGCTTACTTGAGCTAGAAGAATGAGCATCTAAGGCATGAATTAATGCAGCGACATCAAGAGTTACTAGCACTACAAATAGAGATGGTCAGTCGAAAGCAATAGCTTTAAAGAAGTAATCGATAAACATTAATTAAAACAAGTTAATATAGCAAGTTTCTTTAGGAATCAATTTAGTAGAAAAACTATTGCATCAAAGAATATCAAGAAAGATAAATAACATTAGTGAGCAAAATATAAAATAGTAATAATTTGGTTAGCTAGCTTGAAATTCAAAAACTTAGACTAGAGTCTACTATTTTTGATTTACAAACCAAAAGTAGTGCAGAGATATCCAATCTTTGGAATAATCTTGAGAATATCAATATGTAGCTCAACAAAGCTCATTAAACTATTCGAATAAAGGACAATGAAATATGCAAATAAAAGGAAATAGCTGAAAAGAATAAGGAAAATATCAATGAGCTTGAATAGCAAATAAAAGTCTTAGCACATCCTAAAGATTAGATAATAATTAAGAATGTCTAGCTATAGGCAAGTATTTAAAACAACAACAAACGTATGATATCTCATCAATAGTTTTAATAAATTTAGATAATTAAGGGATAAAACAGGCACTTATCTATTAAAATCACTAATATAGAGACCTAAAATCGATAAATACATCATAGATATCTTCAATCTCTATCACGCATACGTTCACTCGAAGACAAACTTCAAAAATCTATAAAACAGCTTGAACCACATAAGATTACTCAGTCCCTCTAAGCCAACTTAAAGGAATAATTAAGTTGGTACAAAGGACAGCTTAAGAGTAAATAAGAAGAGCTTCATCATTTCAGGAATAAGCTAATATAGATGCAAAATCAAAGCAATAAACTTTAAGGCTTATAATCTTAGTTTTTAGAGTTGAGAGAGAAATATTATAGATAGAATAGTTTTCTTTTATAGACTAAAGAAAAGCTTAGAACTGCATAGCATAAATTATAAAGTCTCACCTATCTCAAATCCAAATAAGACTAGAAATTTCATAGAGATTTAAGTTTAAAGTAGCAATAATTAATCGAGCAAAGTAAACAAATTGAATAACTGAAATAACGATATCATACTTTATAAAATAGGCTTTCTTCAAGTAAATCAGCTTAGAGATAATTTCTAATATAAATTGCCCAGCAACTTGATTAGGACTATAGAATAGATGTCCATTAATAGTAAATATAGCTAATGGTCTTACAAAAAATAAGTACATAAATTGGTGAGCTCATTCAAATAAACCATCAATACAAATAGAAGTATGATTTTCTTTAAAAGGAAGGCTATGAAATTCGGCTTCAGGAAGTATAAGCCAATGTTTCGCTATCAATAAGGCTTATGTTTATTGATCTCATTTAATATCTTAAATCCAACTAGTTGACGAGCTTAGATGTGCCACAGATTCAGGAGTAGAGTAATATTGAGGACCTAATTTTACAAGTTGGATCAGCGCTAAAACACATCTTTTGTGCTTCATTCAAAAATAATGAAGATGAAGTAATAAAATACAACAATATTATCCGAAATATCCGAGTGATGATAAGTGAAGTGTACAATAGTAAAGATCTATAGAGTTTAAATCGACTAAGAATACTCCTTATTGAGGCAAACTGATTATGATTTATATAATATATCATTTATAAATAAATGATCCTTATTGATATTGGTAAATCTCTAAGTATTAAGCCATAGCAGTTCTTCCTGTATACGCTTACTACTCCCAACTCATGCTTATTAGGAAGTAACAATCCATTGGCTCTTTCTCTATCTATGTTTGCGCAATCCTCCTTATCTCCAACATCTTAAGAATATTCTTTTGGGTAACTGTTGGCTTTGCAATCAGTCTTCTTTTTCAGTCAATCTTCGTCATTATCATCATGGTAAAAAAAGATTAATTTAGCTTTTACTTTTGAAGGAGTGTGTGGAGTTGTCTGATACCTTTATAAAGCATACAAGTATATGGCAAAAATTTTGGAAATGGGATACCTATCAATAATACAGTAAAGGAAATTCTATTCAGTGAAATTTTTATTAGGATTAACAGCTGCGTTAACAGTTTTAACCTTAGTCATACAAATCTTTACTTTTGGCATGTTCGGCTAATTCATTGGATTCCTGTCTCTTAGTATCGAATCAGTCCTGGGAATACCACAGATTTATTCAAACTGGAAGTCTAAAAGCGTAAAAGGCGTGAGTAGAATGATGATAACAATGTGGTTCCTTGGGGATTTCGGAAAAACAATATATTTTCTGGTTGAGGTAAGATTCTAAGTTAATTTTAGTCCCAGCCATTTCAATTTGTGATGTGTGGAGTTATTCAACTTATAGTTGACATTCTGCTAGTTGCACAGATAGTGGCATATAGCGAAGACTCTTACAACTCAATCGAAAGCGCACTACCCTAATGAGTAATTCAAAAAATGTTAATTTATTATTAATGATTTGCAATAAAAGAATATTGATATTCACTGGCAAAAGTTATGATATCCTCCTTTTGAGCACTCTCCATTAATTGTTTCCTAACTTGATTCACAACCACATCTATCACAGTGCATTAGTAAAGACTACAGTTAGTGTCTTATCTTATTCTTCAACCTATATTACAAAATGCTTACTTTCCCCATTCGTCTATTTCATTTTGGGCTTATTCATTCACCTACTCTGCAATTCTTGCCCTTAGTCCCTTCTTTTCTTGATTTAGAGCCCAAATGGTCTCATCTTTTAACTTAAGCAATTCAATCCATCCTTTGTTTTTTTACAAGATTAGTTTTCGCTCGGTTAGTTCCCTTGGTAAATCATAGGGATAAATTTAGACACTGGTTTTGATCGGCTTGGCAATCAAATTTTACGCCTCTTCTTGCAAGTATCTTGATCGTAATAAAAATGGAACGATTGCTTTGGGAGCTGGCTAACTTGTATTGGGAGATATGGGGTTAAGATTGGTTAGTTAAAAGAATTAGTTTCCAAGTGCATTTATGCCCTAAAGATCTCTTTGTAAATCTGCCATCTAATGATGAAGTATGGCAAATTTGCTTCCTGAACTGGTTTTGAGCCTTTCCAACATTTCATTAAATTCCACCTTTGTTAATTTCTAAACCCCACTCTTGACATACCTTAATTATTCGCTTAACAAAGTAAGCTCTTAAAGATACTTATTGAGCTTATCTCGTTTTTCCAGAAGGGAGCCACAGACAATTTAATTCAAATAAAGATATCTTGCTTGAAATGCCTCATCTATCCTGATCACTCTATGCATTTGATTGTTGTGTGGACCTTATACTATACAGCTTTCACATCCTGTTTGCTCGCAAATTTAACAGAACAGTGTATTGGGCTCCTTATGGTGTGCACATAGGCTACATAAATTTAAATATACGCGTCGTCTGTTGTTATGGTTGGAGGGAAACTGTAAGGATTTTTTAAAAAATCTGAAAAATTGTCTTGGGATAAATCTAAATCTTGACTTACAGGCTATGGCTTTTAAGACTTATCCTCCTTTTTCTTCTTTGGGGCTTTTTCTGTCTTATCAACTGACTTCTTGGATTTAGTATCGCCTTTGTCTTCTTTCGATTTCTTAGATTTAGTGTCCTTTGGAGGTTTTTCTTTGCTATCTTTGCCCTTTGACTTAGACTTACTTTTTTATTTCTTCTCGCTCATTTGAATATTATAAGCTTATTGAATAATTATATAAATAAAAACTATGAATATCCTCGATTTGTAAGAACAACCGGAAGATTCATTTGAGAACGAAGACTCACAACATTTCTCGATTTAATAGGAAACCTAAGAACTGCTTCATGAGGTCTTTGACTAAAAGTACGAGCCAGTCTATAATCCCGATTCTACCAAGCTGAAAGAATATTAATACAAGAAAAGTAGGAAGCGGGCTAAGCAACTAGCATATCCTGAAAGAACCCGCACTAGTATAAGAAAACCAGACAAAAATCATAAAGTCTATCAGTATCTTGATGACTAAGATCTCTCCCCTTCATTTAAATAATTTTTAGCAAGGGCTCAAGAAAGATTAGAAAGAAAAGATCGTTGGGTAGGCAAGTAAATATAAAAGAAAGAAAAAGTACTTGCAAACACTTTAAAATAAATACCGTAGATCTTAAGAGGAAGCCGTGAAAAAGTAATGCCCATTTATTAAAGATGCATTGAGCTACAAAAAAGTAAATAGAAAAATCTAGAAGTTAAAAGAATTGAGAAGTATCGTAAAGAAGTTTAGAAAGCACAAAGCTTTACATATCATCCAAAAATTAATGATAATCAAAAGAAAAGATCATTTTAGTAGTATATTGCTGAGAAGGAAATTTGGCAGCAATAAAAAATCCAATAGTTGTAAAAGAAGAGGGTTGCTAATGAAGTAAAGAAGCTAAGCTAATGCACCTTTGCACCTATGCTGGTCGCTAAATACAATAAAAAGAATCCCAGAATAATAGCAGGTGAGAAGGTAGAGGAGCGGCTCTTACGAAGCATATAAAAATCTAAGGAAAAATAAAATGTTGAGTTAAGTGAAATAAGATATCGATATGAGTTATGATACAACTTCAAATCATCATTCAATATGCTGTCTACGCTTTTTACGCTGTTGATAGGCATAATTTTAGAACTTGACAACTTCATTAAGATAGTTGGCGCTACTTTCCTCCTTTATGTTTTTTTGAATGAAATCACTTAATCTTATATCGTTCACTCTTAGTGAATAATTGGGATGCAGTAATACCTTCCCACTTTTGTCTGTCGTTAACAAAGGATACTATCCAACTGAACCTCGATAGTGAGTGTTACTAGCAATGAGATATGGCTGCTGTGTCATTCTTACTTTCTATATATCGTCCATTCTTTTAGCGTTTTTCTTCCTCATTAGTGCTACTCTTTTGTTAGTTCTTTCTATATCCTCAAATGCTTTTTTTAGGAGGTCTTCCTGTGTAAATGTCGCAAATCTAATTTGTTCCTATTATCTTTGGCGTTGTAGTTGCTATCGCTTTATCTTTTATTTTTGGAGCCTTTATTAGTCATCTTAGCTACTATCATACAAATTTTATTCCACCTATTCCCTCTCTAATTTAATTATTGTGTACGCTCATTTGACCTTGATGCTTAGTTGTTAGATCCCACTTCACCTTATTAGAAAGGACTGAGGACCTAACCTTACTATTGTGAATCAGAGTCTTCGTATATTTATTCATTCCCTTTTTTGGATTTAGACAAATGAGCCATGACTTAGAAAAAATATTATGTTAATAATCTAACAAAGTAAAGACGATTTTGAGTTTACAAAGCGGTAAAAATATATATGTTCAACCTAATTTTCAAAAGGAACAATATCCGGTATATTGTGACTATTAGTTGGAATGCGATTTCTTTTATTTATAATATCTTTCAACAAATGTCATACAAGCTTTACTCCCCTCAAAGCTACGCCACTGCTGGCGCTAAAGTCTAACTTTTCCTTAGATTTGTCTAGCTCCCAGTCGAGTTCATTAGAATTCCTTGGGATCAGTGGAAATCTCCTGAATATCTTGCCAAGCACCCTCTTGGTAAAGTCCCAACTCTTGAAACTGAAGAGGGATGCATCTATGAATCAGCTGCCATCCTCAGATTCCTTGCCCGTAAGGCTGGAAAGCTCTATGGACACAATGCTGCTGAGGCTGCACAGATTGATCAATGGCTTGAATATGTCAACACTCAACTCAACCCACTCAACTACAGAACCCTCTACGGAGTCCTTGGATACTTCCCAGTTACTAAGGAACAGTATGAGGCTGGAAAGAAAGACTACCTTGAAGCTTTGAAGATTGCTGATGCCCAACTTGCGAAGACCCACTACTTGGCTGGAAACCATATTAGCATTGCTGATATTGCCTTGATTGGAGGTGTTAGATTGCTCTTGAGACTTATCTTCGATGAAAAAGCTAGAGCATCCATTCCTCACTTGGTTCATTGGTATGAAAGACTTTTCACCCACAAGGAAGTTTCAGGATTTTTCGGAAGGCCATGGCTCTGCACTAAAGAACTTTTGCCTGAATTTGTTGACAACAAGAAGGAGGAAAAGAAAGAGAAGAAAGAAGAAAAGAAAGAGGAGAAGAAGGAGGAGAAGAAGGAGTAAAAGAAAGAAAAGAAGAAAGAGGAAAAGAAGAAGGAGGAAAAGAAGGAAGTAAAGAAGGAGGAGAAGAAGGAGGAGAAGAAGGACAAGAAGAAAAAGAAAGGATCAGATGATGAATAAGAATAGGCTGACCCAACTGTCCAACTTGAAAAGAAGAAGAATCCTCTTGACTTGCTCCCGAAATCTCCATTCAACATTGACGATTGGAAGAGAGAGTTCTGCAATGCCCCTGACAAAGCAGCCACCCTCAAGGAACTTTGGGGAAAGTTCGATCATGCCGGTTGGTCACTTTGGAAAGTCCACTACATCAAATACGAAGGAGAAGGTGTTGTCGGATATCTTACCAACAACTTGAAAAATGGACATCTCAGAAATATTGACCACTTCAGAAAATATTGCTTCGCTGTCCATGGAGTCTATGGTGTTGAAGGAAACTACGAAATCGACGGAGTTTGGTTCTGGAGAGGAACTGAAATTCCCGAAGAATGGAAAGAGCATCAAAGCTATGATTACTTTACCTTCACCAGACTGGATGAGAATGACGAGAACGTCCAAAACTTAGTCGCTGAGTATTGGCTCAACCTCTAAGAAGGAAAACTTGTGGAGGGTAAGCCTGTGTTCGACGCCAAATGGTTCAAATGATCAAAACATCAATCAATCAATTAATTATATCTGAATAAAGACAAGACTATAAATTAATAAATATTTCTATCAGGTGCTTTCTGCATTGATTAGGAAAGGTAAAGCTATAAAGAAGCCGATAATTTTACAAAGAGAGGCGGCACGGGCCATTTAATTCTGGCATGTAAAGAAATCAGATTTATCCTTGATTCCAAACAGGAAGTTAATTGGATAGAGAGGAATCATCAAAAGTCTAACTATGGGCTTGGGAACATTCTTCCTTCTTAAGAAACGTGCAGGTGCAAGTTGCAAATGCAATATCTCAACAAGAGGAAGAATAATAAAGTAAAATGTTATGGCGACTATGGCTAATGCTAGGTAAAGAGTAATGGCAAGCAATATAAGACTGACACTTGATACTACTAGTAAAGGGTAGAGGGTGAGAACAAACAAGAGAGTATAGATGCAGCGATAGGTGGTCGAATGGTCTGAATCAGGCTATAAACGATATAATATTCCGCTTAGGTTAATGAATCTCATACTCTATATCTATGTAGGTTGGCGCTAGATATGCCATCGGAATGCAGCAAATCCTTTCAGATGCTATGGTTTTTTACAGACGTGTCCTCCGTGACGGAAAGATTGTCCGCAACGATAACAGAATTGATGTGTACAAATACAGGTCATATGATCGCATCCTTCATTTTTCTAAACTACCATTAAGCACTGCGGGCATTTCCGATATTTATACTTTCTTTACATAGACTTTGCAATCAGACTATCGCATTTACCATCGTGAAGAAATTATCTGCATTTTAAGCAATATTATTGATTACAAAGATTACATTGCATTTTTGTTGGACTAATCTGAATTAACCCTTAGCAGTCCACCTTTGAACACATTTTTATATTAGGATTGAGAAGAATATCTCGATTTCTTATGATCTTTAAATATTTTAGCTTGCTTGCCTCCTAAAGAGATTTGAAATAAGGGGAAACCTCAGTTAGTTCTATCCCGCACTATTACATTGGACATTTGATTGTTTTCGAGTCATTTATTGCATTCCTTAAGATTGATTCGATACACGCATTACAAAACTAATGGGCCTCACAGCAAAATTTGAAGAAGGCAAATGGACTTTTCGATTCTAAACAGATATTACAAATGACGCTAACATCATGATGTAATATTTAAAACATTAGTTATCTGGCTCTATTTACTCTTGCGAGAGCGTTTTCCATTTAATTGACTTGCAGCTCAAAATCATTGGAGCTCATTTAAGGCTATTAGATCGATTAGAGCGATTCGATTGTGTCCATTGTGCTGTTTTATCAAATCTATAATTTATAGTGCTTGGATTATAAACCATCGTAAAGTATGAGTCAGATTACTTATTACCGAACATTTACGATAACTAAAATATATGTACTAGCAAATTTGTAATAAATAATTCATATATGATCATCATACTTTTAAGCTTATATTCTCTATTCTTTCAACTCACCATCATCCTGTAGACTCATTGATTTTATTTTATTCAATCTTTATCTTATGGATGATATGGCAGACTGCTCTTATAAATAATGTTCTTATCGAGGGCGAAGAATGGTCTAGTTCATAATATTATTGAGTAAATCTAATTTAACTCTCTCACTATTCAACAACTTTGATTCCTTAGCTTCATTATCATGAGCATTTTACTTCCCCTAGTTGGCTTTATATTTGTAGTTGATTAGGTAGTATATGTTATAAATGAAGGACAGTATTAGCAATCCAGCTATGATAAAAGGGAAATATAATTTTACATACTGTTTGCTTAGATAAGATGGTATTAAGTATATAAGTTAAATTAGGAAAGTTATTCCTAAGTTTAGTAAAGGTCTTGTATTCTCACCAATAATTTTATATGGCCTTAGCAATAGAACCAACCCAAATTGTATTCCAACCAATATTATTAACAATATTATTTGATTATTTATTATAGATAAAAATAGAATCGTTGACGTTAATAATCTTTAAAGCACTAAGAGAAGATAGAAATTTTGACTTAAGCACCTTTATTGAGAAAAACTATATTCGAATTAGCCCATTTATTAAGCCTTAGATATGATCTTTAAGCTAAGAATTATCGCCGTTATTATTAATATTGCATTGAGAACAATTGAAGTTAGCTAAACGGAAGATGCTATAGTATTAGATACTGATATTCCTAAAGAAATACAGCAGATATAAAGTGAAAACATTAGCCCATAAAATACCCATTAGTTTCTTGTCCTCAAAGCCAATTTCTCATACTAATCATTCTTCTTTACTTTGGAGACGATCATCATTACAATAGAAATAAGCAAAGGTAAAATAATAAATACTAAGTTTGCATTAAAGTTATCTATAAAGACTTTGTTCAAATTGACTGGAGAGAAGCGAATA
>JACCDV010736298.1_pt1 | contig 10619 bp, 6 predicted proteins | sample 7446131 | NCBI WGS metagenome assembly JACCDV01 (sample SAMN15323448, study PRJNA562643) | freshwater metagenome | isolation source: river surface water | place: USA:Blue River Watershed | collected 2017-08-17
CCCGGAATGCCGCGCAAGCCGATCATGCTGCGGCGTTGGCCCTGTTGGATCAAACCACTGCGGCTGAAAAGCGATTCGGCACGCTCTTGAAAGAGAAGGCCGTGTCCCAAGCGGAGTATGAAGAGGCCGTACGGCAGCTCAAAGCTGCGCAAGCCCAAGTGACCGCGACCCGAGCCAAGCTCAACTCGGCGGAGGTGCAGCTCAGCTATGCGGAGCTTACAGCGGATGCCACTGGAGTCATTACTGCTAAGGGGGCGGAGCTCGGCGAGGTCGTTCAAGCGGGGCAAATGGTGTTTGTTTTGGCGCATCAGGAGGGGCGAGATGCGGTCTTTGATATGCCGGCGCAGATTATCCGCGACGGGATGTCGCTGCGCCAGGAAATCGACGTATGGCTGGCCGACAATCCCGCCATCAAGACCACTGGCCATGTCCGTGAAATCTCTCCGCAGGCGAATCCATCGACCAGAACCTATCCGGTGAAGGTCAGCCTTGAGTCACTTCCGTCCGGGATGTTTCTCGGGTCGACCGTTGTGGGCCGGGTGAAACTCCGGGCGGGAACGCAAATAGAAATTCCCTCCTCTGCGCTCATGATGCGTGAGACACACCCTGCCGTGTGGGTGATTGATCTAAACACTTATATTGTTCAGAAACGCGACGTTGAAGTCGCTCGCTTTCATCAGAACGTGGTGGTGATCGCCTCAGGGTTAGAGTCCGGGGAACGAATCGTCACGGCCGGTGCACATTCCCTCCATCCAGGGCAACGCATCACTTTACTGGAGGATGTGAATGGCCGGCGTTAACCTGTCCGAATGGGCCATCCGCCAAAAGTCCCTGACGATCTATCTCATGGTCGTGACGCTCATCGCGGGTGCCTATGCGTATGTGAATCTCGGACGGAACGAAGATCCGCCGTTCACGATCAGAGTCATGGTGGTGCAAACCCTCTGGCCTGGTGCGACGCAAGATGAAACCATGCAGCAGGTCACGGATCGCATTGAGAAGAAACTGCAAGAGATCCCCTATCTGGATTACCTGAAAAGTTACACGACGGCAGGTAAGTCCACGATCTTCGTGTCGCTCCTGGATAGCTCGCCCAAAGAAGAGGTTCCTTCTGTCTGGTATCAGGTTCGGAAGAAAGTGAGCGACATCGCGCACCGGCTTCCTCCAGGCGTGAAAGGGCCGTTCTTTAATGATGAGTTCAGCGACACCTTCGGCATTATTTACGCCTTCACCGCCGATGGATTTTCCCATCGTGAATTGCGGGACTATGTCGAGCTGGCACGGTCGCGTTTCTTGGAAGTTCCGGATATCGCCAAAGTGGATACCATTGGGGCGCAGGACGAACGTATCTACGTCGAGTTTTCCACACAGCGTATGGCTGAGCTCGAACTTGATCGATTTGCGCTTATCAAGGCACTCCAGCAACAGAACGCGGTCAATCCCTCCGGCATCATCCAAACCCACGATGAGCGGGTCCTCGTCGAAGTCTCCGGGAAATTCCTGTCTGAACAGGATTTTCTGCAAATCAATTTTGCCATCGGCAATCGCATGTTGCGGTTGGGCGATCTCGCGACTGTGTCCCGTGGGTACCCCGATCCTCCACAGCCTCTCTTTCGAGTCAATGGACGAGACGCGATTGGCCTCGCCATCTCGATGCGATCGGCCGGCGATATGCTCGCACTCGAACGCAATCTCCATCAGACGATGCGGCAATTGACGGCTACTCTGCCCATCGGCATCGATGCCCACCTTGTCGCGGATCAACCCAAGGTTGTGCACGATGCCGTCCATGATTTTATGAAGGCCTTGTGGGAAGCGATTGCCATCGTCCTCGGGATCAGTTTTCTCAGTCTCGGTGTTCGGGCAGGACTCGTCGTGGCTTGTTCGATTCCGCTGGTGCTGGCCTGCGTCTTTGTGATGATGGAGATGTGGGGGGTGGATTTTCAACGGATTTCGCTTGGTGCGCTGATTATTTCACTCGGGTTACTGGTTGATGATGCCATGATCACGGTGGAGAGCATGATCTCCAAGATCGAGCAAGGATGGGACACCTTCCGTTCGGCCACCTACGCGTACACGACGACGGCGTTTCCGATGTTGACCGGCACATTGGTGACGATGATCGGCTTTGTGCCGGTTGGTTTTGCGAAAAGCGGGGCCGGAGAGTATACCTTCTCGCTCTTCCTCGTGGTGGCGGGCGCCTTGCTTGCCTCATGGTTTGTCGCGGTGCTGTTCTCGCCCTTGATCGGTACGCTCGTGCTGTCGACGTCACGTCACTCTACTCAGGCGGAGAAGGGGAGGACTGTCCGATGGTTCCACCGGTTGCTGGTGTGGTGCATGCGTCATTCCCGGACCACCCTCGCAATGACACTCGTCCTCTTTTGTGGTGCTCTGGCTCTGCTGCCCTTGGTTCCCAATCAGTTTTTCCCGTCCTCAGACCGCCCTGAGCTCGTCGTCGACTTGCGTCTCCGGCAGGATGCATCGATGTACATGACCGACAAGATCTCGCAACGACTCGATGCGATCCTCCGCGATGAGGACGAGATCGATCACTGGAGTTCCTATGTCGGCCGCGGCGCTGTCCGTTTTTATTTGCCCCTTGATGTTCAATTGGACAACGAGTTTTTTGCCGAGACCGTCATCGTCACGAAGAGTCTGGAGGCACGGGAACGCGTCCGGAGACGTCTTGAAGATGCATTGGCACAGAAGTTTCCTGAAGTCGTTGGTCGCATTTATCCGCTTGAATTGGGCCCTCCTGTCGGATGGCCGGTTCAGTATCGCGTCAGTGGACAGGACCTCATCAAGGTTCGTGAGATCGCTGAGAACGTGGCGAGTGTGATGGCGGTGGTGCCGGAGCTACGGAACATTAACTTCAACTGGATGGAGCCCATCCAGAAGTTGAACATTCAGGTCCATCAGGATAAAGCCAGACTGTTGGGGTTGAGCTCATCGGATGTCGCCCAGGCGATCAACCTGGTGGTATCCGGCGAGACGGCCACGCAGGTCCGTGACCATATTTACTTAATTGACGTCGTGATTCGAGCCAAAGAAACGGAACGCATATCCTTGGACAGAATGCGGGCTCTGGAGATTCCGCTTCCCAACGGAAAGACCGTGCCGCTGACAGAACTGGCGAGCGTCGAGTATGAACAGGATACTCCCCTGGTCTGGCGCAGAGGGCGATTGCCCACCCTGACGGTGCAGGCGGATGTGAAAACCGGTATCATGCCGGCCACCGCCGTCGACCATCTGCAAGGACCGATGTCGTCCTTGCGCGAGCAGCTTCCTGCTGGGTACGATATTGCCGTGGGAGGCAGTGTAGAGGACAGTACAAAGTCTCAGGCGTCCGTGGCCGCCGTCTTTCCGATCACGATCATCCTCATGATGACCGTGCTGATGGTGCAAATGCGGAACTTCAGCCGTCTTGCACTGGTGCTCAGCGTCACGCCGCTTGGCGTCATCGGCGTCGTCCTCGCATTGTTGACCGTGCAAAAGCCCATGGGGTTCGTCGCGTTGCTGGGCGTCATTGCGTTGGTCGGCATGATCATCCGCAATTCCGTCATCCTCGTCCATCAGATCCAAGTCGAGAAAGAGGCAGGGCATTCGGATTGGAATGCCATTGTCGAAGCAACACAGTTGCGCTTCCGTCCCATCATGTTGACCGCCGTGGCGGCGATTCTTGGCATGTTACCCATTGCCCCAACTGTTTTCTGGGGGCCTATGGCCAACGCGATCATGGGTGGTCTGGCAGTCGCGACGATGTTGACGTTACTATTTCTACCGTCCTTGTATGTCGTGTGGTTTCGAGTCCGGGAAAATGCCGAGAAAATCGCGGGCGCCGCTGCGCCATGATTCGCACCTGATGGCGGTGGTTCTTCGATACAAGAGCCTCCTGGAATCGTATTGTGTAAATTGGGATGATGGGCGCCACCACTCGGTCTGCTTCATCTAACGAGCGAATTCTGTTTTCTCCTGCTCTGCCGCTTCATTTCAGTCTCTCCAGTCAGACTTGTAACATTTTGATTTTTTAGAGCCAAACCTCACCTGACATGATATCCAAGGGTGAGCAAAAGAACGTGTGTCACAATTACATACATAATTACTGCCATGGTAGATGATGCTATTTGGCAGATTTGCGTATACGGGATCTGTGTCGGCGTGGTGATTGCCGTCATGCTGGGACTCCCGCCCTTGCTCGGCGAGCGGCACTGGCGGAAACCGGAACGTCGATCTGAGAGCGCGACGGCCATTCCCTATGAGTGTGGGATTCGGCCGACCGGGAGCGCCCAGGTGCGTCCACCGGTGCAATACTATTTGATCGCCATGTTCTTCGTCATCTTTGATGTGGAGGCGGCCTACCTCTATGCCTGGGCAGTCGCGGTGCCGGAGACCGGCTGGCTGGGCTTTATCGAAGTGACGATCTTCGTATCCATTCTGTTGGCATCCCTTGCGTATTTATGGCTGACCGGAGCCCTTGATTGGCATGCACGCTCTACGCGTCCGCTGACCCGTCACCGGCAGAAACCGCATATGGATAAGGGAGCGGAGCTCTACCATGACCGAGTGGCGTAACGGACGATTGGAAGGTGTGCGGGTGACGGAGGGCGGCGATGGTCCACTTTCCACTGTCATCGGACAGTCGGTCCTGTTTGCGAAGCTGCAAGATCTCTTGGCCTGGGGACGGAAAAATTCCCTCTGGCCGTTGAATTTCGGCTTGTCCTGTTGCTTTGTTGAAATGGCGACGAGTTTCACGAGTGTGTACGACGTGGCGCGATTTGGGGCAGAGGTTGCGCGTGGTTCACCCCGACAGGCCGATGTGTTGGTCGTATCGGGGACGGTGTTTCTAAAGGTGGCTCCCGTCATCAAGCAGCTGTACGAACAGATGCTTGAGCCGCGTTGGGTAATTTCCATGGGGTCTTGCTCGAACTCCGGAGGCATGTTTGATGCCTATTCTGTTGTGCAAGGGGTCGACAAGTTCATTCCCGTGGACGTGTATATGCCGGGATGTCCACCGCCGCCCCATGCGTTTATGGAGTGTCTGCTGCTCCTCCAGAGCATGGTGGGGTCAGAGCGACGTCCGTTGAGCGTGCACTTCGGTCCACAGGATGTGCAGAGACCGATCATGCCCTCAATGCGGGATGCGAAGCGCGCGGAGCGGATGGGACAGCGTGAATATCCCAGCATCGATGTGCTCCCTCGGACCGATCTGCTTTCGCCTCACTTTGCAGGACAGCCAGAGGGGCGCCCGAAAGGCAAGTTATGACGCCGCGTGTCTTGACCCTCAGCGATGCTTCGATCGGTGAGCAAACCGGATTGGTCTCAGAGCTCTTGGCTCACTGTGGCTCGGACGGAGCTCTGGTCGCGGTCCAGTCCACCAAGGACGGGATTCCGACGGTCTGGATCAAGAGGCAGCACCTTCGTGATGTGCTCCGCTACGTCAAATCCGAACTGCCTCGTCCCTTTCCCATGCTATTCGACCTGAGTGCGACCGATGAGCGGCTCCGCCGGAATCATGACGGATTACCGATTGGAACCTTTACGGTGTTTTATCACCTCTTTTCCTTTGATCGGAACCAGTCACTCCGCATCAAGGTGGCGCTGGATGGTGAGTCGCTCTCGTTGCCCTCAAGTATCGATCTGTGGCCCAACGCCGATTGGTATGAACGAGAAATCTTCGACATGTTCGGGATTCGGTTCGAGGGGCACCCGTTTCTTCGTCGTCTTCTGATGCCCTCATGGTGGGAGGGGTATCCGCTTCGGAAGGATCATCCGTCGCGTGCGACGGAAGTCGGACTGTTCCAATTGCCGCCGGACAAATTGGTCATGGCGCAAGATGCCCTGCAATTTAAGCCTGAGGAATGGGGCTTGCCTCGCACCTACCACGATCGCGACTCGGACTTCGACTATATGTTCATCAACCTCGGTCCTGCCCATACCGGCACACATGGCGTGCTTCGGTTGGTGGCGCAGCTTGCGGGTGAAGAAATCGTCAACATCGTTCCGGATATCGGCTTCCATCATCGTTCACAGGAAAAGATCGCTGAGCGGCAAACGTGGCATACCTTTATTCCCTACACGGACCGTATCGACTATCTCCAGGGCGTGCTGAATGAAATGCCGTACTGTCTTGCGGTTGAGCGATTGGCAGACATTACGGTTCCACCCCGGGCGCAGGTCATCCGCGTCATGATGTCCGAGTTCTATCGAATCGCCAGTCATCTCGTCTGGTACGGAACCTTCGCCGGGGATGTGGGCGCGTTGTCACCCGTGTTTTACATGTTTAATGATCGAGAACGCATTCTCTCGATCGTCGAAGCTGTCTGTGGCGGTCGGATGCATCCGAATTGGCTCAGGATCGGTGGGGTTGCGCGAGATCTTCCGATTGGGTGGGACCAGCTGGTTCGTCAGTTCATTGATTGGTTCCCGGAGCGACTCGACGACTATGAGCGGCTGGTCATGGACAATCCAATTCTGAAACAACGGACCGTCGGGATTGGAGTCTTATCGCTCGAGGATGCGATTGCATGGGGTGCCACCGGTCCGATGCTGCGGGCCTGCGGTTTGCCGTGGGATTTGCGAAAGGTCCGTCCCTATTCCGGCTATGAGCAGTTCGATTTTGAGGTGCCGACGGCGTCGAATGGTGACTGTTATGACCGAGCCGTGGTGCACATGCTGGAGTTGCGCCAGTCGCTGAGGATCATTCGTCAGTGTCTCGATTCCATGCCATCCGGTCCCTATACGTCGCTTGATCCTCTCGCCACTCCACCATTGAAGCAGCACACGATGCAAGACATTGAAACACTCATCAACCACTTTGTCGGGGTGAGTTGGGGACCGGTTCTGCCGCCGGGCGAAGCGGAAGTGTCAACAGAATCGTCTAAGGGGCAGACCAGTTACTACCTGACGAGTGATGGGTCGCAGTTCTCGTACCGGACGAGAATCCGCACGCCCTCGTTTGCCCACATTCAGATGGTGCCGCTCATGGCGAAGGGCGAACTGCTCTCGGATCTCCTGGCCGTCCTTGGCAGCGTGGACTATGTGTTGTCGGACGTGGATCGGTGAGTGGCTGTGTTTCGAGTTTCGGGTTTTGAGTTTCATGTTGTGAAATAACCTGACACCTCAAACTTGAAACCAGAAACTAGGAACGAGAGACGTCATGCTGACTGAGATCGAACGCCGGGAACTAGAAGAGTCCGTCAAGCACTACCCTGAGAAACGGGGAGCCGCTATCGATGCCCTGCTGACTGTCCAGCGACATCGTGGATGGATTTCCGATGATTCGCTTCTCGATATTGCTCAGTTTCTTGAGATCACGACCGAGGATCTCGACAGCATCGCCACGTTCTACAACCTGATCTTTCGGAAACCCGTCGGTCGGCATGTGGCCTTCGTGTGTGACAGCATCAGCTGTTGGATCAAGGGGTGCGAGCAAGTGCAAGAGCAGATCAAGAACCTCTATGACGTGGATCTTGGACAGACGACCTCCGATGGACGCCTGACTGTCTTGCCGATCGCATGTTTAGGACATTGCGAACGGGCCACGGCGATGATGATCGATCAGGATGTGTACGGCGAGGTGGCTCCTGAGAAAATGGAAAAAATTATGGATAAATACAAATAGTTTAAATTAGCAATGTTTTGTTATTACTATTTATTAAGTCAATATATAAAAATAAATATTAAAAACTAATGAATATTGAGCGACCGCTTACTCAACATCTGCATCCGGATGGGAGTCCGAGGTTCCTGCGCGAGTACGTCGCAACTGGGGGGTATCGAAGCTTCCAGCGGCTGGGTACCGAACTGGCTCCCAAGGATGTGCAACGGCTGGTCGGTGAATCAGGGCTACGCGGCAGGGGTGGTGGAGGGTTCCCCACCGGCACCAAGTGGAGCTTTGTCCCGATGGGACCTGATGCGCCGAAACCAAAGTATATCGTCGCCAATGGCGATGAAATGGAGCCAGGCACATTTAAGGATCGCGTGCTGATGGAAGGGGATCCGCATGGTCTCGTCGAAGGTATGATCATGGCCGGGTATGCCCTCGACGCCGAGGTCGGCTACATCTTCCTGCGCGGAGAATATCACCTGTCCGCCCAGCGTCTGAATCAGGCCATTGCGGAGGCCTATGCGGAAGGATATCTTGGGAAGACGCTCCCTGGGACAACCTTTCGCTTCGACCTCCATCTCCATTCCAGTGCAGGGCGGTACATCTGTGGTGAAGAAACGGCACTGATCAACGCATTGGAAGGCAAGCGGGCGGTTCCACGAGCGAAACCTCCCTTCCCACAGACGGTCGGCTTATGGGGACAGCCCACCATCGTGCAGAACGTCGAGACGCTCTATAACATTCCCCACATCATCAATCATGGTGTTGAGTGGTATCACCGCTTGAGTCGCACCAAGAACGGTGGCACCAAGATCTACGGTATCAGTGGTCGCGTGACGAATCCTGGGTGGTGGGAGTTGCCACTTGGAACTACCGCGCGTGAACTCTTGGAGCGGCACGGCGGGGGGATGGCTGATGGCGTTCGCTTTCGCGGCTTGTTGCCCGGTGGAATCTCGACCTCTTTTATGATCGAGGAACACCTGGATCTTCCTCTGGACTTTTCTTCATTCCCGCCGGAAGTGGGTCGTCTTGGCACGGGGACCATGATCATTCTGGATGACCAGACCTGCCCCGTTGGATTCGTTCTGAATCTCGAAAAGTTCTTTGCTCGTGAGTCCTGTGGCTGGTGTACCCCGTGCAGGGAGGGGTTGCCGTGGGTAGCAAAACTCTTGATGGCGTTCGAAGAAGGACGCGCGACCAGCGATGATTTGTCGTTGCTTGACATGCATACCAAATGGCTGGCGCCAGGGCACACCTTCTGTGGTCTGGCACCGGGAGCGATGGCTCCGTTGCAGTCGGCCCTGAAATACTTTCGCGAAGACTTCGAGCGACACATCACAATCGGTAGATGTCCGTGGAGCAAGAAGTCGGCGCAGCAGAGGGTCTTGGTCTAGGCCGATGGCAATCATCATCGTCGACAATCAGTCGTATACCGTGGATGAGAAGCAGAATCTCCTTGCTGCCTGTCTTGGCCATGGGTTGAATGTGCCCTACTTCTGCTGGCACCCGGCGATGGGATCGGTCGGGGCGTGCCGGCAGTGTGCGGTGAAACAGTTCAAGGATGATCGTGATCAGTCCGGTCGGCTGGTGATGTCTTGCATGACGCCGGCGACCAACGGCACGCGTATCTCGATCGATGATCCTGAGGCCAAAGCCTTTCGCGCCTCCGTCATCGAATGGTTGATGGTGAACCATCCGCATGATTGTCCGGTATGTGACGAAGGCGGGGAGTGCCATTTACAAGACATGACGGTCATGACAGGACATGTCTACCGACGCTCTCGCTTCCCCAAACGGACGCATCGCAATCAGCATCTTGGCCCGTTCATTCGGCATGAGATGAACCGGTGCATCCAATGCTATCGCTGCGTACGGTATTACCGGGACTATGCGGGGGGGCGAGACCTCAATGTCTTTGGATCGCATGACGCCCTGTACTTTGGCCGGGAGCAGGACGGGACCCTAGAGAACGAATTCAGCGGCAACCTCGTCGAGATCTGCCCGACCGGCGTGTTCACCGACAAAACATTCTTCCATCACTATACGAGGAAGTGGGATTTGCAATCGGCCCAATCGATTTGTTCGCATTGCAGTCTTGGTTGCAATACCACCGCTGGTGAACGGTACGGTTCGCTGCGTCGAATGACGAATCGATTTAACAGCCAAGTGAATGGGTACTTTTTGTGCGATCGGGGTCGGTTTGGTTACGAATATGTCAACAGCGACCATCGGATCAAACGTCCTCGTGTGCGAGCGGGGTCTGACCGTACCCAGCCGGGAATGCCTGAGGGGGTGCCAAAGACACTGGAATTTGCAGCGGACCGGTTACGACAAGCCCGTGGGATCGTGGGGATTGGGTCACCTCGTGCGTCGCTCGAGGCCAATGTGGCTCTTCAATCTCTCGTCGGACCGCAGCAATTTTATCAAGGGATCGATGAGCGGGAACACCAGCTGTTCTCCACGATCCTGAACGTCTTGCGGGCAGGACCGGTCCCGTCCGCGTCTATTCATGATGCAGAACAATCCGATGCGGTCCTTGTGCTTGGGCCTGATCTCTTGAATGAGGCTCCACGCCTTGCCTTGGCGCTCTTGCAGTCCATCCGCCAACAGCCGATGGAACGAGTAGACGAATTGAAGATTCCACACTGGGATGAGGCGGCCGTGCGCAATGCCGTGCAGAATCGTCGAGGCCCCCTCTTTCTCGCAGGGTCTCGACGTACCTGGTTCCATGCCTATGCCACGGAGTCCTATTTCGCCGCGCCAGATGATCTGGCCCGGTTGGGATTTGCCGTGGCAGGGACCATCGGGCAGGAGGCACCGTCCGTTCCTGATCTCAGTCGCGACGTCAAGGACCTTGCGCAGCGCATCGCCGAGGCCCTGACCCATGCACAACACCCGTTGATTATTGCCGGAACGGGTAGTGGGTCTCAGGCGACGATTGAAGCGGCTGCCAATGTTGCGTGGGCGCTGCATCAACAAGGGAAACACCCTCGGCTCAGTTTCGTGCTTCCGG
>JACCDV010198117.1_pt1 | contig 10618 bp, 7 predicted proteins | sample 7446131 | NCBI WGS metagenome assembly JACCDV01 (sample SAMN15323448, study PRJNA562643) | freshwater metagenome | isolation source: river surface water | place: USA:Blue River Watershed | collected 2017-08-17
ACTTGTATTTGTTGTAATACTTGAAGTGTTCGCTGTAACTCTTGTATCGATTGCAGCTATAGCATTCGTATTCGAGGTAATGCTTGCAGTGTTTGATGCAATATCACTTGTATTTGTTGTGATACTATTTGTGTTCGCTGTCACTCTTGTATTTAATGAAGCTATATCTGTGGTATTGGTCGTAATGCTATTTGTATTGGATGTCACCCTAGTATCAAGACCAGAGATAGCATTCGTGTTAGAAGCAATGTCTGTAGTATTAGCCGTAATGCTATTTGTATTCGATGTAACCCTAGTATCAAGTGCAGCTATAGCATTTGTGTTTGAAGTTATGCTTGCAGTGTTAGATGCAATGTCACTTGTATTTGTTGTGATACTATTTGTGTTCGCTGTCACTCTTGTATTTAATGAAGCTATATCTGTGGTATTAGTCGTAATGCTATTTGTATTGGATGTCACCCTAGTATCAAGACCAGAGATAGCATTCGTGTTAGAAGCAATATCTGTAGTATTAGCCGTAATGCTATTTGTATTCGATGTCACCCTAGTATCGAGTGCAGCTATAGCATTCGTGTTATAAGTAATACTTGCAGTGTTAGATGCAATGTCACTTGTATTTGTTGTGATACTATTTGTATTCGCTGTCACTCTTGAATTTAATGAAGCAATATCATTGGTATTGGTCGTAATACTATTTGTATTGGATGTCACCCTAGTATCAAGTGCAGCTATCAAATTAGTGTTAGAAGTAATGCTTGAGGTGTTAGATGCAATATCAGTTGTATTTGTTGTGATACTTGAAGTGTTTGATGTAACTCTTGTATTTAATGAAGCTATATCTGTGGTATTGGCCGTAATACTGTTTGTATTTGATGTCACTCGAGTATCTATTCCAGCTATCGCAGCAGTGTTTGATGCAATATCACTTGTATTTATTGTGATACTATTTGTGTTCGATGTCACTCTTGTATTTAATGAAGCTATATCTGTGGTATTAGTCGTAATGCTATTTGTATTGGATGTCACCCTAGTATCAAGAGCAGAGATAGCATTCGTGTTTGAGTTGATACTTGCAGTGTTGGATGCAATGTCACTTGTATTTGTTGTGATACTATTTGTATTCGATGTCACTCTAGTATTTAATGAAGCTATATCTGTGGTATTAGTCGTAATGCTATTTGTGCTGGATGTCACTCTTGTATCAAGCCCCGTAATTGCTGCTGTATTGCTAGTGATACTTGAAGTGTTTGATGCAACTCTTGTATTTAGTGAAGCTATATCTGATGTATTGGTCGTAATACTATTTGTATTCGATGTCACTCTGATATCCAATCCAGATATCGCACTGGTATTTGCGGTGATACTTGAAGTGTTGGAAGTTATCCTGGTACTTAAACCGTTTTCTACACTCGTTGCTCTTGAAATCTCTGCATCAATCCTATTGGACAAGGTCATTGTATCATTAAAACTAAAAATAGTATTTGCAAGAAATGGTTGAATCAAATTAGGAAACTGACTAGCCTCGATTTTATCGTTTAACTTTGATCTAATAGCAGCAGCTGTATCAATAATTGCTTGCTTATTATTAGTTATTATAATCGAATCTCTCGCAATACGATTAGAAAGACTAATTGTATCTCGTCCAATTCTATTTGACAACATTGCAGATGTATCCGAAATGTTCAACTTGGCAATCGATGCAGTAGCTGTATTATTTGCTAATTGATTAATCCTTGAACTTAAACTTGAAGTATCTCGTGCGAATCGATTACTTAACATTGCCGATGTATCTGAAATATTCAGCTTTGTATTAATTCTATTGGATAAAGTTAATGTATCACTAAAACTATAAATTGTATTTGCAAGAAAAGGTTGTATTAAATTAGGGAATTGACTAGCCTCAATTTTATCATTTAATTTTAACCTAATAGCAGCTGCTGTATCAATTATTCCTTGTTTATTTTTTGTAATTAAGATTGAATCTCTAATGATACGATTAGAAAGCCCTATCGTGTCTTGTCCAATTCTATCAGAAACATATGCAGTATTGGCTAAAGTGCCCGATTCTGGAAATGTAACATTACTTGCAGCAGTTGTTGTTATAGCCAAATCACCGACCCCCTTGGTAATTAGGTTATTTGCAATAGTTATTGTTTTACCTTTATTATCAACCCCTGTTCCACCCTTATTACTTAATAAGATACCAGTAATGGTAGTTGCAGATTCAGAAAAAATAGCATTGTTTGATGTAAATGAGTATGGAACAGTCCAAAGTTGCGATGTACCAATATCAACATAATTATTCGTAGCAGTCCAACTTGGATCAGGCAAAGTTGGCTCAATAGCAATTCTAAGATTAACAAAATAGATATATTTAGACCATTCTAAATTCTTTATTGAACTTACACCAGCCGTTCTAACACCTTGGCCTATAACTATGGAAAAAATACCCTCTTGACTTGAAACTACTTTAAAACTCTCCGCATAATCATTAGTCCCATTGGGAGTAGACCTATTAATTGCAATTTGTACAAATACATTACGATTACTTGCAGCATTATTATTTGCATCTCTAGCAACAGCTTGAAATAATATGCCTTCAGGCACAACAACCTGTGCAATAGAAATATTACTAATAGTAATAAATAATAAAAGAGAGATTATTTTTTTTAACAGTTTCATATATTACTAATTCAATATTAATATTCTAAATATTTGATTTATTTTATCTGAGTTTATTTGTATAAAATAAACTCCTTCGTCAAGTTCAGAAGTTGATAATCTATATCCTTGCAATAATTGCATTTGGCTTGTTGGAAATTTATTAATGAGTCTCCCATCACTTCCATAAAGCGTTAAAATGATATTATCTTCTGCCTGTAATTTATTTTTAAACTTAATAATAGTGAAGCTCTTTGCAGGATTGGGTGCAACTTGAATACTAAACCTGATATAATCCTTATTTACAGCACATTCATTTAAAAAAATTCCATGATCACTAACTATAAATTTTGAAATGCCATTACTTACAATAATGCAATTTTTACCATTAATAGACAAAGGGCTAGAATAGGTACTTGTATTAAAATCAGCTCCAAGCACGCCAATTGAATAACTAATCCCAATCTGTGCAAAAGATTGTATGTTTATAATAAATGCTAATAATATAGTAATTAAATATTTCAAAATATTAATTGGATATTTTAAATGAATAGCTACCTAACTTTCCATTTGATAGTTTAATAGTCAAATTCAACCTAGCTGCATTAATAGACACAATATCAAATACTGAACTATCTTGCTTATTGGTAGTTTTATAAACTATTGTTTGCTTTAATTTCCCTAAAGTTTGAATCTCCCAATAACCAGTATTCATTTCGCTATCACTATAAAGTCCATCATAACTGAACGTTTTTTTATACGTTTTTTGTAATGATGTTAATGGAAAATTTACACCATCAACATAAAATGAATCAAGTTGCCATGTTCGCTGTGTATTTAGATAAGCACTAGTGCCTGCTAATAATTCTTTTTGAAATTCCAATGGAGTTTTGGGTACTGTTTTAGTACATCCAATAATGACAATAATTGAACTAAACAACAATAGTAATATGGTATTCTTTAATTTCATTTTATTTAAATAGTCTTCTTGAATAAAATATGCCAAAATTGATATACCCATCCTTTGCATTATTTGGACTGTTTCTATACTGACCCACAAAGTTTCTAGACGTAGGATTAGAAAAATAGATTGCAGCATCTTTGTTTTCAACTTTACTATTCACGATTTTATCTATTGAAGGATACAAATCAGGGCCTACATCATCTAAATAATCTGACAAACTCTTATGAATAGACATGTGAATACCAATACTGTTAAATCTATTAATTTGGTACTTTAATTTAAAGTTGAAAAAATACCCCAAAGCGATATTTGAATAGGCTTTTTTAGTGCTATCAATTAACTGTCCTCCAGTTCCTAAAGGTTGTAACTTATATTCAACACCATTATATATGCCAGAGGGTGAAAAAGAGTTTACATCCAATCCAAATCCAATGGATGGTCTAATTTTTCTTGCTTTTGTATATAGGCGATTATCAACAAAATCATAATTAAAAGAAGTAGAAACACCAAGCATTGTAGTAACAAAACTCATTCCCCTTGCTTGCTGTTCATTATTATTAGAATTAATATCTGAATTACTTAATTTAAAACTAGCAATTGTCATGCTAGCACTTAAATTAGAAAATATAGTATAATTAATATTTATACCATTATATAAGTTTTTATCATTACTTATTAAGCTACTTTGACTTATTGTACCATTAAAAATAGCCAAGCCACTATATATACCAAACTCTAGTCTACTTTTTAATGGTGCTTCTATTTTTTGAAATTGATTTTTAATTGAGTCAGCCGGAGGAGGTGGCATTTTTAAACTATCTTCTGTTTTCTTATCTTTTAGAAATTCTGCAATTAACTTTCTTCTTCTTAAATCATTTAAAAAAGCAATATATCCCACTTTTACTTCAGGTACATAACCACCTCTAGGGTCTATAATATCTGTGATATTATAATACCCAATCTTTTTTGCAGCATTTACATTTTTTGTGACGGTCAACTTAGTACTATTCTCATTTGGCTGAATATCATAAGTTACAGTTGTGTCAACTATATTTAAACTACTATCATCTTTGAAATAAGTATAGCCAAATTTAACTTTACTATAATTTAAAGAATTATTAGACTTCAACACCAACCCTTTAAGTGGATCTTTGATAATAATCGTATCCTGTAAATAAGTATTATCTAGGTTATTTAACTCATAAATATGAGATGGATTAGTTTCAGAGGGGGTAGATAAAAAAGGTTCAAATTCAACCTTGGGTGCATTATAGTTTAAAGTTTGATCATAGATACTTTTTTGAATTATAGCTTTAATTGAAGAACCTAAATAGTTATTCTTAAAACCAATGGTTTTATCAGTTCCATAAACACCAAAATTAGACAAATGAACAACCGTATCAGTAATATTATCAACCAAATAGTTAAAAGCAAAACTATTCCTTTCAATTTTAGGATTAAATCTGGAAAATAATTGATCTACTCTACCATATAATACATTTGTTGAAATATTATAATTCTTAAACCCATAAACATTATTACCTACAATTGTATTATTACTAATCTCATAATTAATATGATCGCTTTTGAGATCTTCAAAATATAAGGCAGCATTGTTTCCAGTAAATACATTGTTCTTTAATTTAAAATCAATAAAGCTGGAATCTATATTAAAATTGAAAGGTGGATTTAAAACCTGAATAACCGATACTTTACCAATATTATGAATGAAGTAATTATTGCTAATATTTACTCCTGCTCTTTTCCAGCCAAAGTCAAAAAATAAGGGTAATTGTAAGTATTTAAAAGTAGCATAGCTGATATCAATTCTACTATTAACATTTGAATCTAAGTCTTTTATGACAATACCCACACCCTCTTTATTTGATTTACCAAAAATTTCAATTTTATTATTTAATTCTCCTTTGATATTTACAGCCCCTTCACAAACAATGACACCAGCATCAATTAATTCAATCTTTGCGCCAGCTTCTATATCCAATTTCCCTTTAACTGTTACAACACTTCTTATAATGTGATTCCCAGACTTAATAGAAAGAAATGGATAATTACCAGCAAGCGTATCCTGCCCATATGATTTTGTAATTGCACAGATAAATGCAATAATCAATAAAGATTTCAAACGTTTTTTATTTATTATATAAAGAAGGTGTAACATTATTTTTACTTTATTATTTAATCAGTTATTTTATAAATAATAGGTGCTGCAGTTCTTGTAGATCCATCTACTAAAGACATATTAACGTTGTCAAAAATTAGTAAATCATTTTTTTTGAGTGCACCTAGTACTTTTTGAGTAGGTGATTGAAATAACTCTCCATAATTATTGACAGATTCTTCTTCCTTTCCATTATGAATGCGTATTACCTTGTAACTATTAATACGGCCTGGGAAATAATTTAAATTATTAATCTCTAACTTAGCTTCTAATCGCTCTGCATTCAATAAATCCTTAACACTAATAGAATAGTTATTTAAATTATCCCCTCTGACTTTCACTATTGGATCAGGTATAGGATTAACCATTATCTTTTTCTCGAATAGTACTTTTTTCTCCTTTCTTAAATCATAAAAGCGAAGCATATACACGCCAGTCTTTTTAAAAACTACATTATAATTGTTATTAGTTTTTTTAATATTTACTTTAGGTAAAATATCTACCTCAAAATCCTTCCCCATCATAAAAGAAAAATCACTAAGAAGTGTATTATTTAAACCCACAAAGATGTTCTCCGTGTGAAGGGAAGCTAAAATCTTTTTAAATAAATCATCAAAAACTTCATCATTAACACTTACAACTTTTTGTCCAGGTTTGACAATTTCTTCTTCTTTATAATCTTTGACATTAGCTTTTAGTATATATAACTTTGGATTAAATTGAGAAAAATAGGTAGGCTGATAACCTATTTCAGCAAGTGCAGCTTCCTGATATAATAATTGTGTTTTGGTGATTAATAATTTAATACGCTCTAACTGCATATAACTAATTGCAGATGGCTTGTGCATAAATAAATAATAATCCCAATTTTCATCTTTACCCTTAATGGTTGTGACTACTTTTTGTATAGGAATTAAAGAATCGAGTGATGTTTGTATTTTATAAGGAGATTGTTTGATATAATTTGATAAATCAAATAAATCTTTTTCCAAAAGCTTTACCCCCTTGTCACTTTTTAGAATTTCTTCAATTAAGTTACGTCCATTAAATTGTTTTAAAAGTGTTGTATTTTTTTTAGCAAACTCGTCATCAACATGCTTTAAAACATCGTAAACAACTTTACTACTTGCATTTAATCTAGTTCTAATCTTTAAATAAGACACTGCCTTGGTGCTTTTATTTAATGTGTCATAGTTGTCTTCAATTATCTTATTGCTAATATCAATCTTTTTTAATTCTTCTTTGTGTAGTGATTCAAATGATTTAATAGTATAGATATTAGAATCTAATACCGATATTTTGATATTAATTACTGAAAAACAAATAAATACAATGTACAAAAGACTTATAATCTGATATCTTTTGACGTCTACTTGACCTTCCGCCATAAAAGATTAAATTAAAGAGTTTGAATATTGTTTATATAGTAAAACAAATAGCAATTGTGCACGATTTGGTTTTGTATTTGTTTTCGAAAATTGATAATTTAACTTATCAAATACTTCTTTTTTAGAATTGTACTCACCTAAACCAAATAACTGCACTAACTTATATTTTGGTGCAACATTATCTAACACTAATTGATCAATAATTGTATTTATATAACTTAAATTTTCTAGTTCACCATTTAAGAATAATTCATTTAAATTAATACTGTATTCATTTTGTGGACCAAAATAAATAGTTTCAGAATTGTAATTAACAACGTCATTTAATACTATGTATTTAGATTCTGTAATATGGAATTCAATTAAATTACTGAATATTTGTGCGCCATAACTAGAATTAGAAAATGAAATTGTAGATTGAACAAGAAGTTTTAAAAAAGAATAACCAGAATTTGTAACAAAATTATATTTAACCTTTTTGAATCTTGACCAAAGCCTGGATTTCAATTCATCCGACTGTGATTGTAATAAAATAATGAGCGAACTTAATTCGTGTTCATTAGTATAGTCAACTTTTTGAATTAATTGCTCTAACCTTAGTAAATCTAATTGTTCTTGTTGCCAAATACTAGGATTTGCATAAGTTGGAGATTGATTATCATATGTGAATTTATTAGCTGGTAAATTTAATACTAGATTATTTTGACTATTAATTTTATCTGTTTGAACATAATCAAAAGTTTGTACAAAGTCAGAACTGCCTGTTCCATCAAATTTTCCAGTAATATTCCCTAAACCGTCAGCAACTTTCGATAAAGTAGCTTCAGTCGCAAACTGATCATCTTTCTTAACATCTAGAAACCTGATAGAAGACACCCCAAATACAATTGCTTCAATGGCTAAACCACTCGTGATTAATATATCCTGGGCAGGCCACTCTAATAACTTGGCAATTACACCAATAAGTATCACCACAGCTGCACCACTATAAAAGAGGTTGAAAACATCTAGTTTTTTTGTCTTTGACATTATTGTTATTTTAAAATGTTTAAACTTTTTATGATTTTAATTTTTTTTCTTTCACATAATTCATGAAACTTTCATTATTATCAAAACCTGATAGTTTGATCAAAGAATCAATGGTCAAATTTTCATTAATTGGGTGTATTAACTCTTTAACGAAATGATTATACCTATATTCATTTATAAGAATAGTGAATGGATGTCCATAATAGGTAACTGAGATTTTATCTAAACATTGAGTATCAATATTTAATAAAGGCGCAAAATCCTCTTTTGAGGCATTTTTTTGTAAATAGTAATTATGATCAAAAAAATAATGATCAAATACAGATTTGTTTGTGGGATTATTTAACCCATGCTTTGAAAAGTAATCCTTGAAAAAATGAATTATAGACATGATCCAATATTTTGGATCGTAAAAATTGCAAAAACTTAGTGGGATAACAAATTACCTATGTAACGATGCTAAATGTCATTGTATTGATAAAAAATACAGCTGTAACATTTCAAATGACACTCATTTTCAATAACTTATTAATTTAAGATATCAATAAGGTCAGAGGGATTACCCCCGTGATATTTTTTAAAGGGCTGATAAAAACGCTGTCTGGAACTAAACCCAACTTCTAAAGCCAATGCTTCAACAGTAAAATTTTTATACTTAGGTTCTTTTATGATTTCAACAAAATAATCTACCCTTGATTTATTCAATAATTCTTCAAAACTCATGGAATAATTGAAATAAATATATTTAAAGAGAATGTCTTTACTTACCCCCAAGATATTAGCAAATTCTTCAATATCTGCGGTTTTACTCTTGAAATAGAGGTTTGTAAAAAAATGAAAGTTGAAATCAACCTCTTTTATATCTGAACTAAAGTCATTTCTGTTAAATAAATAGCCAAAGGAGATTTTAGTCCCATTTTTATTAATGAAACTAGGTCTATATAAAATAATTAATAGCAGAGCTGCACCTAATATAATTCGAAAAAACGAATTAAACTCAGTAGGAAATTTAAAAATAGAACTAAGAACAATAAAAATGAGTTGCGCAAAAATGACCATAAAAAAACTAAAGGTCCATCCTTGTATTTTTTTAAAATAAATATTCTTGTATGAAAATTTAAATAGAATATTATAGATATAATACAAACAAAATAAATTAAACAGAATAAAATCTAATTCTAAAAAAAAATCAAGATACATAGGCAGGTTAACGCTATTAGCGACTTTAGAATCTAGGCTATTGATAGTGTTAAATTTTGGAAATACCGTTTCATATCCTACAATTTGAACATACAATATCAAAAAAGTGTAAATCGTATAAGAGGAAATTAAATAGATATTGGCAATCCTTTTGTGTTGGATAAAATATAAATTAGTAAATATCTGAACCATTGAAGTTCCAATAAGCATTGGGCAAATCATTCTAACAAGAATATAGTTATCCGGCACAGACTTAATAAATGTAAAAAAGGAAGCAACTAGAATAGCCAGCACAAATAATGAGAAAAAGGCTTTTAGTTTTAAGGGAGATTTAAACCGAATAAGGACATCTAATAAAACGATGACGGAAAGAAGAAATATAAAGAAGTGGGAACATTGAACGAGCGAGAAAGTAGTAAGGTTCATAGAATTAAATATACAATAGCAAAATCAGATTATACCTAAAACTACTTGTCATTTATTCTATGACACTGTTAAACAGCAACTTTAATATATAAATTATTTTGTATTTGATTGTATTTATACACCTGAATAGAACACCCTCTCCGCATTCCCGCACGTTATCTCCCCCACTTCATGCAGCGGAATATTTTTAATCTCTGCCAATTTCTTCGCTACTTCAATCATAAAAGCGGGTTCATTTCTTTTACCTCTATACGGTACAGGAGCTAAATAAGGAGCATCTGTCTCCAAAACCAAAAACTCTAATGGAATATCTACAACCGCTTCCGCGACTCCTGCATTTTTATAAGTTAACACACCCCCTAATCCTAATAAGAAACCCATCTCAATAATTTGCTCTGCAGATTCTTTACTACCACTAAAGCAATGAAAAATTCCTTTCAATCCTTTTTTTGCAAATGGCTTTACCAATTCAATGGTCTCCCCCATGGCATTTCTTGTATGAATATTAATAGGCAAGCCCAAATCCAAGCCCCATTGCATTTGTTTTTCAAAAACCAATTGTTGTTCTTTAGCAAAAGTCTTATCCCAATAATAATCCAAGCCAATTTCCCCAATGGCTGCAAACTTTCTTTTAGCCAACCAGTCTTCTACAATAGCCAATTCTTCTTGGTAATTTTCTTTAACATAACAAGGATGTAATCCCATCATAGGAATACAAAAACCAGGATACTTTGTTTCCATACCCATCATCTCATCTATGCAAGTACTATC
>JACCDV010305820.1_pt1 | contig 10618 bp, 8 predicted proteins | sample 7446131 | NCBI WGS metagenome assembly JACCDV01 (sample SAMN15323448, study PRJNA562643) | freshwater metagenome | isolation source: river surface water | place: USA:Blue River Watershed | collected 2017-08-17
AAAGCTTTGCGCAAAATGCGTCATCCAAGCAGAAGCGACAAACTCAAGAGCTTCTTAGAGGGAGATTAAGCAATAAGGGCCCTTAGCTCAGTTGGTTAGAGCAGAGGACTCATAAGAAAGAAACCCTAGGGGTCTTAGCAATAAGACCTCAATGATTTCAAAAGGTTAGTGGTGGATAAGGTGGTTAAAATTCACTACACATCGACTACACACCAAGCGGTTTTTCATGGTGTGTAGTAAATGAAGGTTTTAGCGGTAAAAGTAGTACCTAAAAACAGTTTTAGGGCCCATAGCTCAGTTGGTTAGAGCAGAGGACTCATAGCGTTAAGTTGTGCCTTATGTGTGGAAACTGCATAAGGGATGGTGTCAAATTCGGTGAAAGCTAAGTCGCAAGATATGCCAACGCCGAGCCAAGCTTCAGTATGAAAGTGCTGTTGAAGGTGTAGAGACTAGACGGCACCCATCTAAGTCGAGTTATCGATATGATGAAGGCATAGTCCAGGGAGCGATGAAAGTCGCACAAACCGGAATCCTTTGGTCCCAGGTTCAAGTCCTGGTGGGCCCACCAATAAGAGAAATGCCAACCTCCGGGTTGGTATTTTTTTTCCTAAGTTGGTAATCTATTGGGTATGGATAAAAAATGGGTAGTCGTTGTGCCAGAGGAAATAAGTCGAATTTTGCTTCGGGAATTTCGTATTGGGCCCATTATCAATGACAGAGGTACTCGCTACTTAATTGAATATCTAGTTGATCGAGTTGATGGGTTAAAGATAGAAATTTTTTCTAATGAGCATCCACCTCCTCACTTTAGAGTGAGGTATGGAAAAGATAGCGCTAACTTTTCAATAAAAGATTGCCGAAAATTAAATGGGGGTTTGGAGGAATGGGAGAAAACCATTAAGCACTGGCACTCCAAAAATAAAGACAAATTAATTGAGGTTTGGAATATAAGGCGGCCCACGGATTGTCCAGTGGGGCTATATAAAGAAGATTAAATGTCAAAAATAGGAAGAAATGATCCTTGTAACTGCGGAAGCGGCAAGAAGTATAAAAAATGCCATGGAGAAATATCTACCATTGAACGTCATCAGCAGATGTTTTATCAGTTAAAAGCTGAGCATGAAGCAAAAGAGTTGCAAAGACAAAGACAGCAGGGTTTGGGTCGATCAATAATTTCAGCGGAAGTGAATGGGGTTAGGTTTGTTGCGATCAAAAATAGGTTAATACATTCTGCTGGATGGAAAACCTTTCATGATTTCTTGTTTGCATATATCAAAATGGCAATGGGTGGCGATTGGGGAAATTTAGAGTTAAAAAAGCCTTTAGAAATAAGGCATCCAATCTTGGTTTGGTATCACCATTTATGCACTTTGCAACAAGCGGCTCAGAGCGCTGAGGGTGCTGTAAAAACGGCTCAAATGACCGGTGCAGTTGCTGCTTATATCCAGCTGGCCTACGATTTATATTCAATGGATCACAATGCTGAGCTTCAAGAAAAATTTATAAATCGATTGAAGAATATAGATAATTTTTATGGCGCTAGATATGAACTTTTTGTAGCGGCTTCAATGATTAGGGCTGGATTTGAAATCGAGTTAGAGGATGAGGAAGATAGAAGCTCTACGCATTGTGAATTTGTTGCCACCCATAAGGAAACCCAAAAGAAATTCTCAGTAGAGGCTAAATGCAGTCAGTCAGAGAAAGGTCGCATTATTCGGCTGCTTGGAGGTGCCTTAAAAAAGGCGGCAAATTTCGAGCGAATTATTTTTATAGAGCTTAATAAGCCTGATGAATTCAATTCAAATGATTTGCCTGATTTTTTGCAATACGCATTGAAGTCCATTCGTCGAGAAGAGAGGCGAGTGAGGTCAACTAAAGAAAGTCCGCCGGCATATATATTTGTTACTAATACCCCGTGGTACCATCATTTAGAGCAAACTTCATTTCGCTGTTTAGTAATGGCAGATGGTTTTTTGATTGATGATTTCAAGTATGACGTTGTATACCCAAATTTAAGAGAGGCTATTAATTCAAGAGCTAAACATATTGAAATGCATGGTCTTATAAGATCAATGCAAACCCATGCGGACGTCCCATCTACTTTTGATGGTGAATTCCCGGAATTTGCTTTTGGCGATGCCCAATCAAGATTGCTAATTGGTAGGAAATATATAGTTCCAGATTCAAATGGATTTGATCGTGTAGCAACTTTAACGACTGCAACAGTTTCTGAATCTCAAAAATTAGCATATTGTGGGTTATCGTATGATTTGGGTGGATCTGAAATTTGTACGTGGCCGCTTTCGGATTTGGAAATGACAGCATGGAAGAGTAATCCAGATACTTTTTTTGGGCGGGTAGCCAAGGTAAATCCTGTGATTAAAGATATCCTTGGGCTTTATGATTTTTTGTATAACTCTTACAAAAATACTCCCAAAAATCGATTGCTTGAGTTTATGGCTTACGCTGAAGATATTTCTACGTTATCTAGTTTGTCTCAAGAGGAATTGGCAAGCATTTATTCTGAGAGATCGGCATATGCAATGTGGAATATGAGTAATCAGTCATCATCAACCGTTACTTAAAGTAACGCTCATCCTATCCTATTATGATCAATGAAACTCAAAAACAGGCTTTGTATGCGAAGTACTTGGCAATTTTCAATGCATATAAGAGTGATCCTGTATTTTTTACGCTTCCCCAATGTAATACTGAATTAACAACAGTTATGGGTGGAAGGCATTGGTCTTGGCACGTAATTGGAATTACTAAAGCCGCACTTGAAATATATAAAAATTGTGATTTCAGATATAAATCCAAGCAAGGATTAACAAGAGCTCACATTAAGCCCCGCATTGAGACTAGTAAGAAGCTATTAAGTCCAGATGTGCCAGTCTCAAAGGATGATTTCTTTGTAATTTGGCTTGAGGCTGATAAGACAATAATCTGCGGTCCTGGTGAGAATAAAGACGGTTTTGTACCTGAATACATACCATTAGAAAACGACGATTACAGTCTCTTCAAAAGTCACACCATCGGATGGAAAGAATCAGTACATCTTGAAGGTAAGCTTTTGAGGGAGTTGTATGAGCGTAACGTAAAGTAAGGATTTACCTCAAAAGCTCTCAAAATGAGCTTCATTAAGTTCCTACTGAATACTATAAAAGTCTAAAATATTCTCTAAATTTCAAAAAAGAGAAATATGCTTGACGACATCAAAAAAACACTTTGGGCTACGGCTGACAAATTACGAGCCAATATGGATGCTGCTGAGTACAAGCATCTTGTGCTGGGCTTGATTTTCTTGAAGTACATATCGGACACGTTCGCGGCAAAGCAGCAAGAGTTGACTGTTCGTTTGCGTGACCCCAAAGATGAATACTACTTTGGCGATGCAAGTGATGCTGACATTGCAGCAGAGCTGGAAGAGCGTGACTACTACACAGCTGCAAACGTGTTTTGGGTTCCCGAATCTGCACGTTGGGAAGCATTGCGTTCAGCAGCTAAATCAGCGGACATTGGAAAGCGTATTGATGATGCGCTAACAGTGATTGAAAGCGAAAACCCTAAGCTAAAAGGAATACTAGACAAGCGTTATGCACGTGCACAACTGCCCGATGGCAAGTTGGGTGAGCTTGTGGACTTGGTATCGACGATAGGCTTTGGTGAGAACGCTAGCGTTGCACGTGATGTACTTGGGCAGGTATACGAGTACTTCTTGGGCATGTTTGCTAGCGCCGAGGGCAAACGTGGCGGTCAGTTCTACACGCCTGCTTCAATCGTTAAAACACTTGTCGCTGTTCTTGCTCCGCACGAAGGTAAAGTCTACGACCCATGCTGCGGTTCGGGTGGCATGTTTGTGCAATCCGAAAAGTTTATTGAAGCACATGGTGGCAAGATTGGTGATGTTGCAATCTACGGACAAGAAGCTAACCCAACTACATGGCGACTAGCTGCAATGAACTTAGCTATTCGCGGCATCGACTTCAATCTTGGTCGTGAGCCCAACGATACCTTTACAAAAAATCAGCATCCTGATCTACGTGCAGATTACATCCTTGCAAACCCACCCTTCAATATTAGCGATTGGTGGCACGGTAGCTTAGAGGGCGATGCACGTTGGGTGTATGGCACGCCACCGCAAGGCAATGCCAACTACGCATGGTTGCAGCACATGCTTTATCACCTAAAGCCATCTGGACGTGCAGGCATTGTTTTAGCAAATGGCAGTATGAGCACGACGCAAAATAATGAAGATGCTATTAGACAGGCAATGGTTCAGGCTGATGTAGTGGAAGTAATGGTTTTGTTGCCAGGCCAGCTTTTCTTCAATACGCAAATACCTGCTTGCTTATGGTTCTTGGTAAAACAAAAATCACATCGAAAAGGACAAGTTCTTTTTATTGACGCACGAAACATGTCGACCATGATTAGCAAGGTGCAAGCAGAGCTAACAGATGATGCAATCAATAAAATCGAAAGCACTGTTGCAGCTTGGAGAAATGAAGGTGGAATATATGAAGACGTCTCAGGGTTTTGCAAAAGCGTAAGCATCACAGAGATTGCAGCACATGAATATGTACTCTCGCCAAATCGTTACGTAAAGAATGAGCTTGCAATAGACGATGATTTTTCATTCAACGAAAAAATGCAAACATTGACTGAAGAACTAGCTGAACTGACTGCAGTCGGTACAGATTTGGATGAGTTGATAAAAGAAAAGCTCAAAGGGTTGGGTTATGAGTACTGAGCGAACTACCTACCGACTGGACGAACTTTGCGAGTTTATAAACGGATTTGCTTTTAAGAGTACTGACTATGTAGAAGAATCAAGCGAAACGTGGGAAGTTTTGCGAATGGGATACATAAGTAGAGGTGGCGGCTTCAAAGAAGACAGCACCCCTGTGTTTGTGCCAAAGTCATACAAAAAAAATATCAGCAAGTTTTTAATAAAGCCTGACGATATTGTTATTGCAATGACGGATATGAAAAATAACGTTGCAATACTTGGCCATACTGCTCGGATTTTAGATGCAGACAGATTTGTACTCAATCAGCGTGTTGGTTGTATACGGGTAAACAGACGAGACCTTGTTGACGCTGAATATTTGTACTACTACACGAACTGGAAAAATCATGTTGAAGATTTGCGATCAAAAGCAAATAGCGGCGTGCAAGTTAACTTATCGACAACAGCTATTAAAGAAGCTGAGATAACTTTACCTTCTTTGCACGAGCAAGTTGAATGCGGTAAGTTGCTCTCCGCGCTAGACAAGCGAATAAGCTTGTTAGCCCTAGAAAACGAAAAGCTTGAAGCTATTTCTTTAGCAATATACAAATCTTGGTTTGTTAACTTTGATCCCGTAAAAATAGATAAATCAGACAGAGGCATTGCTGAAGATAGCTTCCCCAACAGCTTTAGTGATCTGAATGGAGCAAGACTGCCAACTGGATGGAGCATGAAAACTCTTGGCGATGTTTCTGACGTGAGCATTGGAAAAACACCACCAAGGAAAGAGCAAGAGTGGTTTAGTTTGAATCCAAAAGATGTTCGTTGGGCATCTATTAGAGATATGGGTGATTACAAAGTATTTGCTAAGCAGACTAGCGAATACTTAACTAAAGAGGCTATTGAAAAGTTCAACGTCCGTCTTGTTCCAGACAATACAACGATAATGAGCTTCAAGATGACTATAGGTAGAGTCGCCATTACAGATGGTGTTATGGCCACAAATGAAGCTATTGCACACTTTAAGATTGCAAATAATGCTGCGGTTACATCTGAGTACATTTATTTGCACTTGAAAAACTTTGATTTTTCGAGCTTATCTAGCACATCTTCGATCGCCGATGCTGTGAACTCAAAAACTGTAAGAGACATTCCTATTCTCGTGCCAGATCAAAAAGTCATGGCGATTTTTAACATTTATATTGCCCCTATTTTTTCAAAGATTAAAACCAACACAAACAAAATAAACACTTTGAAAAATGTAAGAAACACATTGATTCCACGACTTATGTCAGGTCAAACTTGTTTTACTGTTAACTAACATTAAAGATAGCTGCGTACATGACTGAAGACCAACTAGAACAAGAAGCACTAAGCTGGCTTAGCGATGTTGGTTATACATTGCTAAATGGCTATGACATTGCGTTTGATGGAGCAACGCCAGAGCGTGAGGATTACAAGCAAACTTTGCTACTGCAGAGATTGCGTAAAGCTATAAACACCCTCAACCCATCAATACCTGCAGTCGCTCGCGATGATGCGTTTCAGCAAGTGCAGAACTTGGGCATTCCCTCGCTGCTATCTGCAAACAGACACTTTCACAAGCTGCTAGTTAATGGCGTTCCAGTCCAGTACCAAAAAGATGGTGAAACACGTGGTGACTTTGTAAAGCTGATTGATTGGCAAAACCCCACAAACAATGATTGGGTGGCTGTTAATCAGTTCACTATAAAAGGCGCAAGGCATACACGCCGACCAGACATCATTCTGTTTGTTAATGGATTTCCACTTGTTCTTATTGAGCTAAAAAATCCTGCCGATCAAAACGCAGACATTTGGAAAGCGTTTGACCAAATACAAACGTACAAAGAACAAATACCTGATGTGTTTGAATACAACGAAGTCTTAGTGATTTCGGATGGCACAGAGGCATTGCTGGGTTCGTTGTCTGCTGACGCTGAGCGTTTTATGGCATGGCGCACTATTGATGGCAACACTATCGACCCGCTTGGTCAGTTTCAAGAGTTACAAACACTAATACGTGGTCTTTTTGACCCGCAGTACTTTTTAGATTACTTGCGCTTTTTTGTGTTGTTTGAAGATGATGGCAAGCTAGTTAAGAAGATCGCAGGCTATCACCAGTTCCACGCTGTACGTGCAGCAATCAATCAAGTCGTAGCAGCATCACGTCCTAATGGAACGCACAAAGGCGGCGTGGTTTGGCATACGCAAGGTAGCGGCAAGAGCATAACGATGACTTGCTTTGCAGCCCGCGTAATGCAAGAAGCTGCGATGGAAAACCCAACTGTTATTGTGATTACTGACCGTAATGACTTAGATGGACAGTTGTTTGGCGTGTTTAGCTTGTCCCAAGACTTGCTACGTGAACAACCTTCGCAAATATCATCGCGCCAAGACCTTCGCGCTAAGTTAGCTAATCGTCCATCGGGCGGCATCATCTTCACAACAATACAGAAGTTTATGCTTGGCGAGGATGAAGACACGTTCCCAGTGCTTTCCGACCGCAGCAACATTGTTGTGATTGCAGATGAGGCACACAGAACGCAGTATGGATTTGAAGCAAAACTAAAAGGCAAAGAAGGTGCTGAACGCTATCAAGCTGGCTATGCACAGCACTTACGTGATGCTTTACCAAATGCCACGTTTGTTGCATTTACAGGAACGCCAGTAAGCAGCGAAGATCGCGATACACGTGCAGTGTTTGGTGATTACATACACGTATACGACATGCAGCAGGCCAAAGAGGATGGCGCTACTGTTGCAATCTACTACGAATCTCGCTTAGCCAAGCTAAAGCTAAAAGAAGAAGACTTGCCAAGCATCGACGCAGAAGTTGATGAACTTGCGGAAGACGAAGAAGAAGGCGCACAAGCAAAGCTCAAGAGCAAATGGGCTGCGCTTGAGAAGATCGTTGGCGCTGCTCCACGTGTTGCGCAAGTAGCTAAAGATTTAGTTGAGCACTACGAAGAACGCAACAACGCAATGGCTGGTAAAGCAATGGTTGTTGCTATGAGCCGCGAAATCTGTGTGCACTTGTATAACGAGATTATTAAGCTACGACCTGAATGGCACAGTGACGACCCCGAGAAAGGCGCACTGAAGATTGTGATGACTGGCAGTGCAAGCGATAAAGCCCTGCTTCGTCCCCACATTTATGACGGAAAGACAAAGAAGCGTTTAGAGAAACGCTTTAAAGATCCGAACGATGAACTGAAGATGGTTATTGTTAGGGACATGTGGTTGACTGGTTTTGATGCACCTTGTGTGCATACGCTGTACGTAGACAAACCCATGAAGGGCCATAACCTAATGCAAGCCATTGCACGTGTTAATCGTGTATTTAAAGATAAGCAAGGCGGCTTAGTCGTTGACTACATTGGGATTGGCAACGAGCTTAAGGCTGCGATGAAGGAATATACAGGCAGCAAAGGTAGAGGACAGATCAAAGTTGATGCTAATGAAGCCTACAGCGTATTGGCTGAAAAGTTAGACGTGCTGCGTGGCATGTTGCATGGCTTTGACTACAGCAACTTTATGACTGAAGGCCATAAAGCACTAGCAGGCGCAGCTAATCACGTGCTTGGCATTAAAGATGGCAAGAAACGCTTTGCGGATACTGCAGTTGCAATGAGCAAGGCATTCACTTTGTGCTGCACATTGGATGAGGCAAAAGAGGTTCGTGAAGAAGTGGCATTTATGCAGGGTATCAAAGTGCTGCTGACAAAACGTGATATTACTAAACAACGTAAGACAGACGAGCAGCGTGACTTGGCTATACGGCAAATTATCAGCTCAGCCGTAGTGTCGGACAGCGTGGTTGATATTTTTGATGCAGTAGGCCTTGATAAGCCCAATATTGGTCTTTTAGATGACGAATTCCTCATGCAAGTCAAAAATTTGCCAGAACGTAATTTGGCTGTGGAACTTCTTGAGCGTCTATTACAAGGTGAAATTAAAAGTAGATTCAAGTCCAATGTGGTGCAGGAGAAAAAGTTTAGTGACTTGCTGACTAATGTTATTCAACGCTATCAAAATCGAGCCATTGAAACTGCTCAGGTAATGGAAGAGTTGATTGAAATGGCCAAGAAGTTTCGTGAGGCTTCTAGTCGTGGTGAGCAACTAGGTTTGACGGATGATGAAATTAAATTTTATGATGCTCTTGCAAATAACGAATCAGCTGTTCGAGAGCTAAATGATGAAATTTTAAAGAAGATTGCACACGAATTAACAGAAAATCTTCGTCAAAATGTTAAGGTGGATTGGGCTGAGCGTGAAAGTGTTCGCGCTAATTTACGTTTGATGGTTAAACGCATTCTACGCAAATACAAATATCCGCCTGATCAACAAGATGGTGCTGTAGAACTAGTCTTACAGCAGGTTCAGGTTCTTGGAGAAGATTGGATTAATTAAATGAAAAGATATTTCAGGATGATGTTGGGTCAAAGGAGTATTTACTCTGCTGAATGTTTGGCTGGTAAATTTATTGGTGTTGATTTTGATATCTATCAAGACCTTACTTCTTCATTGCCTGAAGACTGGCGCACATTTAATAAGCAATTTATCCCTGTTTTTTTATCTGCTAACCCGCATAAGTCAAAAGTCGCTGCTGGTCTTGCATGTGGAATGCTTTGGTCTCTTTCTATGGGGTTAAAGCAGGGTGATTTGGTTCTTTGTCCAGATGGTGAAGGTAGATATAGCGTCGGCGAAGTTGCAGGGCCTTATCAATATCACCCTGAAACAAATCTTCCTCATCGTAGACCTGTTCATTGGCTTGATAAAAAAATTGATCGATCTGATATGACTCCGGAGCTTCAGCGATCTACTGCTGCTACTGGTACGCTAATCAATATTGATAGATATGGAGAGGAAATTGAAAGATTACTTGGCGGAGCAACGGCCCAAACTATTACTTCATCTGATCCAACTATTGAAGATCCATCTACCTTTGCATTAGAAAAGCATTTGGAAGATTTTTTAGTCGCCAATTGGTCTCAAACTGATTTAGCTAAAGACTATGATCTTTTCCAGGAGGATGGTGAGTTAACTGGGCAGCAGTATCCTACAGATACTGGTCCAATTGACTTACTAGCTATTAGCAAGGACAAGAAAAAGTTGTTAGTTGTAGAGCTCAAAAAAGGTCGTGCAAGTGATTCAGTGGTTGGTCAGATTCAGAGGTATATGGGATTTGTTAAAGAGGAGTTAGCTGAAAATGGCCAGTCTGTAGAAGGCATCATTATTGCGCTTGAAGATGACACTCGTATCAGAAGAGCATTGGCTGTTGCACCAAATATTACTTTCTATAAATACCAAATTAACTTTAAATTGATAAAAGCTTAAAAATGAATCATCTTTTAGATTTGAACTGAATAAGCACGAGGTTTATATGGACTATATCTGCTCAAATTGTTTTGCATTCATTAAGCCAGAAAGATGGAATTTAGGTTACAGATTATGTTTAAGTTGCGGAGAGCTTTACGCTAAAGGTTTACCGTTACCTAAGCCAGTCAAAATTCCTCCCTCAAAGGAGGAGATTAAAGCAGCCAATGAGTTGCGAAGAGTTGAGGCTGAAGCTAAAAAACGTAGTGCTGAGAGATTTGCTAAAGAAAGTGCTGCTCGTTTAAAAAAAATTAGAGATGCAGAAATGGCTAGATTGAAAAAAAAGTATAGAGAAAAATAGTTAGCAATAAATTGTTCAATATTGTCGATAATCAGGATTGATTTACTTTGGCTTAATTAATTGACATTTTCTTGCCAGTTCGGTTGCTCTTCATGGAGCTCTGAAGCTAAATTATGTGTATGTCAACTAAGAAAGAAACTACACATCAATTAATACACCGTAATCTAACCTTATATCAGCGCGAGCATAGT
>JACCDV010528363.1_pt1 | contig 10618 bp, 2 predicted proteins | sample 7446131 | NCBI WGS metagenome assembly JACCDV01 (sample SAMN15323448, study PRJNA562643) | freshwater metagenome | isolation source: river surface water | place: USA:Blue River Watershed | collected 2017-08-17
ATTGATTTTGTTATTCTAATTCTAAATAATCTTGATTTTTCTATTAAATTTCTTATTATAATTATTAAATCTATTTATTTAGAATCTCTATATTGTCTTTCATAAATTTAAACTATTAGTCTTTATCATCTTAGCTTTATTATATTTAAATATTGTTTTTTATTTATTTATCAATATTTACTTTTAATAATGAAATTTCCTTTTTGTAATTCTATTTTTTTTATTTATATTTTTAGATAATTTATTAATATTATTCTTGTTATTTAATTAAGTTATTTTTATTTTAATCATTTATTTATTATTGTTTTTGTTAGATTTATTGTATTTCTTAGGAAATATTATCTTTATATGTTTATATATCATTAACTATGTTTTAATTTACTTTTTAATATTAATCATTTTATTAGTTAATAATCTATTACTTTAATTACTCATATTACTATTATAAATTATTGTATGATAGTTCCTTTTATTATAAATCATATACTTTTTACTATTCAATCTAACCTATTTTATTTTATAGTATTTATATTTAGTTTAAATATTTGTCTTCTTTTATTGTTTATTATTAAACTAAAATATTAATATCTTCATTGTTTTATTATCTTAATTTTTCTATAATTTATTGATTTTAAATATCTCAGATTTCATTCTTTTCTTTCAACTATTTAAACTATAGTTCAAATTCAACTTAATTATATATTTACTCTTAGTTTTATAAAACTAATTATTATTAAAATTATTCATTTTATAATATTTGAAGTTTTTTAAGTTATTCTATATATTTTTAGTTAATCAATATAACACCAATTTTCTATTTATAAAAATCAAATTAAGTTGATTAATTTGCAATATATTAATTATTAAAAATTAGCTATTCTATTTAGAATTATAAAAAGTTATTATTATGATTAATTATTATTAGATAATTAATTTGTTATTGAAAATATATATTCTTTATTAATTAAGGCAAAGTTATGTATATTTATTTAAGAATAATTTTATTTAACTAAATTACATTACATATAAAAGTTATATTTTATTAATCTATGAGTAACATATAAAATTAATAAGGCTTAAAGTAGGTAATTACCATATAACTAAATCTTATATTTTTACTTTAAATCTATTCATGTTCTAATTTTTAATTAAATATTTCTTTTTCTTACTCTATTAATATTATTCTTTAAGAATCTATATCAGTAAATAATATAATTATATATTCTTATAATTATTCAAAATCATACTTAAAATCTACTTATTAGATAACCCCTAATTTACATTTGAAAATCTAAATTAATGTAATTTCATGTAACTTATATATTATACTATCAATAGTAATAAAATAAAGACTGTTTGTAAATATCTATTATTATATTCAAGAAAACTTGGCATCAATATTTTCTATGGTTCAGATCTATTAGTAAAACTGATTAAGAATATATATGTTGCTTAAATGGTTGTTTTCTTGAACCAATATTATAGATCCATTGCTTAACACTTCACATAGATAAATATCTGAGAATTATTCAAATTAATTAATAAAAACAATTTTCTAATTGATATATTAAAATACTAAAAATCACTTATTAGTAGTTATCAATATTTATTAGTTGAATTCATTATATATTAAATCTTTTATGATTTCTTGATTTATTTAATTAATATTAATTTTAATAATTTACTCCATTTAGTTCTATGATTAATCTATATAGTTTTAAAATAATAAGTATTGCTATTAAACATTGATTTTTAAAAATATAGGTGAGTTGTCTATAAATTAATATTTATTAAAATATAGATTTTATTAGTTACTATATTCTCAATTAACTTATATTAGTGTTGGAATAGAATAGTTCTTTATAACTTTTTATTATTAGTCATATAGAATATTCTTGTTAATATTTAATGTTAAGAAATAATTATCAGATGAAGTAATTAAAATAATAAAATCTGAATTATGTTAAAATATATCTATATAATCTATATTTACATTTTCCTATAATTTGTATACTAAGTGTAAGTTATATTAAGATTCTTCTAATTAAGAATAAATATCTCATTAAAAATATAATAGCAAAATATTGCTTTTTAATAATACTAAAAATCCATTTTTAGTTGATATTACTTTCTATATTAATTCATAGTTAAGATTATAAACTATATTTTCTAACTTGTAATTTGCTTGATTTATATGTTATATTATATTAAATTTATTATCATATAACTCAATGATAATTATATTAAATATTTATTATTCATATATACATAGTTTATTATTTTACAAATACTTTACTTTGAAGCTTTTTTCATTAATATATTTTTACAAATTGAATTTTTAAATTATTGCTTATGTATTAAACTCAACCAATTAAATTTATTTTTTATTTTTTATCATTCTACAATATATAGTTTAGTTTTATTATAGATATATGTTTTTATTATCAACTTGTTATTATAAATGGTAAATTTAGATTATATTGAAATTATCTGCTTAGTATATGATTAATTATTGTTATTTACCACTTGTGTTACAATATAAATAATTAGTATTTTTATATAATTATAAGTTAATACTTAAGTAATATTATCCTTTTAAATCTTCATTAAATATTAATCTTTAAGTATTTTGCTTTATTTATATGTTTAGTATACATGGTTATATTTTTTCAAATGTATCTTTTATTTATATATTGGTAATTATCTATTAAAGATTTTCTATATATATCCATTGTATAATTTTAAATTCTTTATACTATACTAAAGTCTTTATAATCTACTCATCCCAACTTATTTGTTATTTTATATTATTATTTGATATTTATTTTATTATAAAATATTCGTTAATCATTTGTAATATTAGATCTGGTTCATTTAACCTATAGAAAAAAGATTTTTATGTTTTAGATGTTATAATAGATTTACCTTATGCGTTTTAAATAGCTATATTCATTATAAATCAAATATATTAAACTAATAGATATTTTTGATTATCAATTCAATCTTCTTGTTTTTTATTTATATAATATTGCTTAACAGGTTTTAGTCTATAGGATTTTTATTATGACTTTCTACTAGGTAAGTTTACTTTTTTAATACTCTATTCTTATGTTTAATTATTACTCTACTAAATCATTGGCTTTATTTTAGATTTATTCTATTTATAAATTTAACAACGATATTCTTTAAATTCTATATAAGGTATTAAAGTAAACTATTACTATATTATTAGTATTTAAGTTTGTAAAATATTAAGTTTTTTTAATAAATTATTAGAATTAAGATTTTAGCTAATTTAATAAATATATCTTTATTGTACTCATTTGATTTAATTATAAAGATTTTAACATATTTATAAATCTTCTTCTTTATTATTATAATAAGGTTTTAGGTTAATCTAAAGTTTTTATAGTTTATGGTAATAATCCGTTTTTGATTGTAATTTTAAATTATTTTTTAATTAATCATTCTCTATCTATTATTTCTTTTTTTATATTTACTTTATCAAAACTAAGTTTTATTTTTCTAAATTTTAATAAAAATCCAAAATAAATTATATTTTTATAATTTAAAGATTTGCCTTAATAGTTTCATTATTTAAATAAATGTTAACTTATTATGATATTTTTATTTAATATTTTTCATTAAATTTTATTCTTTATGATTATTATTAATTATATGAAGCTTATTGGATTTAGTAAATATTATTGAAAAATATTTTATATTAAAAAAATCTATTCATATTTTCCAATATAGTTTAATTAGATATAAAAAGATTTTATATATTAGATTATTCTATATTGATTTTATTTAGTATATTATTATTTAAATTTTTAATTGTTTCAAGATTTTTACAGCATTTATTACTATAAACTTATTGTTCTCTAAATTATGTTATTACTTTTTATATATCATTAGATTAAGATTCGTTTACATTATTTAAATCTAATCATCTTTCAGTATATATTTATTTCTAATGAATTTATTGTAAATTAATCTATTCTATTTTATATTTAATCTTTATGATATCCTATATCTCTTATTTAATAATATCCTTTTTATATTTATTTTAAACAATTTAATTAAAAATATTATTTTAAAACTTATTCTATTCCATTTCTTATGTTAATTACTCTTTTATATTTAAATTATTATTTCTTTAAGAATATAATGGTTTTTTGAATAATTTCATTATAAAATTATTATTAAAAATATTTTGGTTTTATTACAATAATTTTTTATTTATTCGATAATAATTAAATTTTACTATCTTTATCTGCTATAATTTTTACTTTCATTTTTTTCTTAGAATTTGTTATAATTTTCATATTAAAATTTAGTTTTATTACAAATATAATAAAATGTAATAAATTCATTATAATTAATTATTAACTGATATTTGATTTCTTTTATAACCTTTTCTTTAAGAAGGTATTATTTATTAACTATTTTTACTATTATCTATTATTAAACTATCTTTATTCATATTAGATTAATTTACTTATAAATAATTATTTACTTAATGATTTATATTCTTTATTCATTCTTCATATAGACTAATAATATCTACTTTTTCCTTCTCTATATTATTAATATGTTATTATAGTTCATTAATATATTAATTTTTTAAGCTAATACTTTCCAATTTTATCTATATATCTGTATCATCTTTTTAAAATTATTAATATAGTTTTTATTTCAAATATGAGTTTTCTTATTTTAAAATATTAATTTATTAACTTTAGGATTCTATAATCTCTTATTATTATAAAATGTTATATATTTATTAATTATCATACTATCCATTACTTTAAATGTTTTAATCAACTTTTTAAATATTTTTAAAAACAAAATTTGTTTTAAATTGCTTTTTATTTTAAATCTTTTATTAAAAGAATATTAATAAACTTTGATAATCGAATTTAGAATTGTTTTTATTTGTTGAGGTTATTAAAAAATCTGTATTATAAGAGATTTTATCAAGAAAAATAAAATCTGTTTTAATTTTCATATAATTATAAATGGAATGATATAATATTAAAACATTTAATCAGACAGATTTTTATTAAAAACTAATTAATAATTAAGAAGAACCATAAATAGCAGATAATAGCTTTATTATAGCTGTTTTTATCAATTATTTAATAGTATTTGAGGAGTAGTAACAATAAATTTAAGTTTATTAAATATAATTTCAAGAAGAGTAATATTTTATAGAAAAGTATATGTCAATTAATACTTGATAAATAATAAAAATTACTTAATCATATATAGAAGGAAAGGATATATTTATAATTTATTAAAATCATAATAATTAAATGGTTTTTTCTTAATTAAAATTTGACTAAATTAATAAAGAAATTATTATATCAGAATTAAAGATATTTGATAATTGATTTAATTAGTAAGTATTATTATAATAAATATGTTTGATACTTGAATATAAGGTTTTTATCTATAGAATAGATAATAAATTTCTTATAACATTAAATTACCTAAATAAATATATTGATTTATATTTAAACGATGAATATACTAATCTATAGTTAGTTAAATTCTAATAAGAATATTACTTTGTATTTTAAAAGGAATAGAATCTTTATAGAACCCAAAATGTTTAAGAAATAAAAGATATTACACAGCATTTATTTATTGATAATATAGAATTACTATTTACAAATATAGTTAGCTTTTTATTATGTTAAGATAATATATTTTTATAAAAAACTGTTGAGGGTAAATTTTAAATATATTTATTCGATTTGTTAAAAAGGAATATTAACTTAATCTTTGAAATAGATTATTATATTTAAGAGTTATAAATATTGTAATAAAACTATATAATATAATATTAGTAATATAAATAACTAAATTTATGTATAATTAATTCAGAATTTTAAATAATACTACATAAATAGGTTATTAATTAAATATAAAAAATATATTAATATCAATAAGAAATATTCATATATGATAGTAATAAATTAGAAATAATTAGATAATAAAAAGAAGAGAAACAAATTGAAATTTTATTAAAAAATAACTAATATGAATATGCTTATAATATAATAAAAGATTTAAAAGATTTTAATAATAGAATATTATAACTATTTTAATTAGCTCAAATTACTTTACTTAATAATTAATATGAATTATCTTGAAAGTATTACAAAATATTAATATAAAATAAATTTCATCAATTTTAATCATTCTAACTTTAAAATTCATAAACAATTAAAATACATTTAAAATAGCAATGATATTTGGATTTATTATATTATTTTTTATAACTTTTTGAAATAATTAGTACAGAGGAAATTTCTTAAGAAGATTTTATCTTGCTAATAACACTATGTAAATAGTAATAAAAGATTGAATTAGTTATTGATTTAATGAATAAAATAGAAATGAATAATTAATATATAATAGATTATTTAGTTAACTAATTGAATTTTATTAGCATTAATGAAAGTAAAATGTTATTATTTTTATAAAAATATAATTGAAAATTTGAATATTTATAATTAAAGTTACAACATAATTTAATTGATAAAAAAGATTTTTAACTTTTTTATAGTATTTAATTAAATCAATAATAAAGTCTTTTAAAATAATATATTAAAACTCTATTCTATATACAACCTAAAGAATTCATTAGTTTTTTAAATGATTATATAGTTAATTTGTAAAGGAATAAATTAAATTTAAATTTTCATGAGATTTATTAGTTGTTTGACATTAAGTATTATAACGATAACTATTACTCTGAGGATAATATTATAAAAGCTATTGAATTCTTAATTTAATAAGAGAATTTTACTTAATAAAATATTAATATAATTTATATATTAGAAATTTTAAATTAAAAAGATATATAAAGTGATAGTCTAAATAACATATTTAAGTTATTAAACAATGACTTAATATAAGATGTTTTTATTTAGAAAATTTTTAATCTTTTTAATAAGGATTTTTCAATAAATTTAATTCATAAATAATTAATATTCAACTAAAGCCTATAACTTTATAATAAGAATAATAGTTAAAATTAGAATTAATAATTTAATGAAATTTAATTACTCTTTCAAAAATATTAAGAAATTACTTATGAATATAGTTAATTATATTATAATTATGAATAATATGAAGAATAACTGAATTAGGTTAATTTAAATCTTTAAAATATAAATAAATTAATCTAATATAATTAATTAAAAAAAATCTTTAATAGAAATATATTAATAAAATCTATATAGAATATTTACAATTAATATGATGAATTAAATAACTCAATTGAATAACAAAGATAAATAAATTAAACTTTATATGATAACTTAAACTCATTAAAAACAGATAACATATAAAAACAAATATCAATGTGTAGTTATTGTAATAAGATAATAAAAAATGAAATAATAATATTCAAATGTAAACATTAATATCATTTGGCATGTAATTTATTAGGTGAGTGCAAAGATTGTAAATAAAAATAATAATAAATTATGAAATATTATAAATCTATTTGAAGATTAATACTATCATTAAGCTCTAATAAATTATCTTAAATAAACATTTTTATACCATTTTTATCCATTAAATTGTTTTCATATTTAATAGGAATATTTGAATAAGGAAAAAATATTAAAATTTAAGGTATTTCTTTTTATATTATATACATAGGAGCTTAGTTTTGTACTTCAATTTAATATATAATTAGTTAACTAATATTAATCTCTTTTATTGTATCTTATATTAGTTAAAAGAATTATTATAGTTAAATTGTTTTTTATATTAAAATTACCAAAATTAATTTATCTTTATTTTCTTATATTTTCTTCTCAAGTTAAATAAAACTAATTTCTTATATTCCTTGGATATAATTTATATCATTATTAAATTTATATTCTTAGAGGTTTTATAAAAAACTTATTAACTAATTGTTATCTTATATTTATTCTTAAATTTATATTAATCCTTTGGTTGTTTATTTTATTGCTGTTATTATATTATCATTTATTTTTTAATTTTCTATAAAAAAATTAATATTTTATTAATCAGTATTTTTATCATAATATAATAATTATGCATTTATACTATTAGTGTTTATATAAGTTTAAATAAAATCTAATAAATGTTTTTATATTGAAACTTATTAAATTATTATTAAAAAATCGAAATCCTAGATGTAACTATCAAATTTATTTTAATTTAATTCGTAGTATTTTTAATTAATTTTTTATTTAATAATAGTTTCAATTTATTCAATATTAAAATTATCAAATTATTTCTATATATTTTAACCTTATTATATTTAATATTAACTCTTTAAATCTTTATCATAATAAATATAGATATAAAAATTATCATATTTTTGGGATAACAAAATTAAGTCTTAAAATCTTTCAATTTTTTCATTATTTGTTTTTATAATTATTGATTATTAATTTATATTCTCATTTAGATTTTATACATAAAATATATTATATTTTAAAATTGAGTTCAGCCATTTATTAAATACATTTTCTTCTCTTTTTTAGTTAAATATAAAAACTTTTTTATCAATATAAAAGAATATGACAGGAGTTCCTTATAAATCATATTTTTTAACTATATCATCATCTTCATTATATTCGTATTAGCATATCTTTATATTATATTTTTATTAATAAATTAATGTCTCTGATTATTAAATCATCTATCTTGCTTAATGACAAAATTAGCAATTTTATTAATAAATTAATAATAGTAAATATTTATTACTTTGAATAAATTATTCTATCTAATTACCTTATAGCTATATAAAGTTTTAATATATGTAAATTAATATAAGAAAAATTATACATTTCATTTATTATAAAATTATTAAATATTTAGATTATTTAATTGCTAAAATATGTCTAGTTTTTGTTTTAATAATGTATTTTCTGCAATTAAGTCATTTATTTACTGTTTATAATAATCTGGATTATATGCCTATTTCTACAAAGATTTATTTAAGCATATACCTTAAACTTTTTAAACATAACTAAGAGTTTATATTGTTTCTTCATAAAATTATTCTTATAATTAAATACATGCAATCATCAAAGTATTACAATTATAGCTAGTTAAATTACCTTAAAGAATCTTTTAGTATTTTTGTGAGTTTTGAATTTCTAAAACTAATATAATTAGAGTTCTCTTTATTCTATTAATTTAGTTATAGAAATATTTAACATAATGAAAACAGTGATTTATTAATTTATTAAGTTTCTTTAATAAAGTTATTACTCATATTTTAACATTATTTTAATTTTTCTGTTCCTGCTAAATCTACGAAATTAATTCTTCCTAGCTTTTATTACTATTAGTTTATTATATAAATAGTAAAAATTGTATGACTGCGAGAAGAAAATTAATTTAAAGAATGAGAATTAAATACTCAATTTTCATTACCTTTATCTAATATATACATCATATCTTATAGATTTTCACAATCAAATATCTGTAAGCCTTAAATAAAAAAATTTCCTTCTTAATCTTCTTTAATTTATAAATTTGATTATGATTAATCTAATAAATCTGTTATATTTTCATTATAAATCTATAAGTAACTTACTTTTAAAAATATATCATCATTTTACTATAAGATTTATTAAAATAAGTTTTATATAGAAAGTTGTATTAATCCAAATTCTTTATCTTTTCCTAATAATGTATATGTTTTACCAGAACCTGTTTAACCATAAACAAAAATAGTTGATTATTATCCTTATAATGAATTATATAATAAATTTTAAATTTATAGATTATTAAATAAAGACTTATTATCAATTAATTCATTTTATAAATTCTATATAGAAAATTCCTTAACATTTTTTTTAATTAATTTTAATTATTAAATATTATCATCATAGAAATATTAAATATTTTCTTTTGAATCCTTATTATATTTAATTCTTACAGAAACTTATATTTTTGATTATTTCATTTATTATAATGAAAAATATAATTTTTTAATAAACTAATGCAAATTAAATTATTTTTTAGGAGAAGAAATAATGTGAGTTTAAAGATAATGTTATTCTTTTATTAAAAAAACTTTGATCTACTATTAAGATTTTATAGATAATAAGATATTAAATATAAAGTAAAACCTAATTATAATAATAGATAATGAAATTAAATAATATTAAAATTAAAAAAACGTAAAACTTAAATAATCATTAATGATATTATTTATAACAAAAGAATAATGATGTTTTCTTTAGAACAATTTTAAATACTAATTAATAATAGCATAATATGTTTTAATTAATATGAAAAATATAGAATAAATAAATCCTAAAAATGAGTAAAAAAATTAAATATTAATAAAGTGATTATTATTTATTATTATAAACTTTTAATAATAAATGATAACTAGAGATAGTCAGAGTATATAATAAATAAATGGTTTATTCAAACTCTTTATAACATAAAATTTAAATTAAAATTTGTTCTTAAGATTATGTAAGTTAGTAAATATGTAAAAAATATTAATGTATATGTAAATATAATTAATTTAATAAAAAATTGATCCAAAATAATCTAAATATAGTTAAATCTTATCACAATTAATATTTGATACTTCATCTTA
>JACCDV011044455.1_pt1 | contig 10613 bp, 10 predicted proteins | sample 7446131 | NCBI WGS metagenome assembly JACCDV01 (sample SAMN15323448, study PRJNA562643) | freshwater metagenome | isolation source: river surface water | place: USA:Blue River Watershed | collected 2017-08-17
TATATGATTCAATTAAGCTTAAAATCATTTACATATTCAATCAAGATCACTCAGCTGTTGTTTAGTAGGTACTTAGGGACATCTGCGAATGTTGGCTTTAGGTCATAATGGCCTGGACCTGGAATTTTCCCTAAATCGTATTTTAGTTTCTCGTCTTTGCCGAAAATAACTTTGCCTTTATGCTATTTCAAAACAGTTGACTTGTTTTCATACTGCCCAGGTCCAGGGACAAATGTTGCGCTTTGCTTTAACCGAGAGTCCTTTGCAATTGAATACCTTCCTCCTCCTTTTGCCCATGAATCATTATCGTATTTGAACTGTTCATATGACTACATTATTGTATAATTACACCAGGTCCTGGGACCTTTAATCCCTCTAAATCTCTTATCTTCTATCCAATTTTTATTGACTTTCTTGATTTTATCAGAGGCCTTTCATATGAGCCTGGACCAGGAACTTCATTTATTTCGTATTTTAACTTTTGAGATTTGCCATCGAATCCATAAGAAGGCGCAGTTCCTATTACTTTTTTGTACCCAACAGGGTGATCATATTGTCCAGGCCCTACATTGTATTTAGAATTCGGACCATCATCTCTTGATGATTTGGATAGTGACCATACTGGAGCTTTTTCATTGAAGTTTATGTCGTGCTAATAGTTGCCAGGGCCTGGAGTTTTATTCATTGTTAATGAGTCTCTTAAATCTTTGCCAACTATTCCTCCAATATGCGAGTAAACTTCTTTTTTACCGTCGTATGTCCCAGGTCCTGGAACACGGCTAAATTATATTATCGTGTTACTTGTCTGTAGTCATAGCTAATCGAGATCCAAATCCATAACTTGGTTAAACTTTTGACCCATACTTAAACACTGCATTTTAATATTAATATGAGCCTGGTCCAGGAATTTTTGAACCCTCATGTTTGGACCTTTATTCTTTCCCAAAATCATGTCCTTTTTATTTGATTGCGATATGAGACCGATATTCATATTGTCCTGGTCCTGGTACATGCTCGCCACCCACCTCTTGCTTTGAGCGCATACTTAATCATATAAGCAATACCTAAAAGATGGAGCTTTGCCCTTACCATAGCCGAATTCAGGTGAATATTGCCCAGGGCCAACATTCATTTTTTATTAGATTAAGCTGCGTCTGCTTAGCATTGAAAAGCTCGGATTTTTCTTATTTGATTTAATCGTACATCTGTCACAACATGCTGCTTAGGTTCATATGAGCCAGGGCCTGGGATTAAATTATCTGCGCTTTTCCTCACGTCTTTTCCAAAACTTGATATTGAATTGTTAACCTGTAGAGTGGATCTGTGGGCTTGACTTGTTTGGGGCTATGCTCAGGACTGATTCTTTGAAGTGGTACTTATATTGGCCAGGACCTGGATTTTTAGACTATTTTTATTCTATCTTAGTGGACCTGTACCTCTTTTCGCCTTGGGGACTGAAAATGCTGACACCATCTAATAAATTTAATATCAATTAATTATAGTATGAATTTCGTCAAGTCAGCAATAATGCCCATTATATATGTAAGAATTTATCATTTCTCAGGAATAGGATCATAGTGGTTTTTGTGAAACATATCCAAGAGCTCGCTCCATGATTTATTGGAATTTTTATCTATATAATTTTTTCCTTTTTTGATAATCATTGAAAATTGTGCTTCGCTTGAATAGAACCGAATTAAGTATTGGCATACTAAGAAGGTGATCATAGAAATTTTATCGATTTCACGGAATGTGTTTCTCATTTTATCAGCATCGGTAAACAAAGAACTAATAAAATCTTCTCTCCATGAACCATTCGTTTCTTGCTTTTTCACAATATAAATATATGCGAGTCTTTTTTACGGATTCTGGTATTCTGAAATACCGTTTAAGACAAAGAATTACTTTCCACCGGCAATCTTTCCTTTCAACTACATTGGCCTACACACCTTTGGGACTTATTCGAATTTAGATATCTTCCTAAGTTACTCTGGAGGGTCCTCGTAATTTACAATGCAGCATTCATCAACATACTCTGCTTCGTTAGAATTAAATTTTTTTTATTAGCAAAATGTAACCATAGTGTCATAAGGCCTCATCCCATTCAGTTTAAATGATTCTTTGCTTTTTTGGAGGTTCTGCTTTTTGATGTCGTCGGCAAGAGAAGCGTCAATGCATAGGAAAGCAGTAAAGTCAGTTAAAATTTGATGTTTTATTGATAAGACTGTAATTTATTTCTTTAACTATTCCTTGCTGATATTCTTTACGTAGTAAAGTCTGTTTTCCATTGATTAGCCGTATTCATATACATCACTCAATGCCTTTATCTTTTGATAATTAACAATATTTTCAATCCAGCTACAGTTTTCTCCTTAATAAGGGGCAATTTTTATATTTTCGCTATAAGATTTCCCAATAGAATTCGTGTAATTCAGTTAAAAGTTAAAGGGATTAGTAAGCTTCCCTTTAAAAGTTACAAAGAAACTAGCAATGTCATTCTTAAGAATATAAGGAATTTTATTAGGGTTGGGGACAATACACTCAACTTTGGATTTGTCATATAAAAGATTGACTTTGCTTATAACTGGGGAAAGAGCATTTTCTAGCAATGCAATTATTTTTTGTTAAGGCTTTTATTCATCACGGATAAATGCGCAAAAGCCTTTTCCTCTTTAAGCGCATCCTTGAATCAACTACTCGGAACATCCATTGCCGACTCCAATCGAATTAACACGTGTATATTGAGTGTGCTTCGAGACAAATTTTAAGACAGAACTCACATTTGTAACAGCTCCATCAGTAAGAAAGAATAGTTGCCTTGGATAGCCTTAAATGACAGTTTGAGAAACCAAGCTTTGAATAGCTTAAAGAATCTAGGTACCATTCATATCAGCAGCCATTTTATTTATTCTTTCAACGGCTTCATCAATAGATTTCTTTTAGTTTCTCTTGCTCTTTTAAAATAAATATTAGTACTTGGTGCCAAAGCTGAGAACATTGAAGTAGCTATCTTAAGGTAAGCTTCTTAAGAAGATCTAGAGGGATCTTTTGGCATTATCTATTCTTATCCCTTACATTGACCCACTTCTGTCTAATAAGAAGATATATTCTCCTTTAACAGCGTCCAAATTCACTTCGCTTCCCTTGCCTTCCTTTGCTTGGATTATAGCGTCATCCAGGCTGAGCTATGAAAATTTAGGAATGAAAGATATTGCCACTGTTGTAGTATTGTCAGAATGCGATAGTATATAGGTGGGTTTCTAATAGTTCTAAAAAGCATAGTAGAGAGAAAAATCTCGATTAGGTAACTACTCCTTTGCAAACGTAATGTTAAATGATTGATCTACATTTATTTTATGAGACTTGGACTATATTTTGGTTATTCTTCTGGAGGCCTGAGGCTTTATTTGAATTTTGATTCCCCAACTACATTTGATTGATGAAGTATTGCTTTCTGGATATTAACTGAATTGCAAGGATTGTTGGTTCATCATGGCATACCTGGGCGTCATGGTTGATGCTAACTTGAACTAGTAAAATCTATTGCAGACTAAGGAGTTGATATGAGAGTAGCATAGAATGATCTTAACTTACTCTTTGGGTGGGATGTTTCCAACTTTCATCTTCATTACGTCTCGAGACTGAGGGCTATACGCAGAATACGCAGCTCCTGCTCCTTACTCTACATTCTTTTTATATTATTTTTCAGCCAGGCCTCTCTACATCACCACTCCCCTTGCTCGGTTCCCTCCCAAGACCATCTACAGGTTGGTCACGATGCAGGAATGATGAATGGGGAAGATAAATGAGACATCTAAAACTTTATTCTGGTTATTGATATAAAGCTGGGTCATTTTGACATAGCTAAAGCACTCAACGATTTCGATTTCGTAGTCAAAATACTTTAGTGGAAGCTCAATCTCCTCTTTTTTCTGACCCAACACAGCATAGCACCCTGCTTTACTTTTTTGAAACTAGCCCTACTTATTTGAGGGGATCATCTAAGTTATAAAACAAGTATTGAATAATAGTTTCCATTCTTATTAATTAATGAAGATAATGTTATAAATACAATTTTCGAATAAGGGAGGAACATTAATATTTTTCTTATTACGCATTAACAGTTCCTTTATTACGCATTTAAAATCAAAAATACGCTATAAAGATAAGGTCGATTAATAAATATATTTCAACTAATGATGTATTAGAAGTTGATCCCCTAGAAGTAGTCTTCTTCTGATGAAAAAAAGAACAATCCACAGCTGTAGTATTTGTCCAATGCCACCTGGCTTGACAAACTCTCACATGGATGGATCTACAATCTCATTAGGGTATATACATATCAACTTAGTATGGCAACAACCAAGATATCAAACAAGAAAATCTGTAGGATCTTCTTATGGAAGACCAGTCACAGAATGTTTACAGTCAGTGGCAGTCACATTGGGCATCTGAGTTAAGGACCAACCCGACCGATCCTCTCAAAAAATCAATCGACAAAACATTCTCAAGTAAGCCATTTCCGATTTAGAAAGATACGTCTTTGGTACGATTCTTGATTTTCTTGCCTATCAGTTTACAATCTTGACTCCCCTCCTCATCTTTTTTATCTGTAAGCTGCTTTAAACCGATCCCCGCCCACCAAATATGACTGGCCTCTGCGTATTCTTCTTGCTCATCACTCCCCTATGTAGATTTTTGAGAACTTTCTTTGATACGCATGGATCGTATCGTCTTGGGCTGCTCGGAACAGATATGTCTAACTGTCTAGCCTTGGGAATGGTCAACAAGTCACTCAGGTACTCCACCCTCTGCAATAAAAGATTCAAAATGGGTGAAATATCGAACTTGATGCAAGTCGACTGCTTCAAGCTTAGCTTGTACCCAAAGAGCTACAACGGAATCATCTTTGTATCATACGTGCTCCTCTTCTCAATTGCCATCATGGCCGTATTAGTCCATTTCTCATTTTTGGCTGGCTTTGGTGTACTGTTCATCGCATCTGTCGCTAATATGATCATTTCTCGATCAACAGCTGCCTACGCCAAGTAAATCGCTAATGCCACTGACAACAGAATGAAGATAACCAATGAAATTTTCAATAATATCAAGTTTATTAAGGTCAACGCATGGTAAGAATACTTCTACGATAAGCTAATGTTCCGTAGAGACGAGTAAATGAAATGGTTCCATAAAAAATTCAAATCGGAGGCTTACTCAACCTATTCTATGTGGCTCACCCCCAAACTCATCCTGGCTGCTACCTTTGGAACCTATGCTGCATTAACTGACAACTTGAACCCTCCAACCGTCTTCTGCATAATGAATCTCTATGGGTACATTCAGTTTTATCTCCAATTCCTCCCCAATTACATCTCCATCGTCATCGAGTGCAATAATGCCTTCAAGCGTATTCAGGCATTTTTGCTAGCTGAGGAAATCAATACTAGCTGCATTACTTACAACCAGTATGATAGTGATAAGGCCAACTCTATCGAAGTGGAAAGTGGCAACTTTTACTGGGACAAGGAAACAGAAAGCGAGGGAGTTGCCGTCCCAGAGCCTCCCCTAACACTGGTTGATATGAATTTCAACGTCAAGAGAGGAGAAATGGTTGCGATCATTGGAGATATTGGGTCAGGTAAATCATCACTCATGTACTCTTTATTAGGAGAAATGAAGTATAAATAAAATTTACCAAAACCCAAAGTGTCAGTAAATGGGACAATTAGTTTGGTGACTCAAAAGCCATGGATCGTCAACGATACAGTAAGAAACAATATTCTGTTTGGAAAGCCTTACAACAAGAAGAAATATGAATAGATTATTCATTATGCTTGTCTCAAACGAGATTTTGAACTCTTTACCCATGGAGACAAAACAATGATCGGAGAGAAGGGAGCCACTCTTTCTGGAGGACAGAAGGCACGTATTTCATTCGCTCGATCCCTCTATTCGGAGTCAGATATTCTCTTGTTAGATGACTTACTGTCAGCTGTGGATGTGCATGTGGGAAAGTTCCTAATGACCTAGACTCTTCTTCAGTATTCAAGTACAAAGACAAGAATCTTAATCACGCACGCTCTTTATTACTTGAAATATGTTGATAAGGTGTTGATTATGGAGAACGGTAAAATTGTTGAGCAAGGCTCATATGAAGTTATCAGGGCAAGCAATAGATTTAAAGACATCTACAGCGCAATGATGAAGGACGAGAAGAAGAGCAGAAGCGACAGCATCAATTTATTGGAGATCTAGGCTGCCGAAAAAGATGAGGAAGAAAAAGTTGATTAGGAGGCTAAGATTTTAGCAGAGGTTATCAAGTAGGCAAGTATCCACACCAAAAAGAGTAGAACTCAAACCGCCATCGACCGCGAAAAACTTGAAAAGCTCAGGGCAAAGAAATCCCAGCACACAAAAAAGGAAGTTGCAAAGTAAGAGAAGAAATAATAGCAACAGTAAGAAGCTAACTCAGCATTAAATGAGTTGATGATGGCTGAATAATCACAAGGATAGGTTGGATTCGGTCTTTACAAATCGTTTGCCCGGTACAATGGAGGGTACTCCTTCATGATCATCATTTTGTTGATTCAGACTGTCTGGACCATCTTGAACGCTGGCAGTAATATCTGGCTGAGTCGGTGGAGCGAGAGGCATCAGAAAATTACCATTCTCAATGAAACTGGCCTTCCAAGCAACAGCTATTATCTTGGAATCTACATCCTGATTGGTGTGCTTTATGGAACCTTTGCATTCTTGAGAGCCCTAATAGTAGCATTTTCCTCGCCAAAGATGAGTCTTTTCATTCATGAAAAAATGATTTCCAATCTTCTTTTCTCCTCTCTCAACTAATTCTTCGACAGGGTTCCTCTTGGACGTATCTTCAACAGACTTTCAAAAGACTTGAACGCAGTAGATAACAATTTGCCAACATATTTTAGTACTTCAATTGTGTTTATCTTTTTCTTAGCAACCAATATCGTCATCATCATGGTCATCGCCCCAATCTATGTCTTTCTACCCATGCTTATAGTCTATTTGGTCCTCTGCCACATCCTCAGAATGAACATCGTGAAGCCTCAAAGAGAGTTGACTCGTCTGTAAGGCATATCTAAATCGCCCATAGTTAGCTGCTTCACATAGATCCTCTCAGGAGTGACAACAATCAGAAGCTACAATGTAAAAGATATGTTCTTCCATAAGAACTGTGAGAAGATAAATGATAACAAGAAGCCAATCCTTGCAAAGAAAGGATCATAAGCTTGGTTCATCTTCAGGCTAACCTTAATCTCATTTATTGTTAACTTTGTTTCCCTTGCCTACATCCTCTTCTGGACCACTAAGAGAGAAGATATCGTAGTTGCCTCAGCCGAGGCAGGACTGCTTCTCATGGCAACTTTAGGTCTTGATTAAATCATGTATTTCTTGTACAATAACCTCAACACCTTTGAAAATGAGCTTATCTCAATAGAAAGATGCGAAAGTTTCATGAGCCTCAAGCCTGAGGCAGGTTACGCTCAATATATTAAGAATAGATAAGAGTTGAAGATAAAATCAAGGGAGCGAAGATTGATGAGAAAGGATGACTGGCCTGATCGAGGAAGAATCGACTTCATTGACTTCAAGTGCAGATATAGAGAGAATTTGGATTTGGTCTTGAGAGGACTCACAGTGACCTTCCAGGGAGGACATAAGATTGGTGTTGTGGGTAGAACTGGCTCGGGTAAATCCACCATTATGTTGTGCCTCCTAAGAATTCTAGAGGCAGCCGACGGAAAGATCATCCTCGATGGACGTGACATTTCTCAGCTTTCTCTTGATGACTTGAGATCCAAAATTACTATTATTCTTCAAGATCCCTGCTTGTTTGCTGGAACCATCCGCGAGGTAATACTTCATTGATTAAGAATCTCGATCCTTTGGGTGAATACTCCGACTAAGACCTGAACCGAGCTCTCAGGCAATGCGCCCTTGACGAGACCATGAACAGCCGCAAGGGATTGTAGACTTAAATTACAGAGAATGGATAGAATTTAAGTGCTGGATAGCGTCAACTGGTCAGTATCGCACGTGCAGTCCTCAAGCCGACCAAGATAGTGTTGGTAGATTAGGCCACAGCTAACATTGACGTCAGAACAGAATCAGTCATTTACAAAGCGATGAATGAGGCATTTAAAAACAGCACAGTGATCACAGTTGCGCACAGATTGAACACAGTTATCAACTCAGACAGAATTCTGGTGCTTGAAGGAGGAACACTGAAGGAATACGATAATCCCCAGTAACTTCTCAAGAATCCAAACTCGTTCTTCGCGCAGCTGTACAACTAATCGCAGAAATAGAACAAGATGTGATTAAATTGGATTTATACCTTAACTATGATAATTAGCATTAAAAATACTTTATCATTAAAATCAAAGATAAGTGTGTCTGATTTCGACCTATCCTTCAGAGAAGGACATTTCGAAATTGGGGGTGCTGACGTCGAAAGGAATTATTTAAGAGTACTCTATTATTACATTTTTTCCTTTCAAATCTTAGTTTGAATTCTTCTAAACCAAATCAATAATAGGCTCCTATGGTTTTTTCTCAGGAGGATGAACCTATGGTGACTTTATATTAATAACCTTTTTCTTCCTCGCCAGCACGTAGCTTATTCCATCATTATACGTCCAGTAAGCTCTATCCATGAAGTGATCCTTCGATTTATGCTTCGAAAATAATAAAATCAATAGTCCCGCAATAGCTCCACACCCCAACCCAACTCCCGCAGAAATAACAGCTATGATCAGTTGTGATTATGCAGCGAAATTGATTGTGTCGCTGCCAAAGGTGAGATTTTTGCATTAGGTCTATATTATCCGTTTGTAGCCTGTTGCAAATACTCCTCCAAGCAAACCCTGCACCCCAAAGAGACTCCAGGATATACTAGAGACAATCGATTTTTTCTGACTCCAAGTCTTTTCAATTAAATTTTGAATAAGGGTCTGTACTGCTCCCCCTGCAAAGCCAGCCACCATAGAGTAAACCGGATGAGCAATAAAGGCTGAGGCAGATCCAACCACGATTCCCCCGGCGATGGGAGCATGCATGATATCTCGAGCAATAATATTCCCATTGATCAAACTCGACATACAGCAAGTGCTTATAACAGAGGAAGACATGCCTAAGAGAAGGGAAGTTGGCCCAGTATACAGGTAAAAGGTGTTAAAAGCTCTGCTATTGTCCACCGCGTAAGAAAGCATGGGGAATAGAGTGAATATGATTAAAGTTCCTAAGAGAGCAAACCTTAAGCTGAAGATGGAAGCCTAGTAAAATTTATTCTGAGCAGTGGAACTCCCGTTATTAACCTTCTCCCTACACAGCTTCATGATAAATCCTACAGCCAATCCCATAAACCCTCCAAAGGCAAAGATATAATATGATCCAAAAATATCTGTGGATATGTTGATAATTAACTGCCGGTTCAGCTCAAACCCAATCGTTCCGATGATAGTTACGACATAGCACTACAGAGGACCGGCCCTTCCTAGAATGGAAGAGAAAGCTACCACAACAGCAAGGGCACATTTGAAAGCGTTGCCCATGCTGTTACCATATAATTTATCAGATGGCAGGCTGCTATTAGCCAGATAGATCTAAAATGACATCTAATTGAAGCCTATCGTATTGGAGTGTATATTTGTCTTAGTCCACAGTTGGTTGACCAGAGGATACATTTGGAGGGTAAACGCAGTAATAAACAGAGTGAAACCAAGTCCAGACCAAATCAATCTCTTCAGATAGGAAATCATTAGTCCAAAACCTACATCTTTAATGCTATACCTGCTGTCACCAGAATTGCTAGGCCAACGTTATTGATTGCCGCAGAAATGTTTAAGGGAACATGCTTGATGCTATATGTAAATGAGTATAGTAATGAGAAGGCGACTTGAGTTATCATCATGAGAACTGCAAAAACACACGTATTTCGTCTTAATTTTTGATTATGGCCTTTATTCTATTTATTCATTGAATTAACTCAAACATTATTTTATAAGTGAAGCTCTCAGCTATAAATAATCCAAATCAGGCTCCTCATTTTTTGGCCCCCAATTTATAGACTGTTTGATGCACTTTCTTTTAATTGTGCTTGGTGATCTACTCAGCTCCTAAGCCATGCTGGACATCGTTGGAGAATTGGCCTGAATACCAATAATTGTGCTTCCATATTCTTCCAAAGCCATGCTTTAGTCCTTATTTCCATTCTCCTAAATAAATTTAGTCTATCTTATATTGTGCTAATATACTCATGCTATTCTTCAAGCCATAGTTCAAGAAATCATAAATATTTTTTATCGGATAAAATTTCACCATATTTTCTCCTTTGAAACTTATCCCTTATCCATTCGGTTGTGATTTTTGAAAGAAGCCCTCGTAATAGAAATGATCGTTAGAATAGACGCCATATCCGTCAAATAGACCTTATCTAAACTGACCCATATAGTTTGCAGTTTTACCCCATCCGTCATATTTGTCATTAATAAAAAACCCTTAATAGTGCATGCTACCATTCAAATTATACTAAACGCCATAGCCATTCTTTTTGAATCTCAGCAACTGTCCTTAGTAAA
>JACCDV010438536.1_pt1 | contig 10609 bp, 6 predicted proteins | sample 7446131 | NCBI WGS metagenome assembly JACCDV01 (sample SAMN15323448, study PRJNA562643) | freshwater metagenome | isolation source: river surface water | place: USA:Blue River Watershed | collected 2017-08-17
CGCAAAAATTAAATACAGAGATTATTTCTGCGGATGCCAGACAATGTTACCAAGAATTAAATATTGGGGTGGCTCGTCCAAGCAATGAAGAACTAGCTCAAGTCAAACACCATTTTATTGCAAGTCACTCAATTAATGATACGGTGAATGCCGGTATATACGAGGCGTATGCATTAGCTAAAGCAACCGAGTTATTGGAAAAATTTGGATCTGTGGTCATGGTTGGTGGAACTGGCTTATACATTAAAGCATTTGTAGAAGGGATGGATTCAATACCAGCAATTGATCCAGTAGTGCGCAATCAAATTCAACATGATTTTAAAAGCAAAGGTATTGCTTGGCTTCAAGGACAAGTACAAGCAAAGGATCCTGGCTATTGGGCGCAAGCAGATCAAGGCGAACAACAAAACGCACAAAGATTATCCAGGGCTTTGGAGGTAGTGATTGGAACAGATCAATCCATCCTTGATTTTCAAATGCAGGCCAAAAAAACACGTTCGTTTGACATACAAAAAATTGGACTTGAAATGCCTAGGGAACTATTGTATGACAGAATCAATCAAAGGGTGCATAAAATGGTCGAAATGGGATTAGAGGAGGAGGTATACGCCTTACGACCTCAATTTCATTTGAACGCATTACAAACGGTAGGCTATCAAGAGTGGCAGCCTTATTTTGAAGGGCATCAAACAAAGGAGGCAGTCATTCAAGCCATTCAGCAGAACACCAGGCATTATGCTAAAAGGCAGATGACTTGGTTTAAAAAAGACCCTGAAATTAGCTGGAATCAAGCCTAAAATTAGTGCCATTTTCATTCCAATTTTATTCAATACGATATTAACAATATTATATAAACTCTTAAAGTTATTTAATCAGTAATTATTGCAATTAGGCTTATTTTTACCCTAATATATATTCCCAAAAATCAATTTTTTATGCAAAAAAAATCAGTTCTATTTTTTCTTTGTATGTTGACTTTGTTCATCAATCAGGTGACAGGTCAAACCATACAATTTGAGAAATACACTTTGCCAAATGGCTTAAAAGTTATTTTACATGAAGATCATTCAGCACCTGTAGTGGCTGTAACGACTTTATACCATGTAGGTTCTAAAAACGAAGACACTGCAAGAACTGGCTTCGCACATTTCTTTGAACATTTATTATTTGAAGGTTCAGAAAATATTAAAAGAGGTGAGTTTGACAAGTATATCACCAATGCTGGTGGTGCATTGAATGCAAATACTTCTCAGGATCGTACTTTTTATTATGAGTTATTACCCTCTAATCAAGTTGAATTAGGATTGTGGTTAGAAAGTGAGCGTATGATGCACGCTAAAATTGAACAAATTGGTGTGAATACACAAAGAGAAGTAGTAAAAGAAGAAAAACGTCAACGTGTTGACAACCGACCATATGGTTCTTTTTTAAACGAAGTATTAAAGCGTGCTTATAAAGTGCATCCTTACCAATGGTCACCAATCGGAAGTATGGAGCATTTGAACGCTGCTAAATTAGACGAGTTCATCAATTTTTATAAGACATTCTATGTACCTAATAATTGTGTATTGTCTATAGCGGGTGATTTTAATAAAGCCGAATTGAAAGCTAAGATTGAAGCTTATTTTGGTCCAATTAAAATGGGTACCAAGCCAATCCCAAGACCAACCATTAAAGAACCAGCATTAGGCGGTGAGGTAAGAGATGTGATTTACGATAACATTCAATTACCAGGGGTATTCCAAGCCTATCGTGCACCAAAGCAAGGTGGAGATGAGTATTATGCGTTCAATGTATTGTCAACCCTTTTATCTGGAGGGGAGTCTTCTAGAATGAATAAAACTTTAGTTGATAAAAAACAACAAGCAGTGGCTGCTCAATCTGTACCATTCTTTAATGAGGACGAAGGCTTATTCATTGCTTTATCTATTGCGAATATGGGTGTGAAGATTGAGGAATTAGAAAAAAGCATGGATAGTGTTGTGAATGAATTGAAGACTGGATTAGTAGGTGAGCGTGAATTCCAAAAAGTTAAAAATCAAATTACAACTTCTCTTGTTACTGGTAATGCTACAATGGCTGGTATAGCAGAAAGCTTAGCGAACAATGAAGTGTATTTTGGTGATGCCAATTTAATCAATACAGAATTAGAGAAATATAATAAAGTAACAAGAGAGGATGTATTGAATGTGGCTAAGAAGTATTTAAACAAAGACAATCGAATTGTATTGTATTATTTACCAAAAGAAAAACCTGCTACTAAATAATCGAGTCATTCAAAAAAGTTTACATTAAAATAATTTTATGAAAAAACAATTATACTTATTTCTATTTTTAGTTCCATTGGTTACAATGGCACAAAATATAGATCGTTCAAAAGCGCCTATGCCAGGCAAGGCGCCCCTTATTCAAATTGGTGACCCAGTTAAATTTACTTTAGCAAATGGGTTACAAGTATTTGTAGTTAAAAATACTAAACTACCACAAGTGAGTGCTACATTGGCATTAGACTATGATGGATTTGCAGAAGGAGATAAAGCAGGTGTGGCTCAAATGGCAGGCCAGTTATTAAAAAGAGGTACTAAAACAAAATCAAAAGCAGAATTAGACGAAGCCATTGAATTTTTAGGGGGCAGCATGTCTACCTCTAGTCAGTCAGCATCGGTTAGTTCATTGAAAGGTAATTTCCCAAGTCTTTTAAGTTTATTATCAGAAGTGGTTTTACAACCAGCTTTATCTACCGAGGAATTGGAGAAAATTCGCAAGCAAACCTTATCAGGTATTGAATCAAGCAAAGACGATGCGGATGCAATTTCTGGTAATGTGGTTAAAAAATTAGTTTATGGTGCAACACATCCTTATGGGGAAATGATGACCACTAAGACAGTGAATCAAGTTTCTATTGCAGATGTAAAAACATTTCTAAGTACCTACTGGATACCAAATGCCGCTTATTTAATTTTTGTTGGAGACATAGATCCTGCTACTGCAAAAACATTAGCAGAAAAAAGTTTTGGTGCTTGGAAAAAAGGTGTTTTTACAAAACAAAATTTTGCTAAACCTGTCCAGCCTAAACAAACTTATGTAGCGATTGTAGACAGACCTTCTAGCGTACAGAGTGTAGTTGCTATTGCTGGCGCGGTAGATTTGTTGCCAAGCTCGCCGAATGTGATTGCAGGCTCTGTGATGAATAATATTTTAGGTGGTGGATTCTCGGGTCGTTTGTTTGCTAACCTACGTGAAAAATATGCATTTACTTATGGCGCCTACTCTTCTTTAAGTCCGAGTCGTCAAATTGGTATTTTCCAAGCAGAAGCTTCTGTAAGAAATGAAAAAACAGATAGTTCTGTACAAGAATTGTTACGTGAAATCAATATCCTCAGAAATGAGCAAGTAGGAGAGGCTGAATTAAGTAGAATGAAGAATTATTTATCTGGTGGTTTTGCAAGATCACTTGAAAATCCTGCTACCATTGCCAATTTCGCATTGAATATTGCACGTAATAATTTACCAGCTGATTATTATAAAAAATACTTGACTAATTTAGCAGCAGTAGACGCAGCAAAAGTTCAAAATGCAGCTCAATTATTTTTGAACACCAATCAAATGCATATTGTGATTGTTGGTAATGCAAAACAAATTGCTAAAGGCTTAGAGAAATATGGTCCAATTAAATATTTTGATATAGAGGGTAATGAAGTGGCTGCTCCAACAGAAGTAAAAGCAGATGCAAGTTTAACACCAACTATATTGATGGAGAAAGCGATTGCAGCAATTGGTACTAAAGAAGCATTAAATAGTGTGAGAGATGTACAATTAAAAGGAACTGCTAATTTAATGGGACAGTCTTTAGAAATGAAGCAAACCATTGTAATGCCAGGTAATTCAGTAACCATCATGTCCATGGGTGGCATGGCAATTATGAGACAGGCAGTTGTTGATGGTAAGTACTCTATAGCTCAACAAGGTCAAGAAGTGCCTATTACAGAAGATACAAAGGAAGATCTTGACCAGTCTGCTACACTTGTACCAGAGCAATTATTCCTAACAAAAGGCTATGGCTTAAAGATTGTTGGTGCAGAAAAAGTAGACGGTAAGGATGCCATTGATGTTGAAGTGACTACGCCTTCTAAGAAAGTATCTCACCGTTTTTATGATGCTAAGACTTTCTTATTATTAAAGACTTCAAAATCAGAAGAAATACCAGGAAGAGGTACTGTTACCCAACAACAATTTTATAGCGGGTATCAAACTGTAAATGGAGTACAAGTTTCTTCAGAACAGTTAATAGATATGGGTCAAATGAAAATTAATATCAAGTATACAGATATTAAAGTCAACCAAGGATTAAAGTCAAGCGATTTAAAATAGGGTATAATAGCTCCCACAAAAAAGCCATCCCTCGGGATGGCTTTTTTTATATAGAAGAGAATATATCGATTTGATTATATCGAGGAATTAATCTCGATCTGAATTAGAATCTGATTCCGTATCCAATATTGAATAATACAGCATTGCTATTTTGAACAGCAATAGGGCTTGGTTTATCAATTAATCGGTAAGGTACCACCGCATCTCGATTGGCTGCACTTGAGATTGTAAAGTCTAAGAAATATTTATTGGTTCTGTAACCAATACCACCAGATAAAATAAAACGGGATGGCGTTACTAAAACATTACCATCTTCGTCTAAAAATTCATTTTTGTAAGGACTACCATAATAAGCAGTACCTGCTCTAGCCATCCAGTTACCTGTTAATTTAATTTCAGATCCAAGTCTGATATTAATATTATTCTTGTAAGTAGCTTTCATGGTATTATTTAAATCATCATAGTAGTTGGCACTTTCTTGATCAAAATCATTGGCAGAAAAACGTGTTCCAGCATAATTCACCCACTCAATATCCGCACTGATAAACCCTAATGGCTGTGTTGGCTTGCCTGGGCTAGCAAAAAAGTAACTACCACTAAATGTAGCCTTTGTTGGTGTGATAACTGTATACTCTCTTACACCTGGGATACCATTGTTCAATTGATTTGAACTAGCAGAAACTTTTCCAGCATATGACTCAGTATTCGTTGTCATGTCTGCAGATATCCTATCTCTAAAGCCAATCAACTGTGGGGTATGTAAAGCAATTCCCATACGTAAAGAGGCTTCTGGTTTGTAAATGATACCAAATTTGGCACCAATACCCCAACCTCTAGAACTAAATTCTTCATTGAAAACAAAACCACCAAATTGATTTGTTGTATTGGTTGTTGAGAGATCAGTTTCAGAAACTGTAAGTGAACGATTAAAATTCACAATAGGTAATACGATACTTGCACCTAGAAATAATTTGTCTTGCACATTACCGCCCCAGCCAAATGCCAATTCATTAGAACTTCCACTGGTATAGGAATCAAATGTTTGATTCACACCACTAGATATAGGGACCAAGCTTTGATATCCTTCTACTGCGCCATTTTTACCAGCGATGGTATCAATCAAAAAAGTTCTAAATGCCAATGAACTACCAAAAATATAATTGTTTTCGGCAGCACCCATTCCAGCATTGTCATAGTACAATTCCTCTAAAAATTTTTCTGAATAACTACTAAAATTATTAACGCCTTTAAATCTTTGTCTGCTGTTGAAGTCAGCTATTTGCGTGAAGCTAATTGAAAACGCAGTACTTGAATAGCCTCTGTTCTTTTTGCCATCTGCAAGGACAATACCTAGATTACCCAGTGTAGTTGTGTTATCAGAAGTGCTTGTATTTGTACCTCTATATTTGTAATCTGTTTGGGTATTTAAATATTTACTTGTAACAATTAGTTCGCCAGACTTATAAAATCCTAAACCTGCTGGATTGATATGCGCAGCAGACAAGTCACCTCCTAAAGATCCCATTGCGCCGCCTAATGCATTGCTACGTGGTGTTCCATTGGGAGCAAACCAAGATAGTCTTAATCCATCTTCTGGACTTTGTGCTTTTAAGCTAGCACTTACGAATACTAAAATACCTATTACTATTTTTTTCATATTTCTTGTTATTGTACTGTAAAAATTCACCAAATTAAAAATCCATATCAGACCCTCAAGGTTTAATTGCCTCCTCTTGGTGGCCTTGAACTAGGAGCTGAACCACTACTATTGAATCCGCCACTTCTTCCACCTGCATTATTATTCATTGATGGTGCAGAATAAGTATTGCCACTAGAGTTACTTGATTTATTTTGATTATTACTACTAAAACCGCCATTGTTAAAATAACGCGCAGGTCGATCAAAGCTATTTGCTTGATTCGTGTTGGCATTATTTGTTGTTACACGTCTTAATAAATTACCAAATCGACTATTTAATGTTGGATTGCCTGTGTAGCGCGTTGTACCATTAGTAGAATTTGAAAAATTATTGGCGTTGTTGTAGTTTCTATTTGTTCTATATGCACCTAGCGCTGGAGCGCTTGTTTGCAATGCCCTTGGTGTATAATTATTTCTTAACATAGGAAAATCGCCTACACCTCCACCATAATAAATTGGTCTGTACGGGTTCCAGAAACCAGCGAAGTAAGGGTTCCAACCGCCCCAGCCACCGAAGCCTCCGCCCCAACCGCCCCAGCCGCCGAAACCACCCCAGCCACCGAAGCCGCCCCAACCGCCGAAACCACCCCAGCCACCAAAACCTCCGCCCCAGAATGGGTCCCAAAATGGATCCCAGAATGGGTCAAATCCCCATCCGCCCCAGCCACCCCAACCGCCAAGGCCTCCAGCCCATCCGCCAAATCCACCGCCCCAACCAAGACCAAATCCGCCACCCCATCCGCCGAAGCCTCCGCCCCATCCACCGAAGCCGCCCCAGCCGCCAAATCCACCGCCCCAACCCATACCAAATCCCATGTTAAATCTTGGGTTGTTCCAATAACCAAAATCGTCGATGCTTGACCAACGGTTTCTGTTCGCCACTTTTAATCTTAAAAAGCGGTCGTCCTGGTAGTTTTGATAATCTTGGTATTCGGCTTCTTCAGAAACTTCTGCTTCTGCTGAATTATTTCTAGCGTTTGTTTTTGCAATAGTTTCGGCCTCTTTAGAAGGCGTAAAATATAGATCGTCTGTGGCTGCAGTTGTAGTTTGTTGCAAGCTTGTACAGCTGGTTAAGAAAAAACTACAAGCCATTAAAATACCGATGGCGTTGAACCCAATGAGGGATTGGTTGTGTTGCTTTTTCATGTTGTTCATTTTTTGGTTTTAATATGCCCCTGATTTAGCATACATTTGACATCATAAAGGTAACAAAGTTTAAAACATAGAACGTTATTAGGAGCGGATTTGTTACAATTTAAAATGTTAAGAATTTTTAGAAAATGGCAAAGGAACTAACGACAAGACAACAGGATTATTCACAGTGGTACAACGACCTAGTTCTAAAAGGGTCACTAGCAGATTATAGTGCGGTAAGAGGCTGTATGGTGATCAAGCCATATGGTTATGCTTTATGGGAAAATATGCAAGCAACATTAGACAAAATGTTCAAGGACACAGGACATGAAAATGCCTATTTCCCTTTGTTTGTTCCAAAGTCTTTATTTGAGGCAGAGGAAAAAAATGCAGAAGGTTTTGCAAAAGAGTGTGCGATTGTTACCCATTATAGATTAAAAACTGATCCAAACAATAAAGGCAAGTTAATGGTGGATCCGGAGGCGAAGCTTGAAGAGGAATTGATAGTTCGCCCTACCAGTGAAGCGATTATTTGGAATACCTATAAAACCTGGATTCAATCTTACCGTGATTTACCAATTTTGGTGAACCAATGGGCCAATGTGGTAAGATGGGAAATGAGAACAAGATTATTTTTAAGAACGGCAGAATTTTTATGGCAGGAAGGGCATACTGCACATGCTACCAAAGAGGAAGCGATTGAAGAAACTGTAAAAATGCTAGATGTCTATGCCGACTTTGCAGAAAACTGGATGGCCATGCCAGTGATTAAAGGTGTGAAAACGCCTAACGAAAGATTCGCAGGTGCAGAAGATACTTATTGCATTGAGGCTTTGATGCAAGATGGTAAAGCATTGCAAGCAGGTACTTCTCATTTCTTAGGACAAAATTTTGCAAAAGCATTTGACGTAAAATTTAGTGATAAGAACAATACTTTAGATTATGTATGGGCAACCTCTTGGGGTGTGAGCACGAGATTAATTGGCGGATTGGTGATGACACACAGTGACGACGAAGGGTTGGTTTTACCTCCACGAATTGCGCCTTTGCAAGTGGTGATTGTTCCAATTTTTAAAGGGGAAGAACAGAAAGCACTATTGGATGAAAAAGTACATGCCATGGTGGCCTCTTTCAAGGCTGCTGGAATTCGTGTAAAATATGATGACTCTGATAATCAAAGACCAGGCTGGAAATTTGCCGAGTACGAATTAAAAGGTGTGCCTGTTAGAATTGCTGTTGGTCCGCGTGATTTGGAAAACAATCAAGTAGAAATTGCACGTCGTGATACCAAAGAAAAAACAACTGTATCGATGGATGGGATTACTGAAACAGTATCTCAACTTTTATTGGATATTCAATCTAATTTATTCAATCGTGCTAAAAAATATAGAGACGAACATATTACAAAAGCAGATAGCTGGGATGAGTTTGTTACAACACTAGACACCAAGGCAGGATTTGTATCGGCACATTGGGATGGTACACCAGAAACAGAAGATAAAATTAAGGAGATGACCAAGGCAACGATTCGTTGTATTCCTTTGAACAATGAACAAGAAGTTGGTACATGTATCTTAACAGGAAAACCTTCTGTGCAAAGAGTTCTATTTGCACGTGCTTACTAGTATTTAAGTTACAAGTAACATGAAACAGAAACCCATCCCTCCAGCACTCACTCCTTTTTTAGAAGGTAAGGTTTTGTTGATTGATAAGCCACTGAATTGGACTTCTTTTGACATGGTCAAAAAAGTAAGGTGGTTAACAAAAATCATGAAAGTAGGACATGCGGGCACACTCGATCCACTAGCTACTGGGTTATTGATAATTTGTACAGGTAAGTTTACAAAACAGATCAATGAATTCATGGGCATGCAAAAAGAATACACAGGAAGTTTAGTACTTGGAGCAACAACAGCATCTTATGATTTAGAACAAGAGCCTGAAAATTTTAAATCTATAGATTCGATTACAGAATTAAAAATTCAAGAAGCTACAAAACAATTCATTGGGACAATTCTGCAAATGCCTCCTCAACATTCTGCGATAAAAAAAGATGGTAAGCGATTGTATGAGTCTGCACGTCAAGGTATCGAAGTAAAAGTAGATCCAAGACAAATCACCATTGATAATTTTGAAATCACAAAAATAGATTTGCCAAATGTTGAATTCAGGGTACTATGTTCAACAGGTACTTATATAAGGAGCTTAGTGCACGACTTTGGCCAAGCACTAGGAGTAGGAGCCTATATGAGCGGTTTAAGAAGAACTAAGATTGGTGCATTCAATGTGGAAGACGCGATACAATGGGAAACACTAGAGCAAGAAATAAAAGTATTGTTAGAAGGGTAATCCAATTCCAAATTGCCAAGCGTAATTATTTACACTAAGTCCATTAGGCTTTAATTCCGACCATTTCATATCACTCAAGTTTAACCAACCATTATTATAGGATCGAGTAGGGTCTTTCATTTTTAAGGCATAGTCGATTCTGATAATAAAATAATCAAAATCCATGCGCAATCCAGTTCCAACTGCAATGGCAAGATCTGTATACAATCGATCTAATTTAAATCCTGCTTTAAGGTCGTTCCCTAAATCTCTTGTGTTCCAAATATTACCTATATCCGTAAAAAGGGCAGACCCAATTTTGTAGGAACCAATTTGTAATAAAGTAAAGCGGTATTCAAAATTGGCCTCTAATTGAAGGTCACCAAAGCGATCAAAATTTTGACTTGATGCACTTGTATCATAAAATGTAGAACTACCTAGACCCAGTTGTCTTAATCCCCAAGCACGCATACTATATGGGCCACCTGCTGTAAATTGTTTGAAGAAGGGCAATTGTCCACTCAACCTTGGATTGTCACTATAATTATTTCCCCATCCAGCCATTAATCTCCAGGCAATCTCAGAATGATCATACTTGTAGGTAGATCTATATTCTGCTTCTAATTTCAAATAACGATAAAAGTTATTATATAATTTTTCTGAAATGCCAAATATTCCACCTGCTTCTTCTATACCTAGTCTTAAATATTGTTGTTGGCGAGGATGTTTTAATGAAGTCCCAATATTGGTATAACTCAAAGTTTGACTCGCAATATTACCCTCGTTAAATGAAGACCTCAAAAAAGGATTTCTAATCAACAAGCTATCTAGTTTAGAAAACTTATTTAATCGGTATAGTTCTATATTCAATGGGGTATAGCTGATTACTTGTTGCTTACCATTTTTATTTTTTTTCCATTCATAACCCCAATTAGTGGTGAATGATTTTAATTGATAGAAGTCAAAACGATCCATATATGAACCGTATAAAGAGAAGTTTGTTTTCACATTTTGATTTGCCTTTGCTTCTTTTTTTACAAATGGAATAATTAAATTAGGGAAACTATAAGTTTGACCA
>JACCDV010531806.1_pt1 | contig 10609 bp, 11 predicted proteins | sample 7446131 | NCBI WGS metagenome assembly JACCDV01 (sample SAMN15323448, study PRJNA562643) | freshwater metagenome | isolation source: river surface water | place: USA:Blue River Watershed | collected 2017-08-17
ACCAAAGACCCATAAGAGCTGGTTCTGATTCTTTACAAGTAAAGTTCAAAGATTTGGTGAAGGTTGAAATGCAATGTATCACCAGACCTACTTACTTATATTATTATACCTTAAATCAACAAGGTGGTGCTGGACCCGGTGGCGGAACTACACCCTCAAATCCACCCTCTAATATTGTTGGAGGAGCTTTAGGAATTTTCTCCGCTCATACTGTAGAGCGACAAAGCATTTTTATAAAATAACAGCCCCCAGCAATTGCTAAGGGCTGTTATTAAAATTATTAGAATTGAAGTTTAATGCTATTTTTTGTATTTTAATATTTCGCTTTTATAAAGAAATATAAAATTGAATAATAAATTAACAAAATAGATCCATTAATTAAAATAAATAATGGTATTGAATAATTTAATTTCAAAAACACTAAGGTTAGAAAAATATTTATAATAAGAAATACCACTGAAGTTGTAGTTTTTAGAACATTACCTCTTTGATCTTCAAATTTAACAGCTAAAAGTCCTCCTAAATAAGACAAATAAGTTACCGAAGAAACTACTGTACTTAAAATCATATTTGATTCTTGACTATAAGAAAATACAGAAAAAGAAATCATAGCTGTTAATAAAATAGAAATAACAATTAAAAATGAATTAATTCTCATTATTTAAAATTTAGGTGGTTTTAATAAAAATAATTTTGAAACTTCTGGTACATCTTTTGTAAGTTGCCAATTTGACATACCATCATGCCAAACAAATGTGTTTTCATTAATTTTATCATTTAAAATAAAATTAGAAATTTCAGACTCTGAAAAAGGACCCTGTGTAATGTCATTAATGACAACATAATAAGATTTTGGTACCTGATGTTGTAAACCTATGTTTTGCAAACTTGGTTTATTTGATTTAGTCAAAACATCATTCATGGTCTGAATCATTTGATTTGCAACTGCCATACTCATACCAAACTCCATTAACCTTTCAATAGGTTCGAAAGAATTATGATTTTGTTCATTCATATTAAATTGTTTTATTTTAATAAATTTTGAAACTCTTGAAAATTATTAGCAAGAAGCCATTCATTCATTCCTGTTTTCCATAAATAAGTAAATGAATTAATTTCTCCACTTAATATATATTTTGAAATTTCTATTTCAGATAATGGTCCAAATTGTTGGCCATCTTTTGAATAGTAGTATTGGGTAATTTGATTTGTGTTATTATTAATACCATTCAAAGTATTTGAAAAAATATTTGCCATTGGCATCATCGAATTTAGCATTAAATTGCTTAAATTTTGTCTTCTTGGAATTGTAACCTTGTTTTGATTTGAGACTTGTTTTATTTTCTGCTTCTCTCTTTCTTTTTCTTGAATCTCGTTAATTTTTTCTTTTTCTTTAATATGAATTAATTTTTTATAAAAATCCTCCAAAATCTTAGATGGAATTGATTTATTATTACTTTTATTTCCATATTTACTTTTAAGTGGAGAGTTGTTTATTATATTTTTGAGCTCATTGTCTTCTAAAATACCCATTCTGGATAGTGGCGGTGCGATTAATGTTTTTACCAGTGGTGATGGAGTGCCATCTTCTCTTAAAAGGGTAACAAATGCTTCTCCAATTCCCAATGCAGTTAATTCATCTTCAACATTGTAAAAGATAGTATCCGGGAAATTCTGGGCCATCATTTTGACAGATTTTCTATCTTTTGCAGTAAAAGCTCTAAGTGAATGTTGTATTTTAAGGCCTAGTTGACCTAATACGGTTTCAGATATATCTGTGGGAGATTGTGTACAAAATATAATACCAATACCTTTTGACCTAATTAACTTTATTACAGATTCTATTTTATCTTGTATTATTTTATTGTTTTCATTGAATATAAGATGCGCTTCATCAATAAACATAACCAATTTAGGTTTTTCTAAATCACCCACTTCAGGTAATTTTGAGTACAATTGAGTTAGTATATAAATGATAAATGTGGAAAATAATGTAGGCTTATCTTGTAATTGAGTTAATCTTATAATTGACAATAAGCCTTTATTATCTTTATCAATCATCATTAAATCACTTACATCAAGTGCTGGAGTGCCAATTAAATAATTACCGCCTTGTTGTTCAAGTTCTGCAATGTTTCTTAAAATTGTTGTTATTGATGCTGAACTTACATTGCCATAATTATTCTTAATATCATCATTATCTGCGCAAATTTTCGACAAAAAAAATTTTAAATCTGCTAAAGTTAATAATAACAAGTTTTTATCTTCGCAATATTTGAATGCAATACTTATTATTCCAGATTGTACATTATTTAATCCTAATATTTTTGAAAGTAAAACTGGTCCAAAATCTTGAATTGTTGCCTTTATTGATACCCCCTCTTCTTCGCCGATCGATAAAATATTTACAGGACAACCCGCATAATCAAAGTCATAAAATCCGTTAAATAATTTTCTTCTATTTTCTACAATATCGTTTTTTTTACCTGAAACCGCTAAGCCTGATAAATCGCCTTTTAAATCCATTAGAATAGAAGGAATCCCATTTCTAGATAATTGTTCGGCAAATACTTGTAATGTTTTGGTTTTTCCGGTTCCGGTAGCCCCAGCTATTAAACCATGCCTATTTAACATTTTTAATGGCATGGATACTATTAGTCCATTAACGGGCTCTTTTTCAAATACAGCCACACCCAAAGGGCATGTTAATCCTTTGCTTTGATATCCATTATGTATAATCTCATTAAATTGATTATTAATCATACATATACTTGAAATTAGCCAACTGGTGGTGGAGGTGGAGGTGGTGCAGCATTAAACAATTGTTGTAATTCAATTAGTTTATTTGCTTCGGTCCACTCTGCCATACCTGTTTTCCAAACAAATGTAGATGGTGTTAATTGACCACTCATAACAAGTTGTTGTAATTGTTGCATGTTAAAAGGGCCTGCCTGTTGTCCATTTACAGAAATATGGAAAGCGCTTTGAGGAGGTGGGGGTGGTCCTCCTGCTGGAGGTACATTTGGCCCTCCTGTTCCTGGCTGCATATTTTGTTGCATATTGTTCCCCATGTTATTCATCATATTAGCCATTTGGCCTCCCATTGCTCCACCCATCATCATACCAGTCATCATTCCTGCTGGATTCATACCTCCGCCACCACTACCCATATTCATATTCCCCATTGCACCCAAACTATCAGCAGCAGAGGTTAAAATTGTCTTTTGCGCATCAGTTTGAATATTCAATTTATGAGTATCAAAGAAATTCGTTTCTGTTTGAAGTTGTTGTGCTCTCTGCATTTCCTCACGTTGTATTCTTAAGCTTTCTTCCATATTACCAGCATTTATAGCTTGCATATCAGCCATATTCTTAATATTAACTGCAGCTTGAGCTTCCATTGTAGTAATATTTACACCAGCCTGAGTTTTTGTGTAAGCTTCAGCAATATTTGCAGTTAACTCTCTTAGCTTAGAATAAGATTCATTCTCTTTATCAATTTCAATATCTGAAATATCCAATCTCTTAATGTTAACTCCAAAATCAGCTTCTATTGATGCTTTAACTCTTTGTCCTACCCAGTCATTTATTTCTAATATTTTTCTTTCAATCTGAACAACTGGCACATTTAATTCTGCTGGAACATTGGAAACAACTCCTTTTACATATTTAGTTACACCGTCTTTTATTTGTTGTTTGAATGTTTCAAGCTCAAAATTGATTAATCTATTCAGTTTTATAAAGCCTTGATAATCTGTAATATTAAATGTTATTGAACCTCTAACAGCCATAGGAACTCCAAAATCTAAAAATCTAGGATCAAACACATCAAAATAAGGTATTCCAAATTTGATTTGAATATTTCCAGCTAGATTAATATAATATACTTCTGCCTGAAAGGGAGTGCCGCCAGCATAAGCCAAGCCTATTATACTTGAGAGTACTGGAAAGTTAGCAGTTTTAATTGTTTCGTCATAGGGTCCAATAATATAATCTTGCACTGGACCGTCCTTTTGACTATAAACAAAAACCGCAACCTCACCATCTTTTACGCGAAGGCTACTTCCATATCGTATTGAATTTTCTTTCTTAGTACTATTTGCTTCATTTCCAAGTGGACGCCACTTCCATATTAAATACTCTTGTTCGTCGCAACGAATCATATCCATCATCCCGCCTTCTTTTGAGCTACTAAAAAGTCCCATAATTAAAATTTTAGATAATAAATCTATGAAAAATTTATGATTTAAAAAAAATACGCTCTGTAAAAACAGAGCGTATTTTTAAATATTAATTTGTAATCAAACGACAATAAACTTTTTCTTTTTGGTTCATAAGTTGGTTGATTTTATCACCACCTTCTATAACGGAACAAATAGAATAGTTTTCATCGATATCGGAATCAAATTTTATTTTTCCAATTGGAATTGTTAAAGGTTTTGTTTTTGACAAAGAATAATCATTTGTATAAACTTCAAATATATCATTATCATTCAAATGTATTGTTGAACCAGCTAGAACTATAACCTTCTTTGCAGCTTCTCCTTTTGTTTCAAAAACCTTAGCTACTGCAGTCTTAAAAATAAAATTATTTTTAAAATAACTAGCTATATCATCTTGAACTGTTAACATTGCCTGTAAAACAGCCCCTTCAGGAGTTAGTGATTTTTTTGAATCTGCAGTTTGAAACGTTTGAGATCCTCCACCTAAAAGTTTACCAGTTCTTGAATCTGTTAATTTCAAAGTGAAAGAAATCGAAGCTTTATAAGTTTGTGGACTTTCAGAGGTTAATTGTATAAATTTTAAAGTTGTGATATCGGCAGCAACGAAATAATCAGGATTTAATTGAGCTTTTGTGTCTAGCCATTTTTCAGCTTTATAATTTGTCTCTGCTCTTTCTGTTATATCAGCAACAGCACTTTTGCTAGTTAGGTTTATAACTTGAAACCTATTTGATTGATTTAAAATATCTAATACTCTTTCTGTCACAAATCCAGAAAACCTTTCAGCTGCAGGATTACCACTAGTTGTAAATTGTGTTACACCAACTAATAGTCTAGCGTCTTCAATTTCTTGACTAAAAGTAAAATTTGAAATAAAAATGAATAATAAAAGAATTAATTTTCTCATTTTTTATTGTTCTTTTATTTTATTTAAACCGTTTACAGAAGATTTAACATTCTTTCCAATATTTCCGGTTTCAGCAACAGCTATTTTTAATAATTTTACAGTTTCTCCAAGTTTTTTTACAGCTTTTGGAACTTTCAAAGCTAATGCTGGATTGGATTTTGCCAAAGCGGTTAATTCAGTTGGTAAACCCGTGGCTTGATTAATTAAATTAGTTGCAGAATTTGTTGCTGTAACTAAACTTTCTAAAATTGAAGCAAATTTAGAAAGTGCTTCTTTTTTATTAACTAAGCTACACGGCTTTTCGCTTCCTGGAAGTGTATCTTTTGAATAACATGTCACCACTGTTTTGCTTCCTAACAATGCATCCGGTTCTTCTCTTGTTAAAACGATCAACATATTTGCTTCATTCGCTAAGTTTTGAATAGATCTAGCTAAATCAAAACTAGATGCATTAAACTGATCAAATGGTGTAATGCCAGTAGGAGTTACTGCCTCTTCCAAGTAGTCTTCCAAGGTAACCTTTTCTCCACCCTTTTTACTTGGCTTTTTAGCATCCGACTTAGATGTAGATCCACCATCTGATTCACTATTACTTAATTTTTTTGATTTTGACTCAGATTTAGTTGTTGAACCACTACCAGAATTATTGCTAGATTTATCGGTTGGTTTATAAATTGCATTTGTTGCAAAGTCAACTATAAGACCAGCACCTCCCCAAAATATAATGTCACCCAATAATGCATAAGTTCTAATTTTTCTAGAAGGCTCCCCTTCTTTAGGTTTAGTTCTTTGACTTTCAGTTACCCTTCCACCAAAGATTGTTGCACAAGACGTCATATTTAACGTTAATGCAATTAATAAAATACCAGTTGCGATTTTTTTCATGTTTATTTGTTTTAGTTGTATTTAATATTAGAATAATTGATTTTACTTTTCATAGAACTAACTTGTTTAGAAATCTCATTTGCAATTGAAACTCTTTTAAATGCATAAATTAAACCCTTTAATCCACCAGCCTCTCTTTCACTTTTTTCTGATTCGTAGTTAATTTTTTGTTCGTTCTTCTTTAATTGTATATCACTTGTGGTTTTTAATTTTTCAAGCTCATAATTTCTATCTTTATCTTTTTGAATATTATTTAGTGCTTGTTGTTTTATTGCAATAGCATCATTATATTTTTTCATCTTTAAATCCCAACTCTTTTTTTCATCTTCTTTTAATTTAGAAGTTATTGATTTCAATAAAATTCCTGTTTCTGGTTCACAAACCGAAAAGGGACTAATATTAGCAATAATCTCAGCAACAGCCTCTGCTCCTTCTCTAGTTTGGGTTGAAGCCCACTTTGCTTTTGCTTCTCTGATTTTAACGGTACATTCTTTATCGATTTTATGCTGATAAATAGCTTCAACTTTGTCTGCACACTTAAAATAACATTCTTTACATACATCTGGAACTAACATTAACTTGGCAATAGCTTCATCAAATTGTCCTTGTTTATCTAAGCTCTCGGCATCTTTTAATATGAAATCACATTGATCATTATATGCTTGAATTATCTTCTCTTTACTAATATTCAAGAAGCTATCAAAATCCTTAGTCTTAACTTGAATTTTTTTGAATATATCTATATAAGCCTTAGCTTCTGTACTTCCGGTTCCCTTATAATTAACGCTAACAGTATTAAATATTTTATTTTCTGCGGCATCAACAACATAAAAAACTATTTCTGCATTAATATAATATAATAACGATTCAGATAATTGTTCACTAGTAAGTTGATGAACTGTAGCAGTTAAAACAAATCTAGGATTTGAATTATTGGTACCACCCAAACCATTTGCCGATGCAATCTGTCTCAATTTACTCTCTAATAATGCATTTGCGTCGCTTGGTATTTTATTATTTGACGGCAAATAAATATTCAGAACGATTGCTGAAAAATCATCGTTTTTTGGCAACTCATTTTGTGAATACAATACTAATGTGCTAATTAGAAAAATTAATGATAAAACTACTTTCTTCATTTGTAATTGATTTATGGAAGATAAACTCTAATAACTCCATTAGAAATTAATGGTGTTGCAATCTTTGGCCTTTCGCCCCCTTTTATTTTAACACAAATATCTGACAAGCCTTTTCTTAATTGTCTAGCATACATATTAATATCATATGTGGCACCTGTTTCATCTTTAATTGGAATTTTAATTTCTTCGAAATAAATTTGATTTGATGTTTGTGTACGAATCTTATAATACCCTTTAAATGATGATTTTTTAACCCAATCAATTACTAAATCTCCAAAAGTATTCAAATCCTTATCCTCATCATCAAGTTTAAAAGTTGAAGAACTATTTGTTTCAAAAATAACTTGAATTGATCTACCATTAGCTGCAATTGATTTAAATGCATTTGAAACGCCTGTGCAAAAAGTTCCAATTGCATCCTCTTGATTCAATACCCTTTGAGCTAAATATGCAAAATCACTAGTTCTAAATCCAGGAGAAGTTAACAGTGGCGATGCAAAAAGAGTCTTGCCACTCGCCTTATCAATCGCCTTTAGAGTGAGTTGAACAGAATTTGTTCCAGATTCGCTAAATACATAAATTTCAGCTTTAACTAAAATGTCAGCAGTAACATTATCGAGAATTTTTTTAGTTGCATCTTCGTTTACATCATTGATTTCATTTAATACGGCATTCTCTTTTCTTCTACTAATAATTTCTTGCAAATCTTGAGGCATAAATGAGCCTCTTTTACCAATTGCATTATTAATTTCATTAACAATAGCTCTATACTCAAATTTAGTTTCATATAAATTCAATGCATCTTGACCTGTTGTTGTAAATGGAACAACTACTAATGTTGGTTGAACGGTTGCAAAATCATTAACCTGGGTTGTTGGAGTCGTTTGTGAAAAAACAAACGAAGAGGATAGTAACATGATAATTACTAAATAATTCTTAAAAACCATAATCTGTAATTAATTTATAATTTTTTAAATCTTCTTTTAAAAGAGATATATTAACTCCTATTAAGCAGGTTACTTCTTTTCTCTTATTAACTTTAACGATAGAACCACAACTTCTTGAAACTAAAAATGATAGATATCTTTTCCCTTCAAAAAAAGTCTTAAAATAAGATTCATTATTATTAACTATCGTAATTTCTTGAGTACCAATTAATGGCGCACTATAACTAGATTGCGGAACTCCTCTAAAAAATATTGTTCGAAAGCAGTCTTTTGCAGCATCTTCTTCAGCATTATTTTGACTTGATGCAGAGCCAATCACTTTCATAGTAATAACATTGGCATTAGTTTGATCAGGTACAAGTAAAACCTGTGAATCAAATGATTTAGGAGGGAAAAGTTTGGCAAATAGCTGACTATTTGCATTTTTTGACAATACTAAAAGTATTGCCAAAATAAGCAATCGTTGTGTTGTTTTCATGTTGACATTTATAAATTATTTTCATAATTATATATGCCTTTGGGGGGTAAGGGGATAAGCTTAAAAGGAAGGTAATTAATTTTCTGTTAAACCAAAAATTAAATTTTTAAGTACAAGATGTTTAATAAATATTAATGAACTATTCAATACGTTGATTGTCAATTTAATATATTAAAAATCAAGCTCGTTTTCGACAACAATTCTTTGGTCTTCTGGCAACTTATTGTTCAACGCGGTTTTTAATAAAATAAAGTTTTTAAAATATGTCTCTTCTATAGATTCCTGATCAAAGTCTACACTATTCTTTTTCCAATGAATTTCTTCAATTTCTTTCTTTGCTAAATCAAAATCGCTATTTGAAATTTTGTTTTCTATAGAACTAAATTTGGTTTTAATCTCGTTTATTTGAATTTTTGATAAAATATGAATTTTAGTTTCAGGCGACTTTACTTCATTTAATATTTTATTTACCTCAATCAAATTTCCTTGTTCTAATAATGTTTCAACCTTTTCAAGATTAATCATTTCCGAATCGGTCACTTCTTTTTTTATTTCACTATCTGTTTTTACAGCAGGAATAAAATATGAAATACTGAATAGCGCAATCAAAACTCCGTACATTAACAACTCAAATCTCTTGCTTTTATTATACAAACTATTAAGAGTATTGAATTCTGTTTCAACTTGTTTTAATCTTGAATTTGTGGTTGGGTCTTTTGAATACAGGCCATATAAAGATGCTATTTGAGCGTTAAATGCTAATTTATTCAACTTAAAATCTTTTATATAATTGGTTTTCTTTTTAAAGATTGAAATTATTGATGTAACTAAAAATATTAAAAAAGAGATAAAAAAAAGTTCATTTATTTTTAATGCTAAAAACAAATTTATTAAAGACAATATTGGCATTGAAATTTTTGCATTATTCTTTACAGAATCTAAAATGCCGGGGCTTGGAAAAGATTTTAATTTTTCCATTGATTGATCTAATTCGGCCAATTGTTCAGTTAAAGATTTACCTTCAACTTCTAAAATTCCACCACAAAATTCACAAATTCTTGTACTTGAGGAGTTTTGACCTCCGCATTTATTACATTTAATCATTCCAGACATATAAAAAAATTTAAGTATCCTAAATTAGTAATGTTTTTTATATAAATTAAAAAAAATTGTAATTTTAATATACTGACTTGCAGGAAATACCTGTTCCCCCCTTGTTAGTTTTTAATAACTTAAAACTAACTTTTATGAAAAAGAAAATTGGAATTTTTGCTTTGGCAATTTTTGCATTAACTAGTTGCTCAAGACAATTGTACACGGGTAACGGGGCCTATAGTGATGTCTCGTTACAAAGAAACTCTTCTGAATATGATATAAAGCGTTTAAACGAAATTGAGGTTTCTGGAAAGTCATTTTGGGGGATACCTTCAAACAATTATAATTCTAATAAAAACAAAAAGGGGATGATTGTACGTTTTAACGGTGTAGAATTAGGTAGAACGCCAAAAATTCTTCCAATTTTAACAATGGCCGCTTATACTTATGGTGTGGGGGGTATCTTACAATCTGCTTTTGGTAATAAAGATGAAAAAATTGGCAACTATACTTGTGCTGGTTGTGGAGACCCGAAATTAGGTACAGTTCCATCCTTGTTACTTGCACTTCCTATTTCAGGAGCAATCAATAACTTCACATGGAGCGGTGCTGCTTTCTCTGGAGCGACTAATGAATTAAATTATAGATTAGTTACAGATAATCCCAATGTTGATGTGTTCTTAAATCCAAAATATACAATTGACTACCAAATTGGTTTGTGGAGACAATCAGCCAATGTTAAAGCAAAGGTTATGGGTGCAACTATCAAGCAATAGATACAAAATGACGGTTACAAATTTTTTGAAAGAAAAAAACCCCAAGTAATAACTTGGGGTTTTTTTCTGGTGGTGTGGGCCGGGATCGAACCGGCGACACAAGGATTTTCAGTCCTTTGCTCTACCGACTGAGCTACCGCACCTTCCGTAGAATCCGAA
>JACCDV010616884.1_pt1 | contig 10602 bp, 11 predicted proteins | sample 7446131 | NCBI WGS metagenome assembly JACCDV01 (sample SAMN15323448, study PRJNA562643) | freshwater metagenome | isolation source: river surface water | place: USA:Blue River Watershed | collected 2017-08-17
GGTAAGTCAGTATTGCTGTATGCAGCGGATGAGATGGAGTCGCTACTTCGCTATGTCAAAGTTAATCTCAATGAAACGGCCAGGGTGCCAGCGTACATAGGGCTAGTGCCGGAAGTGCTGCATGGTGAAATTGCCGTCCTTGAGGGTGGCAAACAGGGCCCTCATCTAGCTGAGCAGGCGGTCATATTGCAGTTCCGTCAGCAGGATACTGACAAAAGGGTAACTGACAGAATGCGTGCGCTCACAACAGTCGTGCAGGAGAGAGGAGTAACCATAGAGACACTTATGTTGCCTGGTAGGGGTTGGGATGCGGTTGCGTATGGGGCCGTGCTCTCACTTGTACTATCGCATGCGCTTCGAGAGGAAGGCGGCATCAGTCGTGATGGAGAAAATTTAATTGGTGCGTTTAAGCAGACAATGCTGAAGCAAAGCTCATGAATATACTTTTTGATATTGGCGGATCGCGGATGCGTGTTGCGGGTACCACAGATGGTGTCTCTTTTGGAGAACCCACGATAGTGCCAACGCCCAAGGATTTCGAGGAAGGTATGGAGAAATTGACGAGTACTATACGTATGGTGTCTCACAATGTTCCTATCGAAAGAATTATTGGCGGCTTACCTGGTACGTTGGCCTCAAATAAGTCTGGTCTACTGTATGCTCCAAATTTGCCGCAATGGCAGCACGGGTCAATCGCTGATCGACTGACTAGCGAGTTTGGTGCAGAGGTCATATTGGAAAATGATGCGTCACTGGTCGCGCTTGGTGAAGCGGTGCATGGAGCGGGAAAGGGTTATAACATTGTCGCGTACCTTACTTTCTCTACTGGTGTAGGAGGTGCACGTATCTCTACTGGTACTATCGACAAGACAGCCTATACATTTGAACCAGGCAAGATGATTGTGGACGCCCACGGCTCTTTCAAGACTCTGGAAGACGGCGCGTCTGGAGGTGGTTTTGTAAGACAGTATGGCAAGGAGCCTAAGGAGGTAAGTGATAAAACAGCTTGGTTAGAGGCTGCCCGTATAGCTGCGCGAGGTGTGCATACGGCAGTGATGTTTTGGTCTCCAGACGTTATTGTTCTTGGCGGCCCCATGATTGTCGGAGATCCCGCTATCCCATTTGATGAAATAGAGAAAGAATCGCGGTATCTGCTCAAAGAACGGGAGAATCAGTTACTTCTCAAGAGAGGGACGCTTGAGGCGCTCGGCGGTCTCCATGGTGCATTAGCAGTTCTTAATGGAAGACTTACTCAAAGCGTATAGATCTATGAAGTCACGCGCAAAGAAGTGGTACCACGATCCAAAAATGCTCGCACTGGTTAGCGGCTTTGTGAGCACGACCGTTACCATATTGAATCTCCTGGTCAATATTTCTAAGAAATTGCCGTAATGGGCCATTTTAGACGCTTGGCGCGTATTGTACTGGCCGCCGTACGATGAGTTGGACTCCCACAGACGCTTTTGGATAGACATATTCGAAATTGGTCAAAAATAACAAACCAGAGACTTTACAGGGGGTCAAGCAAAAGGCCTAAAAATGGCTCAAGAGAGCCGTATTATCTCTGTGTGATGCGAAAAAGAGCTTGACATAGCAAAATAAATATGATACGATAAATGCATTCCGGGGAAACCCGGACTTTTTTGTTTCAAATTTATGATTATTCCAATTGTGGCATTACTTGCAGCCCTCGCGGCGCCATCGGTAACAACGTCGGCATCGTATAGCGGCACAGCACTGCTTGCTCACACACCTCAGTCTCTTGAGGAGTATGTGCGGGAGTATTACAAAGACGATCCAATCCTAGCCGAAGTTGCTCGATGTGAGTCGACGTTTCGTCACCTTGATGAGGATGGGTCAATACTTCGCGGTGTTGTAAATAGCCAGGACATTGGTGTGATGCAGATCAATCTGTACTATCACGCCGATACTGCAGAAGAGTTGGGCTATGACCTACGCTCTCTAGAAGGGAACCTTGCGTATGCACAGGCACTGTATGAGAAGCAGGGGACACAGCCCTGGTCTGCATCCAAGCCGTGCTGGGGGAAGTCATCAAAAAAGTCTTAAACTCCATTAACAAAAAACCCGGCTCAGTGCCGGGTTTTTTGTATGTCTAGAGAGATGAGGAAGCAAGTTTGCGAATCTTTTCGTCCTCGCCAATTTGGTCAAATGAGAGTCTTCCTGCGCCGAATGCGATGATGTATAGCATTCCACCGAGAATGGCCACATTCTTCATGAGGTGATCCAGTTGAGCGGAGTCATTGAAGTCGAGGTGGAAAAAGAGCGTGTAGAGAGCGACTGCGGTGAAGAGGGCCATGCACGCTTCACGAGCCTTGAAACCAATGAGAATGAGAAGTCCAGCGCAGAGCTCAACGATGATTGCCAGAGTGACGGCTGTTTCAGGAAAAGGGACGCTATGGTTGTCTGCTGCGAATACCGTTCGCTGAAAGTCTTCAATTTTATGATAGGCAGCCTGGATAAAAAGGGCAGCAATCATAATACGCCCAACAGTAGGAAACCAATGTAACATCCAATCTTCTAGTCTGCGATCCATGGTTGCGCTATGCTACGAATAATATTGGAAAGTATACCATATGCATGATCTCACTTCGGTCCACACCTGGATAGTCAAAACTGAGCCCGATACATTTTCAATTGATGACTTGCGAAAGAAAGGTGTCACCGCGTGGGATGGGGTGCGTAACTATCAGGCACGTAACAATCTACGAGCAATGCATCTAGATGATGAGGTGTACATATATCACTCTTCGACCGCTGTGCCTGCGATTGTTGGCACAGGAAGGGTGGTTCGTGTCGCCTATCCAGATCCCCTTCAGTTTCAGAAGGACTCCCCGTATTATGATGTTAAAAGTACGCGCAGTTTGCCACGTTGGTCAGCTGTTGATATTAGATATGAAAAAACGTTGAACGTAGCTGTTCCTCTGTCGCTTCTGCGTCAAAGTGTGGCACTATCTTCACTTCCACTGCTACAAAAGGGGAGCAGGCTCTCAGTGCTTCCCATTTCCGACAAACATGCTACCCTGCTCTCAGAATTGCTGCAGCAGAAAGGAGTAGCGTAGATGCAACTATCAATTGACTATATGTCAAAGTGGGTATGCGGTGAAACCGTGTGCCCTGTGGCGGCCATTATTGATGGCCCATATGTCCTCATGGGCAAGAAAACGAATTACCGATATCGACCTGATGCAGAGTCGCGCGCCTACTGGACATTGCCAGGCGGTAGGGCTCAATCAGGAGAAACGGTGATCGAGTGTCTACGACGGCAAGTGCGAGAAGATCTTGGTATACACCTCGCATGGATTCACCAGTGTCTCGGCATCGTAGAAGGGCGTATAGAAACTGATCTTGTGCCGGTGTTTGTGTGTGGCAGTGCAGGAGTACCGAGAGATGCTAAGGGCATCAAAATAAAGAATACAAAGTACAGCGAGTGGGGCTGGGTAAGCATACAAGGATATGGAGCAGAGCCAAGACCTCTCCTCAATCCGCTGGTGCATGGACTGCTCGTTCAGTATGAACGACACTGGGATCATTCATAACTAAGTAAGACAACAAAGGAGGTTGTAATGAAGTTAGTGCGAGATAAAGTTCCGGCAACAATGCAGGCACACGGAGAGTATTGCACTGTTATGCAGATCTCTGTGGACGATGCCTTGTACCAAAAGATGCTCATGCAGAAGTTGCTAGAGGAAGTAAATGAGTTTGCTGCAGCAGGGGATATAGCGGAGTTGGCCGATGTGCTTGAAGTACTCGAAGCCATAATGAAGCAGCCGCAATATTTCCAAGTGCGATCTGAACAGGCCGATAAAGCCGCGAGGCTCGGAACTTTCAAGAAAGGATTTATTGTCACTTCTTAGTCCCAAAAAAATTATTTAGAAAGGCCCCGAGGGAATCGGGGTCTTTATAGTTATGGCGAGATTCTCTCTATAGAGATGCGTCGCACAATATATCTTTTCCGACACAAGGACTGGCACAAATAGGGGCCTGCTGGTTGGCATTGTTTGCGTGTCGTTCATCGCTTCAGTAGTTTCGCTGTAGCAGTTCTCTATCGTGCATGCACTAAAGAAAGCACTCAATGAGTGCTTTCTTTACTTACCATTCCCGCGAATATATTTGCTTTCTGTTTATGCTTCGACGCGTCTTTGCATATGGCCCTGCGGCATTGAACCTTCGGTTACTCGCTTTCGGACCGTTGTTGATGAGTAGCCATGACTTCGGTCCACATAGTGCACGGGTATGTCGAGGTGTTTGCCTGTGAAGTGTTTGTCGACATAGTCATCACCAAGAAAACGCACCTGCGGTTTAAGAGTCATGAGTAGCTGTATGAGTTCATCTTCAGTGTCATATTCAACTATTTGATCGACGTAGCGACAGCCTTGTAGCAAAATTCGACGCTCATCAACAGATAAGACGGGTTTATTTTTTTGAGGACGCTCAATAGAGGGGTCGCGATGTAGAGCGACGATGAGGTGGTGGCAATTATCTTTGGCTTCTCTAAAGAGGAGCATGTGGCCTGCGTGTAGTAGATCCCATGCGCCTGCGGTGAATCCGACAATAGTGTCTGTTCGTACCGTCATGTTGTCTTTGTTTTGACTACTAAATCTGGTTTCAGAGAGATACAGAGATTACGAAGCTATTGTAACACCCACACTTCACTTAGGGATACGAGAGTGGTATGGCTGGATCTGCGCTTACCTCGTGCACATACATTGAGCGCTCCCCTCTCATGCGCTCACGAAAAGCCTCTGCCGCTTCTCGTAATTCCGTTTCGATTGGTAATCCAGTGCCAGCCATATTTTGCTGTTCATATGCGTCAACGCTGAGATCATACAATTCATCGGTAAAGGTGATGTCATACTTGCGTATATTGATGAAGAAGTCATCGGCACCTATGTGCTGCTTGAGCGCACGGATGTCACTTGGCTCATAGGCCGGCATGTCGGGGTTGCGCAAGATGAATTTCCAATTCCCCTTCCAAACTGCTACCTCGTCATACGGTTGTCGTTCTGCAAAAATGAGTTGTTCTGCTGAGCGGATCTTTGGGTCTTGAATACGAGGGAGGAGTGACTCAGCCTCTTTGGTCTTGGTACTGCCAACGCCGGCAATGTCTAGTATTGTTGGATAGACATCCAATAGTGAGACTGTTTCAGAGTATCTCTGTGGTGCAAGTAATCGTGTATTCACGATGGCAAGAGGCACATGTGTGTTGACGTCATAGAGGTCTCGATGAAAGACGAAACCGTGTTCTTCTAAGTCTTCGCCGTGTTCTGCAGTTATGATGAATACTGTATTGGCATAGACTTCCGGGTGCTGTTCTTTAAATACAGTAAAGAATTTTTCCAGCTCTCCGTCTGTGTAGCGAACTCCCTCGGTGTAGGCTTTGCGGAGGTAAGCAACGTCTGCGGGAGTGATGTCAACGCGATCTGTTGTTGGGCGATATAATGCGACACTCGAGGTGGATTGTTTCTCCCATTGGAAGCGATACTGTACATCACTGAATGGACCAGAGTAATTTTCATGCGCAGTCGGATAGTATGGTAGATGCACATCGTATACGTGCCAAAATATAAAAAATGGCTCTGTCGATGTGGCGGATGCAAGGTGTGAGAGTATTAGCTCCTTGTTGTGTAGGAGTGACTTCGCCTTAGGGGCCATGCTGTAGGTTGTAAAGCCGTCAAAAAGCCTGAAATACTTGTAGAGACTAGGAGACACAAAGGCATGTGACTCATAGTTCTGTGTGGCAAGGGCATTTTGAAGTAATGTGAGATTATCCCGAATGGGTGTCACCCATGTCCACATACCGTGCTGTGATGGATAGAGTCCTGAAAATATCGATGCGTCCGTTTGGAAGGTGAGATATGCAGGTGCTATAGCGCGCTCAAATACAACGCCTTTTTTCATGAAGCTTGAGAGAAAGGGCGTGCTAGACGTGGATGTGACGCTGTCACTAAGGTGCACGTGATCAGCTCGCAGGGAGTCTATGGTGATCAGCATAATGTTGGGCGCTTTCGCCCGTAGTTGATTCATCCGCACCAATGGTCCTTGTTTGTATTCAGTTGGTATAAGCTCGAATCCTAAAAGCAGTGCGGCGCATATGAGAATGCCAACTATCGGAAGTTTGATTTGTTGCCACATGCAATTATTTACGGCATTGATCGCCGTATACCGCTAAGCATCCAATGGTCCAGGGACCTATATCGCCGAGACTGTAGAAGTGCGAGTCCACCAGCTTGGCAAGCTCAGATGCTTTCTGCACATCAATGGTGACAAGATTTACACGCTCTGCAGGGTCGTCGTTGAGGTTATACAACTCAGCGTTGCCTGTCTCTCTCGTGACAATGTATTTCCAATTGTCAGGTGTGGTGACGCTCCTTTTGTGAGTGTAGAGCCGGTAGTCAGTTTCTGAAAAAATTGGCCGCGAGACCTCTGTGCCTGTAAAAGTCGGCGAGAGATCGATGCCCTCCATCTGTTCCTCCATAACGGTATCTTCTATGTGCAAGAGTGATAAGAGTGTTGGTGTGAGGTCGAGAGTTGAGACCAGTGAGTGTATGCTAGTGCCTTCGTGCTGTCCTGGTGTCTGAATGGCAAATGGTACATGTAGTAATTCACCATACAGCGTATGGCCGTGGTCAAATTTACCATGGTCATACACTTCGGTGCCGTGATCACTGAGTACAACAAAAATGCTGTCATCGGTAAGTCCTCGCTTGTCTAGTTCGTCTATGAATTCGCCAAACCAGTGATCGGCCCTACTTATTTTTTCGTCATAGATATCCTTCCAAAATTGCTGAGATTCCGTGCTGAGATTGAGTGGTTGGCCGCTCAGTCCCCTTTCGCGCAGTATACGCTGTTCGGCAGCTGTGCCGGTGAATGGACCAGAGTACGGCTTCGATACGTAGCGGTAGTCTAAGCCCCCGTACACGTCATGTTGGCCATGTGCGTCATAGCCATGAACAACCATAAAGAATGGTTTCTCATGTTGCTCATCCAACCACTCAAGTGCTTTCGTTTTTGTGTCCATGATGCTGCCGAATGCGGCTGTCTCAAAGTAGATATCAAAGCCTTTGCCATACCCATACTTTGCACTAATTCCGGCATCGCCTGTAAAGGCTCCAGTGCTGTATCCATTATCCTTCAACACCTCGGCAAGCCGTCGGATGCCTGGCGTAAGTGTGTCGACGTTTGCGTCGACCAGCGAGGTACCCGTTGCCGTTCTCAGTTCAGTAAGTTTGTTCGTGAGCTTGTGTTGGCTTGGATACTGGGAAGTAAATATCGACATATACGTCGGCACTGTCCATGATGCCGGACTGACTGCGTTCATGAAGAGGTGTGACTCATTAAAAAATGCGTCGAGATTGGGAGTGGTCGCGCGGTCATATCCGTACGCGCGCAAATGCCTCGCTTGTACCCCGTCGAGTGCAACGATAATGACGTTGGGCTTGCTAGCGCTGTGTTTGTCTGGGAAATCAAACACAAATAACGGTACAAGTAGCAAGGCGGCTAGGCCAAAAAATATGTGGTGTGGCTGTAGGTGCATGGACTTTGGGACAATTAATTACTCAGTGGTGTTTCTTGTGGCGTGCCTGCTAACTCTTGCGCACCTTGTCTATCTTTAAGTGTCATATAAATTTTGTTTCCTACTGCTACATATCTGGCAACAACTTGTCGAGCAGTTTCTCCTGTGTTGGCAGCTATATCATTTAAAATGTCTGACAGACTTTTGTCCTTACTAATGCCATCAAGAGCCTCGTAGAGGCTGGCGGGACGGTTGTTTATTGCGGACAATATTTCCACTGCATTTTTTCCTTGGAATAGCTCCTCGATCCTATGCAATTTAGCAGGATCATTATCTGCCTGCTTAATAATGAGGTGCAGATTGGAAATTATATTCAATATTATTGCTATGGTTTGCCTTTGTGGCGTGTTGAGTTGACCTATTGATGTAAAATCAGCAGTGTACGCTCTCGATAGCTGACTTATGAGCTCGTTGGCCTCAGTGGCCGGCTTACCGGGACCAATAATGTGATCCGTAGCATGGCCTATACCTTTAGAATCTTTAGTGTCCCCCATGGCTGGGCTCAGTGCTAGTGATAATAAGCCATCGTGCTCGAGAACAAAAGTAAACATTTCCACTGAAAGTTTAGCCCCCTCAGCTGTGGCGTCGGATCCAAAGAATTCGTTAATTATAAATGCGAGAAGAGTACGAGAGTCGATATTTCGCAGTAATTTTTCAAATGTCGCGAGCTCTTGGTCGCTTAACTGGTACTTTTCTTGCAATGATATGTTATATCGCTCCATGTACCATCCGACTCGCTCGTAACCTGGCTTCTCCATTATTCCTTGCGCTCTGTTAGGCAGCAAAATGTGGTCTACTATTTGTTGGATTAGAGGCTCAAGGTGTTCTGATGCATATTCATCAAGCGACATTCGTGCAAGATTTGAGTTATCGACGTCTTTCAAAACTTCAGCCTGTCGTCGCATGGTCGAAATGACCGCGTCAGGTGTGTCAGGGTTATTTTTCAATTTTTCATCAATTTGGCGATTGATGACATCGATGGGTTTAGGAAGTGTCACCTCTGATGGAATAGGGCCGGGTGCGTCCATGCCGAGCCAGCTGAGAAAGTGACCTGACACGTACTTGCCAGCCAATGGTCCAGTCGATACGGTTCGCGGGTATATTTCATTTGGGTTGATAGATGACAGGTCTGTATTCTCTATTTCAGTTCGGATAGAGGCATCCTGGTTAGACTTTTCTAGTTTTATTATCACTTTCCCATCGGCAGCACGTTCCGTCTGTATGCCTAGGCTCCTCTCATTCTCTTTCTGGAGCGTTAGCTGTTCCTCCTTAGAAAGGCTTTGTTGCGGGCCGTGTACTGTGCTATGCATAGCTTCGCCAACCGCTTCAGCAACACCTACCAGTTGCGGCTGACCTAGTTCAGTTGCTCCAATCAAACCTATACTTGTGAGGCCTGCTGCAGCGGCAAGAGAGCGCCTATTTTCATCCTGCGTCTGCTTACTCCCGTTATTGGTTTTTGGCCCATTGCCTTCAAGGGAATTCATGTACCTAGTATACGAAATGGCTATGGCTTTTGCACGGGGTGCCTACTCAACCTCTCCAGCCATGCGACTTTCTGTGGGTGTGTTCGGTTTTGCAGGTGCTGTTGGTGGCGCATCTTGTGGGGCCATATCTCGGCGTAGCTGTTCGATGCGCACGTCAGGTACAAAACTAGATTCTTGCGGTGCGAATGTTTTTGAAAGTGACTGGACGAGAAATTGCAAATGCTGTGTGACGACTTCATCCAGATCGGCTGCCGTACCTGTACTTCTAAGAGGAGTGATGTGATCCCAGTCTGCGGGCTCGGTAATGAGGAGTCTCGAAGCGCTCATGCCGAGTTGCTGTGTGTGTGGCGGCAATGATAGTAGAAACTTAAGGCCACCATACCGCAATAGTGTCGCCATCACTTCTCTTCTCTCTGTCTCCGTTGCATAAGGGAGAATGTTGTACAGTATTTGCTCGACGAGACTTTCCGGTGATGTGTTGAGTACGGATGATTTAATAGATTCAATTGCCTCGTTAGAGAGGTGTCTCTCCTTTTGTAGTTGTATCCAAAAGCGTGCGTCTTGAATTTGAAGAGTGTCCCGTGCCTTTGTGAGTGCGTATGAGACTTGTGTTGTCAGTTCCTCGAGTGAGATGTTGTCATTATCTACGTCAGCAGACTGAGGTGCGCTTGGTCGAAGTTCCAGTGCGGCAAAGCGCTTGATAAGGTGGTCATATCCTAGAGCTTCAAATGTGACTCTCCATTCAGTTTCCACTCTCTTATTGAGCACCTTCAGGGCGGCTCCGTCCAGGGTTTCTTGGCGTGCTGCGGGCGATATGCTCTCTAGTATTCTGTGTCGGGTAATCTCCTTGGCGTGTCGCTCAAGTTCGTTAGTTACAATTGCCTGCGTATTAATTTGCTCTGGTCCACCAGGTGCGGCGTCTGGTAGTTGTAAAAAAACACGTGTGGACTGGCTAAGCAAACTGCCGTCAATCGTCTCCTGTAGGGAACGTTCCATCCTATTCTGGAGTAGCAGCAGTACGTCTTTCTGTGTCTTAGGTAACCAAGTCTCACTCTCTTCCGCGCTCAGGTTCTGCGTGATGGAGTTAGTAATGTTCTTTGTAATTGCTTCAACGCTGCCATCGCCTAGTTGTTTAGATGGAAGGAATGCTGATGTGGTGGCTATCAGTGCAAACATACGTCCACGATATCGCTTAATCCACTCTGCTCGTTCCCGGTCAGTGCGTTCTCGTCGCTCTAATGCGCTTTGCTTCTCAGCGTGCATTCTTGGACCGTTTGTCGCGGCCTCAGTAATTGCCGTAAAGAGCGGTGTGTAGAAGGCCATTGCTTTTTGTCGCTCGATCTCATGCATGCGATCCAATACGTCTGGCGGTATTGGATCGTTAGTTGTTGTGCGTGTCGGTGGCAGTTCCCTATTCATATAGAGCAAGCTAGTGTGTTTAGTATAGCAAACGATTTACATGGCACGCTCAAATGCTCAGGCTATTCTTCAGATTGCGTTTTCACAATGGCGTCGTAGTTTGCA
>JACCDV010924336.1_pt1 | contig 10601 bp, 6 predicted proteins | sample 7446131 | NCBI WGS metagenome assembly JACCDV01 (sample SAMN15323448, study PRJNA562643) | freshwater metagenome | isolation source: river surface water | place: USA:Blue River Watershed | collected 2017-08-17
CAAGAGCAATAAGTTCGCCCTCTCGAGAGATACCTTCGTTGTACATTAGATCGAACTCTGTTTGTTTGAATGGGGCAGCGACTTTGTTTTTAACAACTTTCACTCGGATTCTTCCTCCCATAATTTCTTCACCTTTCTTTATCTGAGCGATTCGTCGGATATCAATACGAACTGAAGTGTAGAACTTCAAAGCTTTTCCACCTGGAGTTGTTTCTGGGTTTCCAAACATGACACCAATCTGCATTCTGATTTGGTTTATGAAAATCACAATAGTTTTTGACTTTGCTACGATAGCAGTAAGTTTTCGCAAAGCTTGTGACATCAACCTCGCCTGTTTACCAACATGATGTGCTCCCATATCTCCCTCGATCTCATCGCGGGGAGTCAGTGCTGCTACAGAGTCGATAACAATAACATCTAGTTTTCCAGAACGAACTAGAGACTCTACTATTTCAAGTGCTTGTTCACCGTTGTCTGGCTGGGAAATAAGAAGTTGATTTATATTTACTCCAAGTCTTTGTGCATACTCTGGATCCATAGCGTGTTCTGCATGGTTGAGTGCACAAATACCGCCTTTTTTCTGAGCCTCTGCTACTACATGAAGCGATAGGGTAGTTTTACCAGATGACTCTGGTCCAAAAATTTCAATTATTCTTCCGCGAGGTAGTCCACCTACACCAAGTGCTGCATCCAAACCAATAGAACCAGTAGAAATAGAATTCACATCTACGTGTGGTTTGTCACCAAGCATCATTATTGAGTCATCTCCAAATTTTGTTCGGATTTCGCGTAGAGTATTTTCAACATTTACACTTCCCATTTCTGCTTTCGGTTCTTTTGCTGGTTTTTTCTTCATTGGATTTTGTTAGTAGTTATTTTGTAATATGCTTTATATTAAAGGCTTTCAGATTTGAGTCAAGATCGCGCATAAAATACAAAACAAAACCGGAGATTTACAAGTAGTAAATTGAGGGGCTTGTTTTGTATTTTAGGTGATGAGATTGACCAAATGTGGAAGCTGACTAGTATTCCTTTAAAATTATCTGGATACGTTTTTCTGTGTATTTTTTAAACTTATCTCGCGCGTCGAGTTTTATGACGTTGTAACCAGGGGAGAGTAGAAACTTCTCATTGAAATAGCCGTTTTTGTCAGTAAAAATTGCTCGATCATTCATATTAAGGTATGCGATGTTTGTAGCGCGACCTTCTACCTCGATAAGTGTTTGATTATAAGTAGAGCCGTTGAGTGGACTATAAATTTCTATCTTCGGACCGTTGATAAGTTTTTGTGCTTGGAAAAGGGAATATACAGCAACTATTGAAAAAAGAGAAAAAAGCAGAACCTTTCGAATTATTGTTGAGTTTCTCATACAACGTCCGTTGTTTCTTCAGCAGGCGCTTCACTAGCCGTTGCACCATAAACTTCTCGAGGTTTTGCACCAGAGCCAGGACCAACAACACCTCTTTCTTCAAGTATATCTATTAGTCTAGCAGCTCTAGCATAACCAACTCCAAGTTTTCTTTGTAGATATGAAGTCGAAGCTTTGCCTGCTTCTAGTACGGTTTGCTTTGCTTCTTCGTACAAGTCATCTTCATCTTCCATCTTTTCGTCATCTAGAGTTGCTTCGAAAATACTGTTTTTAGCACCACTGCCACTGTTTGCGTCCAAGTTAATTTCGTTTGGAACTTCATTTTCATAACCTTGAGCTAGGAACTTTACGATATCTTTTACTTCGTTCTCAGAAATAAACGCTGATTGGATTCTTTGTGGTTGAGACATTTCTCCAGAAAGATAAAGCATATCTCCAGCACCAAGGAGTTTTTCTGCCCCAGGCATGTCGAGTATGGTTCGAGAGTCGATCTGAGATGCAACTTGAAGAGCGATTCTAGACGGGATGTTGGCCTTGATAAGACCAGTAATAACATTTACTGATGGACGCTGTGTGGAAACAATAAGGTGGATACCAACAGCACGTGACATTTGGGCTAGGCGAACGATAGCTGACTCCAGTTCTCTTGGGTATGCCTGCATAATGTCGGCAAGTTCGTCGATAACAATCACTATATAAGGCATAGTCTCGATAGGCTTGTCGTCTGGGTTTTTACTACCACCTCTCTTTTTCAACTCTGGCTCAAGAATATTTTTGTGGTATGAAGAAATATTTTGGAGGCTGTGTGACTGCAAGATTTCGTATCTTCTTTCCATTTCTTTTGCTGCCCATTTAAGTGCAAGAATGGTTTTCTTGGCATCTGTAATAACTGGAGTGAGTAGGTGAGGGATTTTGTTGTACAGGGTTAGCTCAACTCTTTTTGGGTCAACCATAATAAACTTCATATTGTCCGGAGAGTTTCTATATAAAAGAGAAGTAATCAAGGCATGGATAGTGATAGATTTTCCTGAACCTGTTGTTCCGGCGATAAGTAGGTGAGGAGACTTTGCCAAATTCGCATAAAAAGAAAGACCAGAGGTTCCTTTTCCAAGACTCATAAGTAGTGGTTTGTCAGAATTTTGAAATTCGTTTGATGCAAGAAGTGGTCCAAGACCCACAGTTGTTTTTGTGCTGTTTGGAATTTCGATACCAACAAGGGACTTTCCAGGAATTGGAGCCTCGATTCTGATAGGGTGGGCTGCAAGTGCAAGAGACAGGTCGTTTTGAAGTCCAAGAATTCTAGAAAGCTTCACACCTTCTGCAGGTTTAAGAGCGTATCTTGTAATAGACGGTCCAATAGAAATTTCATCCATTTCTACGTTGATACCAAAGTTCTGCAAGGTTCTTTTTATTATATTTGAATTAGATTTTATATCACCAACTCCAGGTTTTCCTTTGTCTTGTGATAGGAGTGAAAGTGGCGGTGGAGTAAATTCTTTACCATTCCAAAGTAGGGGACTAATTCCAAACTCATCTTTTTTAGGCTCTTCTTCTTTCTTGATAAGTGCAGGTGCTACCTTAGGCTCGTTCTGCATATCCTTTAAGTCCTTTGCGCTGATGCCTAGTTCGTTTGCATTAGCGATCATTAATTCAGGAGTTTTGTCTTCTTCCTCATCCAGTTCTTTCTTTTTAAATAAGTTGGTGATGAAAGTAAATTTCAGTGGTGCATCAAAAATTACTATTAGAGATATAACAGTAAACGCGAAAAGTATAACTACGGTTGCATAAGTATCAAAAAGGTTCACGAGAGGTTTAGAGATAAAGTTGCCAACAACTCCACCGCGACTAGGAAGGCTTATGTTAACAAGTGATAGAGAACATATGAAAAAAAGTAGTCCGCCAACACTGTGAGTTAAGGCGAGTTTCTTGTGGAGAGTTCTAAAAAAAGAAACAGAAAGAATCATGAACAAAATAGGGAGTATATAGTATCCAACTCCAAAAAGGTAAGTAAGTCCAGAAAAAGACTTCAGTCCGACCCATCCTCCTTTTTCAAATGCTGATAATAGTAGGAAAATAGATATAACAAAAAACAAAACAGCCACGATAGCTCTAACAGTTTCTTCTTTTAGATACCTAGTAGAATTTTCATCTGCGTTCTCACCATCTTTTGATTTTCCTTTTTTATCTTTCTTACTTTGTCGTGCCATTGCTTAAACATTTTAACAAATTAAAAAATTTCTGTCTTTGGAAATAATTGGGGAATTCATCAGTATATTGATTAAGCTTCAGACAGAGTAACAGGAACCACTATGAGGTAGAAAAAAGGGGATAAGGACAACTTGCAAGGGGGTGTCCGTTACTGTTATGATATTAGGGACACTTGACTTCATAAAGGACAGTATGGTACAATATAAGACAATAAGAGCCAATATGTAGGCCAAATAAGACAAATAACGGCCATAAATATAAGTCCTATAACTATGGAAAATACAGAAATTAATAAAATAACAGAACCAAGTGCGGAGCAAAAAGCGCCTATTTCTATTGCTATATCTGAACAAGAGTCAGACTTTGTTTTGTTGTCTAAAAAGACAGAGAAGCTTGCTTCAGCTGTGTACTTGATAACCGGTCTTTACTCGGACAGTGAACCGATGAAATGGACTTTAAGAAAAAAAGTTTCAGAGCTACTGTCTTATATTCTTACATACAAAAATATAAGACAATCTGAGTTCCCATCATTCGTGCAGGGCGTAAAAACTAGAGTGCACGAAGTTGTTTCCTTGATGGACGTTTGTGTTCTTGGTGGGCTACTTTCACAAATGAATTTTTCTATAATTGAAAAGGAGTTTTCAAATCTAGTAAACTTGATTTCAAATTATAAGCACAAAACTGACTCTACAAATGGCATTATTCCAGTCTCGTTTTTTGAGTCAACAAATCTTACATTTAGTACACCTGAGCATCGTAATTTTTCGGTAAAGGACACAAGTTTTATAAAAGACAGTGGTGCCTTCAAGAGTAACAATAGACAAAGTATTATACTCGGTCTTCTTAAAAAGAAAAAAGATTTAAGTATTAAAGATATCGCAACTATCATAAGAGATGTAAGCGAAAAAACTATTCAAAGAGAGTTGGTTTCACTTATTGAGGCGGGGATCATAACAAAGACAGGGGAAAGGAGATGGAGTAAATATTCTTTAAATATACCTAAGTAGAGCCGTATAATTATTAGGCCTGTATTTTCATTTGTTCACTAAAAGTATGTCAAGAAAACTGCTCATTGATTCGGCAGTTTTTTTGATTGACTTTTGATGTTTTTTTTGCAATACTAGCCCAGTGAATATTTGAGATTTTGGTTATTTTACTTGACAAGTTTTGTCGAAAAAATGGCTTAAAATACAAGTTATCCACACGGACAGATTTGAAAGTCTAATGGGAGTATATATAATGTGTAATGTATATGAGGTTCATCCTTCATATACAGCACAGGTATTCCTTACATTCAGGACTCTTAGTTTTTTGACAACAAAATATGGATTCCAAAAAAGTAGGTACGACTTTTGTCGTGCCTCAACGTGTTATACGTATATACAGTCGAGACCGAACATTTCTTTCATTCAAGTACATTCAGAATTTCAGACCAATATTTCCATCTATCCCTTACTTTACGTGTCGATTCATTTCGGGTCATCACGTTTTCATTTATTTATAAATGAGAGCAAAGTTGATTTGAAATAAAACAATTAAAGTAGGGATTAGTATGAAGATGTGGCTGTGGAAAATGTTTACAAATTTGTGTAAACAAATTTGTAAACATAAACACAGTCACATCTGAAAATTATTAAGCGAGTATTATTAGGTAGTAATCGTTTCCCAAACTTATTCTGTATACATTATTAATAACAATATAGAAGAGTTTGAATTTATTAAAAACATATATATGACTTTAACAAAATCAAAGACAGCAAGAGTTGCTGCTGGATTTGTAGGTTTTGCAATGGCTGCGAGCGCATTCGTTCCAGCACTTGCATCTGCTCAATCAGCAGATCTACAAGCTCAGATCAACAGTTTGCTTGCAACGATCGCATCATTGCAGGCACAACTAGCTGGCACAGGTAGTAGTACAGGTTCAACTGGCTACACTTTCAACACAAACTTAACAGTGGGTAGCAAAGGTACAGATGTTATGAACCTACAAAAGGTTCTTAACATGAGTGCTGATACAAAAGTTGCAGTTTCAGGAGCTGGTTCACCAGGTATGGAAACTTCAACATTTGGTCCTGCTACAAAAGCTGCTGTGATCAAATTCCAAAATAAATATGGAATTACTCCAGCTGCTGGATATGTAGGAGCAATCACAAGAGCAAAGCTTAACTCAATGAACACAGGAGGAACAACAGTTCCAACAGTTCCTGGAGTAGCTGGAGCTCTATCAGTTTCTGCTGGTTCACAACCTGCTAACTCTCTAGCGCCACAAGGTGCAGCAAGAGTACCATTCACTACAGTTGTTCTTACAGCTGGTTCAGCGGATGTAACTGTTAATTCATTGACAGTTGAGCGATCAGGTCTTGCACAGGACGCTGTATTTGCAGGAGTTGTGCTTCTAAAGAGTGACGGAACTCAGATTGGTATCGCAAAGACACTTAACTCTAACCACCAAGCAATGGTAGGTGAGCCTTGGGTGATCAAAGCAGGTACTTCTCAAACAGTTACTGTTGCTGGAAACATGAACTCATCACTTAGTTCATACGCTGGACAGGTTGCTGGTCTAAACGTTGTTGCAGTTAACACTTCAGCTTCAGTTTCAGGATCACTTCCAGTTATGGGCGCAATGCACACAATCAACGCTTCACTTACACTTGGAACTTCACAACTAGCAACTTCATCATTTGATCCAAATTCTGCACAAACAAAAGAAATTGGAACAACTGGTTACAAGTTCGCTGGAGTGCGAGTTACAGCTGGTTCAGCTGAACAAGTACGAGTATGGTCAATCAGATGGAACCAAACAGGTTCAGCAGCGTCAGGAGACCTTGCTAACGTGATGGTTTACGTTGATGGTACAGCTTACCCAACAGAAGTTTCTTCTGACGGTAAGTACTACTCAGCAAACTTCTCTGGAGGAATTCTACTAGACAAGGGTAACTCAAAGGATATTTATATTCAGGGAGATATCGTTGGAGGTAGTGCATCTGGAAGAACAGTACAATTCGATCTATACAGAAACACAGATATATACGTATCTGGTGTAACTTATGGATATGGAATTACACCAACTGCTGGAACAACAGGTTCAGTTACAACTGCATCTGAATTCACAACAGGTACACCATTCTTCTCAGGTTCTCTAGTTACAGTACAAGGAGGATCAGTTACAACAATACAAAAAGCTACATCAGTTGCAGCTCAAAATGTTGCTGTTAATGTTCCTAACCAAGTACTTGGAGGATTTACAACAGATGTGAAAGGTGAAGCGATCTCTGTACAATCTACAGACTTCTACTTCAACTACTCAGCTGGTGTTGCAGCTTCTTCTTACCTACTAACTAACGTATCACTTGTTGATCAAAACGGTGCGGTAGTTGCAGGTCCAGTTGATGCTGTAAACGTAGGAGGTGTTGCACAAAAAGTATCATTCACTGATACAATCACACTTCCAGTTGGACCAAAGACATATACTCTAAAAGGTAAACTTCCTTCAGGTCTAACAAACGGAACAACACTTGTTGCTTCAACAACACCATCAACATGGTCAAATGTTAGAGGCGAGACTTCTGGAAATTCAATTACATTGACAAACGGTGTATTCACAATGAACACTATGACAGTTAAGGCTGCGGCTCTAGCTGTTTCAGTGGCAACTACACCTTCTGCTCAATCAATCGTAGCTGGTGGTTCAATCACATTTGCTAACTACCAATTCGATGCTTCACAATCAGGAGAGGATGTTAGATTCTCTACACTTCCACTTAAACTAACATTTGGTGGAGCTGCAGTAGCTAACACTCTAAGTGCTTGTCAGCTATGGGATGGATCAACAGCATTGAACACAGGTTCAAACGTTGTTAACCCTGCATCTACAGTTTCAACTGGATCAGATGTAACATTTACACTTGATCAACAGTTGGTTATTGCTAAGGGAGCTGTGAAGACAATTACACTAAAATGTAACGTATCTTCTTCAGCTGTTAACGGAAATACATTTAACTGGGGTATTCAATCTTCACCATCTATCGCTGTTACAGGAGTAACTTCTTCAAACGATGTTACAGAAACTGTTTCATCTTCAAATGGTCAAGTTATGACAGTTGCTGCTGGTGCTCTAGTTGTTTCTACAGATACATCAAGTCCTTCATATGCACTTGCTGCAGCTGGTTCAACTGGAAACACTGTTGGTGTGTTTAAATTCCGAGCTTCAAACGAAGGTGTAAACCTAAGTAGACTAGCTCTTAAACTTACTAACGCAGCTTCATCTTCACCTTCAGATCTAGTACAGGTTTCTGTATGGGACGGAGGAACACAAGTAGGTACAGCAGTATTTACTGGTGGTAACACAGTTGCAACTTCAACATTTAACACAGTCGTGGCTCTTCCAAAAGATGCAGACAAGACTTTGACAGTTAAAGTTGACCTAGCAATGGTTGGAACTTCACAACCTGGTACACAAGGTGCTTTGATTGCAGTCGATGTGAACAACAACGACTCAACAGGTACTCAAGGAACAGGAGTTGCTTCTGGTAACACAGTTAACGCAACATGTTCTACTTCAGTGGCTGGTGTAAGAATGTTCAAATCTCTACCTACATTTGCTCTAGATACTCTATCAAATACAGGAGTTGGAGATGGAAAACTAATGAGATTCAGAGTTACAGCTAACTCAGCTGGAAACATTGGAATCAATCAGTTCAAATTCACACTTTCAACATCAACAATAACTGGAGTTTCTGCTGTTAACCTATTCGGTTACACAGATTCTGGATATTCAACTGGAATCTCTGGATTTACATCTGGACAGATTTCAACAGCTAACGTAGCTCCTGCTTCAGGTGGTGCTGTAACAATCACTCCTGCTTCAGTAGTTAACGTTCCAGCGGGTACAACATATTACTTCGAACTTAGAGGAACTGTAGCTGGTGTACAAACTGGCTCATCAGTTTCAACTACACTTCTAGGTGATGCTTCTTATCCATCACTCGCAGGACTTATGGGCACATCTGCTGCTGTTGTTTCAGCTTCTGGTAACCTAGTATGGTCACCAAACGCTACTTCAACTTCAGTTGCTGCTTCTAACGACTGGACAAATGGTTATGGAGTTGTTGGACTTCCATCAAGTGGTCTTATCCAAACTCGATCAAACTAATCATTTGATTTGAGTGGACGATTAAGTCTTACTTAAGAAAAAACACTCTCGCAAGAGAGTGTTTTTTCTTATACAAAATTTTGGTTTTTGGGGGAATGTGATAGAATCCTGCTATGCAAGTAAATAATAAAAAATGGATAATGCTAGGGGCTGTAGTTTTGCTGGTAGTGGCATACTTTGTTTTTGATGATAAATCAGAAGAAGTAAAAACTATCCCAAACACAAATGCGACAACTACGACACAGTTAAACTTCGAGGGTTCTGGTGACGCTGACTACACAATAGAACAGCTTCCAGATGGTGGAACAGAAAATGTTCCGGTTCCAGACTTAAATAGAAAAGTTATTTTTGGTAGTACAACAAACTTTGATGATGCCACAAAAAAAATTATCACTGAAAAAATATTAGAGATACAGAATAAATTAAAAAAGGACTCAAGAGATTTGGCGAGTTGGCTTGATCTAGGTTTGTATCAGAAAATGGCAGGGGATTTTCAAGGTGCAGTTCTTTCCTGGAAATATGTGTCCGATGTTTCTTCAAGTGACTTTATTTCTCTAGGAAACTTGGGGGATTTGTACGCATACTATCTAAAAGATAAAAATCTTAGTGAAACTTACTATAAACGCGCGATAAATAATGGTCCTAAGCAAGCGTATCTATACCTGCAACTTGCTGGGGTGTATAAAGACGTGTTTAAGGATTTAAATAAAGCTAATGCTATAATTGATGAGGGTATTAAAAAGATACCAGATGATAAGTCCTTAGTTCAATATAAAACTTCTTTACAATAATGACAAAATATTTCGACAAAGACTTTTGGAGGTTTTTTATGGGTTTTGTTGCTATAATATGCACAAGTCTCATCATCCTTCTGGTGTCTAGGTTGTATCAAGAAGGAATGTTGATCGACGGTGAAAGTCAGTCTGGTGCAGTGATTAATTCGTTAGAGAATAATTAAAATTAACATAAAATACTATGAGTGAAGGAGAAGATGCATTTATAAAAAAAATAATGGAAACAGATATTCCTCATGTTGAAGTAGTTGGCGACGAGGAACCGGTTCCAACAGAAGCAGAGCTTAAAGCCGTAGAGGATGCATTGAACGTTAAAATTCCAGATGTGGAATTAAGAGACGACGATCACAGAGAGACTTTGTAAGAGAAACAAAAAGCGCCCTAGGGCGCTTTTTGGTCATAAAGACCACTGCTCGGCTATGCGCGGTTGTGTTTGACAAACTTGGGATTTTCTATATTATATCTATTCATAAGGTCAAAGATAACAGATGCTGTAAAAAGCTTAATTTTCTGTTTAGATTCTTCACTCTTTGTGATTTATCACCTTAGGTCGTATTAAAAGAATAATGAATAATGAATAATGAATAATGGGTATTGAATTTGTTCAATATTCTTGATTCTATATTCCTTATTCCAACAAAACATGGCTTTAACAAGAGAAAAAAAGGGAGAAATCCTTTCGAAATTACAGAAGATTGTTAAGGATTCAGCGTCTATAGTTTTCATTAACTTCCACGCTCTTCCTGTAACAGAGTCTTCTCAAATCAGAAAAGCTTTGCGAGAAAAAGGAGTTGGTTACACAGTAGCTAAAAAATCCCTAACTCGAAAGGCTCTTTCTGAAGGGGGAATAGAGGGAACATTGCCGGAGCTTCCGGGAGAGTTGGGTATCGTTTACGGTACTGACCCTATCGAAGGTGCTCGAGGTGTGTACGAATTCCAAAAGAAACTTGATAAGAAAATACAAATTGTTGGAGGAGTGTTCGAGAACAAATTTATGACTCAGGCAGAAATGCTTGTTATCTCACAAATTCCTGGTCTTAAAACTCTACAAGCGCAGTTTGTTAATCTTATCAATTC
>JACCDV010283020.1_pt1 | contig 10600 bp, 9 predicted proteins | sample 7446131 | NCBI WGS metagenome assembly JACCDV01 (sample SAMN15323448, study PRJNA562643) | freshwater metagenome | isolation source: river surface water | place: USA:Blue River Watershed | collected 2017-08-17
GCAATGACCCGCTCTTCACCCAGCAATGCATTAATGAGCGTGGATTTGCCAACGTTAGGGCGGCCGGCAATCGCCACACGGGGAATTCGATCGCCCGCTTCTTCGTCTTCAGCATCTTCCGGAAAATCTTCAAGCGCTTCGTCAACGAGGCTGCGAACGCCTTCGCCATGAGCGGCTGAAATAGGATGCGGTTCGCCCAAGCCGAGTTCGTGGAAATCGGCTGTCACCACGCCACGATCCATGCCTTCTACTTTATTAACGGCCACCAATACGGGGCGGTTAATCCGGCGGAGCAACTGTGCAATATCTTTATCGAGTGGCGTAACGCCTTCTCGTCCGTCAACGACAAAAATAATTCGATCCGCTTCGTGGATCGCCTGCTCGGTCTGGCGCGCCATCTCCTGCTTGATGCCTTCGCGTGACTTAGGTTCAAAGCCACCGGTGTCTATTGCCAGGAAGCCTTTGCGGCCCATCTTGCCATGGCCATAGTGCCGGTCTCGCGTCAGCCCCGGCACGTCCGCCACAATAGCGTCACGCGAGCGCGTTAAGCGGTTAAAGAGTGTCGATTTGCCAACGTTGGCACGGCCAACGAGCGCGATTGTAGGTTTCATTGCAACGTTACCGCCATCAGAGATCCGCCTCGCGTCTGGAGGAGAACAGTATTAGGGCCAAGGGCTGGCAGGATGGACATGACGCCACCGCCGCCCACATTCATGCGGCTGATAAATTCACCGGTATCTCGATCGAGCACATGCAGAAAGCCTTCGGCATCACCAACAACTAGCCCCATAGGCAACGCCACCGGCGCTGAGAGATTTCGGTACTTCAGCTTGTCCTGACGCCAGACTGAGGCGCCGGTGCCACGATCGAAGGCATGAACGACGCCTTGCTCGTCCGGAATAAATACCCGACGATCATCCATCGTAATACCCGCCACCGAAGTAACTTCCCGCGACCACATCTGGCTGCCGCCCTGCATATCAAAGCAAGCCGCACGACCCTGGAAGGCCACCGCACACATCTGCGGCCCCTGCACTGCAGGGACGGTAACCACATCCGAAACACGATCCAGCTCGGTGGCACCACGCGGCACGGAGACAGTACCTTCCCAGGCGGGCGCGCCATTCTGCAGGGAAAGCGCAAAAATCTTGCCGCCAGGCATGCCCACCAGCACAAACGGGCCAAACGGTAGCGGCGGCGCCACGGAGCGAACAGCCAACGGCGGATTACTACGCTGGTAGTTCCAGCGCTGTTTACCATCCAGCGCATCAAGCGCAATCACCCGGTTATCGCTGGTGCGCACTACGACTAGACCTTCCGTGATGGCAGGTGGGGCAACTAACTCGCCCTTAACACTGGCCGTCCAACCAGGCTTGCCTGTTTCAAAGTCAAAGGTGAGCACTTCACCTTTGTAGGTGCCAACAACTACCAGTCGTCCGTCACTCGCGGTGCCCGATGAAAGCTTTTGCCCGGCACTCGTACGCCAGACTTCCTTGCCATTATCCAGGCGAGTCACTGTGCCGTCTTGCGATGCGGCTAGAACAACCGGGCCACCGGTTGCCGGCAAGAAAGTGAAATTACCCGCCTTGCCTATAGAAGTCTGCCAATCCTGTTTGACGCTAACGCGCTCGACGATCGGTGTCAGCGGCGTGGGTTTGGATTTGGAACTTCCAAACAAACCACACCCTGTGAGCGCTAAGGCCACAAGGCTACCCAGCAAGGCACGCTGCATCTGACGACTCCGGATCGGGACCATTAACTTACTTTCCTGCGGCCGCAGCGTTAGTCAACGCATCACGTTTTTCCTGGACGAGTCGACGCAACAACTGCCCAGGTTCGCTACCCGCAAATTCGGTATTAGGCGTCACATCTTTGCCGCCTGCCTCCAGATTCTTTAAGGCGGCATCGTAGCTGGCGCGCGCTTCTGTGAGTTTGCCTTGGGCGACATAAACATCGCCGCGGGCTGCATCAAAACGCGCCGCAAAGCCTGCTGGTGCAGTCTCTGACAAAGTCTTGAGTGCTGCGTCATAGTCTTTCTGATCCATCTGTATGCCAGCAAGGCGCAAACGGGCAACGCCACGCACCGCATCTTTGCCATTATCAGCGACCCAGACCAGCTGGGCTTCAGCACTTTTAGGATCGCCCGCCGATTCCAGGGTGGTGGCTGCAAGCAAGGCACCCAATGCTGCAAATTGGCTGCGCGGATACTGGTTCACCAGTTCGCCCGCCGCCTGCTTTACCTGGCTGGTGTTGTGTTGAGCACTGGCTTGCTGCAGCACCAGAAATACGCGGCTGGCTTCTGCATTTTGTGTTTTCTGATAGGTTTGCCAACCATACCAACCTAGCCAACCCATGGCGATGGCCAGCAGCAGCCCGGTTGCCCAGCCCCCATACTGTTTCCACCAGCCACGCAATGCAGCTATCTGTTCCTGCTCTTCGAGATCGTAAACTGCCATTTGATTCTTCCTGTACGAATGTGTCCGGCTTAAAAGCCCTGACCCAGGTCATTGTCTGACCATTGTGACATGATGTGTTCGGCAAGGTCGTCCAGCGCGACACGCACCTGATTGTTGGCGGCATCGCCTTCAACCCAATCTTTCTGCTGCATGGCTTTAACGGTGACCTGGCCACTGGCCACTTCATCGTCGCCAATAATAACCGCCAGCGGCGCGCCGGAGTTGTCTGCCCGCTTCATTTGCGACTTGAAGCTCCCGCCGCCACAGTGATACAGCACATTGAGCCCGGTATCGCGCAGACTTTCTGCAACACGAATGGCCAGGTCGGCAGCGGCATCGCCCTGGTGAATGATGTAGACATCGGGTGACTCTGCTTCCGGCAAGTTACCGGCATCTTCGATCAACGCGAGTAAGCGCTCAAAGCCCAAGGCGAACCCGCAGGCCGGCGTTGGCCTACCCCCGAGCTGTTCGACAAGACCATCGTAGCGGCCGCCGGCACACACAGTGCCCTGTGCGCCCAGCGCATCGGTAACCCATTCGAATACGGTCAGGTTGTAATAATCCAGGCCACGCACTAGGCGCGGGTTCACGGTGAACGAGATGCCGGCATGACGCACAAGCGATTGCACACGCTCAAAATGCGCCAGCGATTCTGCGCCCAGATAATCCATGAGGCGTGGTGCCTCATTCACCAGGGCCTGCATGGCTGGATTTTTAGTATCGAGGATACGCAGGGGGTTGCTATGCAGTCGTCGCTGGGCGTCTTCATCCAATTGATCCCGATGCGCTTCGAAGTAAGCAATCAGTGCTGCGCGGTGCGCCGCGCGTTCTTCTGGCTGACCCAGGCTGTTAATTTCCAGGCGGATGTTGTCTAAGCCCAGATCCTGCCAGAGCCTTGCGCCCATGAGAATTTGTTCGGCATCGACATCAGGGCCGGTAAAGCCAAAAGCCTCAACACCGACCTGATGGAACTGTCGATAACGCCCTTTTTGCGGACGTTCATGACGAAACATTTGGCCCGTGTAATACAAACGCTGCGGGCGCTCTGCGGCCACGTTATGTTGAATCACCGCACGCACACAACCAGCCGTACCTTCAGGGCGCAGGGTCAATGCTTCACCATTCAGGCTATCCACAAAGGAATACATTTCCTTTTCAACGATATCGGTCACTTCACCAATCGCACGCTTGAATAAGGGGGTGGGTTCAACAATCGGCATGCGAATCGGGCGATAGCCGTAACTCTTGAGCCAGGCACGCAAGGCTTCTTCCAGCCATTCCCACGACTCCGCTTCATCAGGCAGGATGTCGTTCATGCCGCGAACGGCTTGTAGACGATTGCTCATAGTCAGGCTTTCCGTTGATAGGTGCGCGCAACGTACCGATCAATAATTTCTTTAAATTCATTCGCGATGTTATCGCCACGCAGGGTGACTGTTTTAACACCATCTTCAAACACCGGTGCGGCAGGCACCTCTCCCGTACCCGGTAATGAAATACCAATATTGGCGTGTTTGCTTTCACCCGGCCCGTTGACGATACAGCCCATCACTGCCAGTGTCATATTTTCGACACCATCAAACTGCTCTCGCCACGCGGGCATCGCTGCGCGCACATAGCTCTGCACTTCGGCAGCCAGCTCCTGGAAGAACACACTGGTGGTGCGACCACAGCCGGGACATGCTGTCACAAGCGGTGTAAAAGCGCGTAGCCCCATAGTTTGCAGCAGCTCTTGCGCGACCTGCACTTCCAGTGAACGCAAGCCATTGGGTTCCGGCGTTAACGAAACACGGATGGTGTCGCCAATACCCTCCTGAAGCAATACCGCCATTGCCGCAGTGGATGCAACAATGCCTTTTGAGCCCATACCGGCTTCGGTTAAACCCAGGTGCAGCGGATAGTCACAACGCCCTGACAGATCACGATAAACCGCAATCAGATCCTGCACACTGGATACTTTGCACGACAGCACAATACGATCACCCGCAAGGCCAATACTTTCTGCCAGCGCTGCCGATTCCAGCGCCGAAAGAATCAACGCTTCGCGCATCACTTCGTTGGCCGAACGTGGCGTAGCCGCTTTGGCATTTTCGTCCATAACGCGCGCCAATACCGACTGATCAAGGCTGCCCCAGTTAACGCCAATACGTACCGGTTTGTTATAACGCACTGCCAGTTCGATCATTTGCGCAAACTGTTCGTCTTTCTTCTTACCGAAGCCTACGTTACCCGGATTAATGCGAAATTTATCGAGCGCTTCAGCACATGCCGGATAGTCGGTGAGCAGTCGATGACCGTTGTAATGAAAATCACCAATCAACGGCACATCCACATCCATGCGGGCCAGTTGTTCACGAATTTCTGGCACAGCCGCTGCGGCTTCTGGCGAATTAACGGTGATGCGCACCATTTCTGCGCCCGCGCGCGCCAATTCAGCAATCTGAATGGCCGTTTTAAGCACATCCGCGGTATCCGTATTGGTCATCGCCTGAACAACCACAGGCTTACCACCGCCCATGGAGACTGCACCGATGGAAACCGTGCGAGTGAGTTTGCGTTGCAGCGTCATAATGGCAGCAGCTTAACGAAGCACCTGGCGCGAAACGTCATCACCAGTGAGTTTATCGAGCTTGACCGGTTCATCACGCCAGCGCGCCTGAACCTGACGTGCATTACCAATCAACACATCCAATGGTGCAGCGCCGGTAATGAACTGCGTTGTGCCAGCGGCATTAAGCTGGGAATAAATGATACGTCCCGTATGATCCCGAACCTCTACCCAGGCTGGTGCCGCAAACTTGAGCTCCAGCGTACCCGGGCTTGTCGGAGCCTGAGCAACAACATCTGCTCCTGATTCTGCAGGCTTTGCTGCATCGGCCGGTGCGGGCACTGCTGCCGAATCGGTTTGTGGCTGGACCACATCCTGACGCACCCAACGATTAACCAGGCTCTGCGCCGATTCGAAGGTCTCATCCCAGAGGTTTCCCGGCATGGCATAGGCCAATACGACTGCCAGAACCACCATCACCAAACCCAGTTTAAGCATACGCTTCTCCTGCCGCTTGGTTTCACCATCACGGCGTGCTGCAGGGTGTGCTTTGAGCGTTGCGGTTGATGCCTGCACATGATTTTTTTTCACCGCAGGCGATCCACCGGGCACTTCAGCAATAATCGCATCAACCGGCACATCCAGGAGGCGACCATAGGCACGCAGGATACCGACCGTGAACGTACGACCTGGCAGCGCTTGCCAATCTGACGCCTCGATAGCCTGGATAACCTTATTACCTACCTTGAGCGCATAAGCGGCATCACCCACCGACAGACGCTTTGCTTCGCGCGCTGCAGACAGGCTGTTACCCATAGGCGCAACCGCTTCGGCGACAGTCTCGACATCCGCTACGGATGGCACAGGCATTTCGATTTCGGCTTGAGGATTTTGGTTGTTTTCGTTTTGCATGAGACTTTCCGGACGTCCGGTTACTGAAGTTTTGAAGAAGGTGTTTCGAGAGCCACGCCATAACGAGCTGCCTGCTGGCGATAACGATTGGCCAACGCGGCATCACCCATGTTCTGCGCACAGCGAGCGGCATTATCCAGGGCCCGCACAGGGGTGTTGTAGAGCGGGTTAGCCAATGCGGCATCTAGCTGAGTCAGACCCTTTTGATATTGCCGCGTATCGCAGAGAAAGAGTCCATAGTTATTACGGATATCCGGATCGTTAGGCGCCAGGGCAACTGCTTTCTGGAAATTTTGATCAGCGGGCCCAGACTCGCCCAGCTGCATATAGACCAAACCCAGCATGCTGTAAGCGGGGGCATACTGCGGATCGATCTTCGTCGCTGATGCCAGCTCATCGAGGGCCGTTTTCATACTGCCCTGCTGATAATAAAGGGCAGCCAGCTCGGTGTGCACGCGCGCGCGGCTTATTGGATCAGACACAACCGTCTTGCTGTCATTGGGCGAAGACGAATTAGTGCTGGTGCAGGCTGTTAAAGCAAAGCCCGAAACACATGCTACGGCGAACAGATACCACGGGCGCAATGTCATAGCGCACCTCGCTGCGTAACCGAACGCACCGGCGGCATCAGCTGCGTGCGCTTGGTTTTATCCTGCACCTGTCCGGCCAATTGGCCGCAGGCGGCATCAATATCATCACCACGTGTTTTGCGCGTTGTCGTTACAAACCCCGCACCAATCAATATATTGGCAAACGCCGTTATACGATCTCGCGGTGAACGACGATAAGGGCTGCCCGGGAACGGATTAAACGGAATGAGATTGAACTTGCAGCGGAATTTAGCTTTGCTGATCAGTGCAACTAATTCTTTGGCCTGCGCCGGGCTATCGTTAACACCTTCCAGCATCACATATTCAAAGGTGATGAAGTCCCGCGGTGCTTTATCCAGATAACGCTTACATGCAGCCATGAGATCTGCCAGCGGATACTTCTGGTTAATCGGAACCAATATGTCACGTAACGCATCGTTTGGGGCATGCAGGGAAACGGCCAGCGCTGTTGGGCAAGCCTCACGTAAACGATCCATGGCCGGCACAATGCCGGACGTAGAAACTGTAACCCGGCGGCGCGACAACCCATACCCATGATCATCCAGCATCAGGTTCAACGCCGGTATCAATGCATCAAAATTCGCCAGGGGTTCACCCATGCCCATAATGACCACATTGGAAATAATGCGGTCGCCGGCCGGGTCAAAGCCCAGGGCCCGATTGGCCAACCAGAGCTGGCCAATAATTTCTGCAGTGGTGAGGTTACGGTTAAAACCCTGCTTCCCGGTCGAGCAAAACGAACAGTCGAGCGCACAACCTACCTGCGTTGAAATGCACAGGGTGCCCCGATCTGTCTCGGGAATAAAAACCGTTTCAATTAGATTGCTGGCGCCGACATCCATCAAAAATTTACGGGTGCCATCATCAGAAATCTTGTCTGAAACAATCGTTGGCAAACGGATTTCGGCCACGCCCGGCAACCGCTCGCGGAAGACGCGCGCAAGGTCCGACATGGCGGAGAAATCCGTTTCACCGCGCTGATAGATCCAGCGTAAAAGCTGATTGGCCCGGAAAGGCTTTTCGCCGATCTGGGCCAACCAGGCTTTCAGCCCGGCCATATCGAGGTCGAGCAGATTTTGCATCGTTACTGCTTTAGCGCAATCTTAGCGGCTGTATACGTTCATGCCAGGGAAGAAGAAAGCGATTTCCACAGCGGCAGTTTCTGGCGCATCAGAACCATGAACAGCATTAGCGTCGATCGATTCTGCAAAGTCAGCGCGGATAGTGCCAGGCGCAGCCTTTTTAGGATCCGTTGCACCCATCAGGTCACGATTCTTGGCGATGGCATCTTCACCTTCAAGCACTTGTACAAATACAGGACCCGAGATCATGAACTCAACCAGATCCTTGAAGAAAGGACGCTCTTTGTGCACAGCGTAGAACTGACCTGCTTCAGCTGCCGACAGATGCACCAGACGACCGGCAACAACCTTCAGACCAGCGCCTTCGAAGCGAGCAATGATTTGACCGATAACGTTCTTGGCGACGGCATCAGGTTTGATAATGGAAAGGGTGCGTTGAATTGCCATAAAAACTCCGTAGTTCTGTCAGCAGGTTGAAAGGAAACGATAATTTTAACAGAAAGGCGGCTTGTGCGACGCACCAAACCGCCCTCCTGAGCGTCTTTTACCCAAAAAACAGAAAGGCACAGATAACGACTAAGGTGGGCGGCAAAGCTGACAATAAAAGCCCCATTGGGCTGACCGCCTGGTCATCGAAATCCGAGCGGAGAATCGACATACCGGCGGGGTTAGGCGCATTCGCAATCACCGTTAATCCGCCACCCGTTACCGCACCGGCCATGACCGCATGCTTAAACTCGACAGAAACCCCCTGAATAAGCGATGCCAGGTAAGTCAATGCGGCATTGTCCGTGATAGCCGTAAGCGCCGTTGCTAAAAAAAAGATGGGCGTTGGCGCCACATCCGAAATCGCCCGCTGCAACCACCACTGCTGTAAGCCACCGAGAACCACAAGCCCCGCCAGAAAGAAAGCAACCATCAGCGCTTCTCGAAGCAGAAGCCGATCCTGATAACGGCTGTAAGCCTCTGTATATCCTAAGAAAAATAGAAACAAACCCAGAAAAACGGCCGGGTGATGAGAAAACGCAACGACACCGGCTAAAAACGCGAGGTGAACAGCCACGACAACGAAAGGGACACGTTGATCCGGGGCCACCTCGGGCATTTTTCCTTTTGCGGCGATTTCCTTGCGGAAATACCAGGTAACAAACAGGGCATTAATAAAGACCGCCAATGCCGCTTTCCAACCGAAATGCATCAGCATGTATTGCGAGCTCCAGCCCCACGCATCAGCCACCATTAAAACAGGTGGTGCGGCAAAGTTAGTTAAGGTACCGCCCACCGATATATTCACAAACAAAACCGCAATCGTTGCGTATTTCAGCCGGCGCGAAAGACCATAACGATAAAAGCTGTCTCTAAGCATCAGCGCACCCAGCGTCATGGCGGCCGGCTCAGTAATAAACGAACCTAGCAATGGCAAAAGCGACAAACATAAAAAAAACATGGCTAGCGGACGATTGACAGGAAGCACACCGGCCAGAAATTTAATGCTTGCCTCGACTGCCTTCAGAATCGGGCGGCTTGCAGCAATCACCATGATGGCAAACACAAAAAATGGCTCGGTGAAATTTCTGGACTCCACGTAGTCCACGGCAGTGCTTTGTCCCAGGAAAAAGAAAACAACCAACATGAAAATGAACGCCCAGAACCCAAACACCACCTCAACCTCACTGAGCAGATGCCAGAAACCTGCATGCGCTGGATGCGCATGGGCGAGTTGGGCAAAGTACTTGGTTGAAAATGTATGAAGCACCGCCACCGCAAATATGATTGTGGCAATGACTTCCATAGGGGACACATTCTGCAGCATCTCTTTTATCCTAAATGACTCTGTTGTTCATGATAACAAGTTGGAACTTGATTCAAAGATTGTCTGCCTAGGAAGGCACTTTAAAATCGGTCACCAGAATCGATAAGCGGGCGAGTTTGTCATAAAGCGTTTTGGCCGGAATGCCCAGTATGTCGGCTGCATCCGAGACATTGCCACTCGCCAGTCGCAGCGCCATGACCAGGGCTTCTCTTTCCGCACGCTCCAGCAACTTAACGAGCGTTAGCGGTTCTTCGTCAGACCCATTGTTGCCCATATCTGCAAATGGCAAGCCGACCGCAACTCGCTCCGCAAAATTTTTAAGTTCACGAATATTTCCCGGCCAGGTGTGAGAAACCAGATACCGCAAAACATTGGCGGAAGGGTCAGCCGACTGAGATCCGTACTTTTCCCGATACCGCACTAGATAATGATTAAAGATGAGCGGAATGTCTTCTGATATTTCACGCAACGCGGGCAGGTAAAGATTAACGACGTTTAACCGGAAATAGAGATCACTACGGAATGCCCCCTGATCAGACAAGACCTTAAGGTTGGTCTTCGTTGCCGCGATAATTCGGCACGATACCGGGATCGATTCGTTAGACCCCAGTCTTTGGATGCTGCGCTCCTGAATCGAACGCAACAGCTTTGCCTGCAATGCCAAAGGCATCGATTCAATCTCATCAAGGAACAATGTCCCCTCGTTCGCGAATTCGAATTTACCAATACGGCGCTTGGTGGCTCCGGTAAATGCGCCCACCTCGTGACCAAACAGTTCACTTTCAAAGATATGTTCAGGAAGAGCCGCGCAATTGATCGCAACAAATGGCCCAGCACGATGGCTTTCCTGATGCAGTGCTTGCGCCACCACCTCTTTACCGGTTCCCGTTTCGCCGTTAATCAGGATATCCACACCGGTCGGGGCAAGCATGGAGATCTGTTGCTTTAGTTTGAGAAGTCGCTCCGACTGCCCAATCAAGCTGAAACTATTTTCACCCGCACCCCGTGCCAGGGTGTTATATCGAGCAATGAGGGCCTCTTTTTCAACAGCATTCCTGACGGTCGTAACCAGACGGTCAAAGCTGAATGGCTTTTCAATAAAGTCGAACGCCCCTTCTTTCATGGCATCTACTGCCATATTGATGTCGCCATGCCCTGTCATAATAATGACAGGCACA